>Ga0308160_10001725_pt1 | contig 29030 bp, 29 predicted proteins | sample PhyFR1_FD_201036 | JGI IMG/M metagenome (GOLD analysis project Ga0308160, IMG submission 201036) | Phyllosphere microbial communities from UC Gill Tract Community Farm, Albany, California, United States - DLSLF.R1 | ecosystem: Host-associated > Plants > Phyllosphere > Unclassified | place: USA... | reverse complement strand
ACTCGTGTTCCCGCTGCTGGCACCGATGAGCGCCACCGTCGGCATCTTCGCGTTCCTCGCGTCCTGGAACGACTTCGTGATGCCGTCGCTGATCACCTCGAACCCGGCGCTGCAGACCCTGCCGGTGCTGCAGCAGATGTTCCAGACGCAGTTCAGCAACAACTACAACGTGTCGTTCGCCTCGTACCTGATGGCGATGGCGCCGGCGATCATCGTCTACCTGTTCACGCAGCGCTGGGTGATGGCCGGGGTCACGCAGGGCGCGATCAAGTGACGACCACCGACTCCGCAACCGAGAGGACCCCCACCATGACCGACGTCGTCGAGACCGCCGCCGCACCCGCGACCGAGGACGGGAGCAGCACCTGGTGGCGCCAGGCCAGCGTCTACCAGATCTACCCGCGGTCCTTCGCCGACGCGAACGGCGACGGCATCGGCGACCTGCCCGGTGTCACCGCGAAGGTGCCGTACCTGGCGTCCCTCGGGATCGAGGCCGTCTGGCTCAGCCCGTTCTACCCGTCCGCCCTCGCCGACGGCGGCTACGACGTGGACGACTACCGTGACGTCGACCCGCGCCTCGGCACGCTCGAGGACTTCGACGAGATGGTCGCGGCGCTGCACGGTGCCGGGATCCGCGTGATCGTCGACGTCGTCCCGAACCACACGAGCGACCGGCACGAGTGGTTCCGCGAGGCGTTGGCGTCCCCGAAGGGCAGCCCGGCACGCGACCGCTACGTGTTCCGCGACGGCACCGGGCCGTCCGGCGAGGGCGCCCCTGCCGACTGGGTGTCGATCTTCGGCGGCCCGGCCTGGACCGCGGTCGGTGACGGCCAGTGGTACCTGCACAACTTCGCCAAGGAACAGCCCGACCTCAACTGGGCGAACCGCGAGGTCCGCGACGACTTCCTGCACACCCTCCGCTTCTGGTCCGACCGCGGTGTGGACGGGTTCCGCATCGACGTCGCGCACGGCCTGGCGAAGGACCTGCCGTCGGGCCCGCTCCCGACGTGGGCCGAGGTCCTCGCGTCGCCGAAGGACGGCTCGCACATCCTCTGGGACCGCGACGACGTCCACGAGATCTACGCCGAGTGGCGGAAGGTCTTCGACGAGTACACGCCCGCACGCACGGCCGTCGCCGAGGCGTGGGTCGCCGCCGACCGCCGCGCCCGGTACGCCAGCGCCGAGGGGCTCGGGCAGGCGTTCAACTTCGACCTGCTCGAGGCCGACTTCGACGCCGGGCAGTTCCGGAGCATCATCGAGTTCAACCTCGGGCTCGCCGAGGAGTCCGGCTCGTCGACCACGTGGGTCTTCTCGAACCACGACGTCGTCCGGCACGCCACCCGCTACGCCCTGCCGGCACGCAACGGCGCCGAGGAGAAGCAGGGCAGCGCCTGGCTGCTCGCCGGCGGCTCGCAGGACGCGCTCGACCGCTCGCTCGGGCTCCGCCGTGCCACCGCGGCGACGCTGCTCGAACTCGCGCTGCCCGGCTCGGCCTACCTCTACCAGGGCGAGGAGCTCGGCCTGCAGGAGGTCGGCGACATCCCCGAAGCCGACCGCCAGGACCCGGCGTTCTTCCGGAACCCGGGCGTCGACGTCGGCCGTGACGGCTGCCGCGTGCCGCTCCCCTGGACCCGGAACGGCAGGAGCTTCGGGTTCGGCGACGGCGGTGCGCACCTGCCGCAGCCGGCATGGTTCGCCGATGTGTCGGTCGAGGCCGAGGACGCCGACCCCGACTCGACGCTGAACCTGTACCGGAAGGCGCTCGGCCTGCGCGGCCAGCTGCAGTCCGAGGAACACCTCGAGTGGCTCGAGACCGGCCGCGACGACGTGCTCGCGTTCCGTCGGCCGAACGGCTGGACGAGCGTGACGGTGTTCGGCGACGAGCCGTACGACCTCCCTGCGGGCGAGCTGCTGCTCGCCTCCGCGCCGGTGGCAGACGGCGCACTGTCGGGTGTGGGGACGGCCTGGTTGCGTTCCTGACGGAACCAGGTGACGGACTGGAGGCGCGGTGCGGGCAGGCACCGCGCCTCCAGTCCGTCAGGCGGTCACGCCCGAGCGCCGTCAGGCGCTGCCGGTAGGGTCGCGGCATGAGCGGGGCGACCATCAGCGTGCAGGACTTCGTGATGCGGTTCGGTGACCGGAACGTGGTCGACGGGCTCTCGTTCGACATCGCCCCCGGTGAGACCTTCGGCCTGCTCGGCAGCAACGGCTCGGGCAAGACCACGACCATCCGTGCGCTGCTCGGTATCACCACCCCGACCGCCGGCACCCTCACGATCGACGGGCAGCCCTACCGACCGGCCACCGGCGGGATCGGCTACCTGCCCGAGGAACGCGGCCTGTACCGCAAGGAGTCGGTCATCGACGTGATGACGTACTTCGGGCGGCTCCGCGGCCTGCGCGGGCCCGAGGCGACGGCGTGGAGCATGGACTACCTCGCCCGCGTCGGCCTGGCGGACCGGGCGAAGCTCCGGGTGGACAAGCTCTCCGGCGGGCAGCAGCAGAAGGTCCAGCTCGGCATCACGATCATGGACCGGCCCCGGCTGCTCATCCTCGACGAGCCGACGAAGGGCCTCGACCCGGTCAACCGTCGGCTGCTGCTGGACCTCGTCGACGAGCGGAAGGCCGACGGTGCCACGGTCGTCCTCGTCACCCACCACATGGACGAGGTCGAGCGGCTCTGCGACCGCATCCTGCTCCTGAAGGACGGCACCGCGGCCGCCTACGGCACCATCCCGGACGTGCAGGACGCCTTCGGCGGCGCGGTCGCCCGGGTCGGCCTCGACGGGCCGGTGCCGCCGTCGCCGCTCTACCGCCTCGCCCGGCACGAGGGGCACGTCGCCTACCTCGTGCCGATGCCCGCGGCCGCGGCCGACGGGTCGGACATCCTCGCGTCGCTCGTCTCGGCCGGCGTGCACGTCACCGGGTTCGAGATGCGGCGCATCCCGCTCGACGAGATCTTCGTCCAGGTGTACGGCCACGACGCCGGAGCCGACGCGGCCGCCGACACCGCACGGGCCGGAGCCGCCGCGTGAGCCGCCTCGGGACCGTCATCCGGTTCGAGTTCGTGCGTGCGGTGAAGAAGCCCGCGTTCTGGATCGGCACGCTGGCGCTGCCGGTCGTCATCGTCGTGGTGTCGCTCCTCGTCGGGGTCGGACAGTCCGCCGGGACGGACTCGGTGGTGTCCAGCTCGTCCGCGACGAAGACGCCCTTCCGGTACGTGGACGACTCCGGTCTGGTGTCCGAGAGCGTCGCCGCGAAGTGGGGCGGGTCGCCGTCGGCCGACCCAGCCGCCGACCGGGCCGCGGTGCGCTCCGGGACCCTCGACGCGTTCATCACCTTCCCCGAGTCGCCGTCGACGTCGCCGATCCGGGTCGAGGCGGCCGACCGCGGGCTCTTCGGGAACGGCGGGTACTCGTCGCTGGCGGAGCGGGTCCTCGAGCAGAGCGTCGCCGCGACCGTCGACGACCCGGAGTCCGTCGAACTCCTCCGGAACCCGCCGGACACCGACCTGACGACCTACGCGGACGGCCGGGTGGCGCCGGGCTGGTTGTCGATCGTGCCGCCGTTCCTCTACGTCGCCGCGTTCTTCGGGCTCGTCATCCTGCTCGCCACCCGCATGGTCACGGTGGTGGTCGAGGAGAAGGAGAACCGCATCTCCGAGATGATCCTCACGACCGTCACGGCCGGCGACCTCATCCGCGGCAAGGTCATCGCGATGCTGCTCGTCGGGTTCGTCCAGGTCGGGGTGTTCGTCGTCCCGGGGCTGATCGGGCTGCTCGCCGCGCTCCCCCTCGTCGCGTCACGACTGGGCGGGCTGACCATCGACCCCTGGCGGATGGTGGTCGGTGCGCTGCTCCTCGTCGGCGGGGTCCTGCTGGCGTCGGCGCTGTTCGTCGCGGTCGGGGCTGCCGTGCCCTCGATCAAGGACGCCTCGGCGCTGCAGTCGGTGGCGATCTTCTCGCTCATCATCCCGCTCTACGCGGCGTTCTTCGTGATGACGACGCCGACCTCGCCGGTGGCGTCGTTCTTCACGTACTTCCCGACGTTCACGCCGATCACCGCGATGGTCCGGAACGCGGTCGGGTCGCTCACCGTCACCGAGTCGGTGGTCTGCATCGTCGAGGTGTTCGTGGTCGCGGCCGTGCTGCTGTGGTTCGCCGAGTACCTGTTCCGGCACTCCGTCGCGCAGTACGGCTCGAAGGTGACGCTCCGGCAGATCGTGTCGTGGCGGCGTCGGTCGCGGGCCTGACCGGCCTGACCGGCCCGACGGGCTAGCTGGTGAGGACGACCTCGTCGAGGTCCCACGCCCGCACCTCGCGCTCGCGCCACCCCTGACGGAGGGTGCGGACGGCACGGTCGAACTCCACGAGGACGTCGATGTGCGGGCGCACGAGCATCTGGATCTGCAGCCCCTCGTACACCGCGAGCAGCTGCGTCGCGGCCTGGTACGCGGGGATCGCCAGGCGCTCGGACCCGGACTCGACGTCGCGCTCGAGCCCGGACGAGAGCTGCTCGGCGTACTCCTCGAAGCGCTTGCGGAAGAGCTCGGCGAAGCCGGTGTCGGCCGCCGCGATCGTGATGGCACCGGCGAGCACCCGGACGAGGCCGGGGTCGGCGACGTCCTCGGCGAGGGTCATCCGGACGTGCTCGATCGTGCACGTCGGCGGGTTCCTCCGACGCGTCCCGCGCAGCTGCGTCCACCGGTCGTAGGTCACGAGCAGCAGCGCGTCCCACGTCGGGAAGAGCCGCTCCACCGTGGTCACCTCGATACCGGCGACCTCGGCGACCACCTCGGCGTCGACGCTGTCGAACGGGTGCAGTCGGTAGGCGCGGATCGCGGCGCGGACGATCCGTTCGGCCAGGGACTGTTCGTCCTCGAAGGCCGCGTCGTGGTGGTGTGCCATCCGACCATCACACACTGTTCCCGAGGGTTTGTCTCGTCCCAGAGCGGGGGCCTCGGTCAGCCGACCGTGACCGGGGCCGCCGAGGGCTTCGTGCGCTGGCGCATCCAGACGAAGAACCCGGTCAGGGTGAAGACGCCGTAGAACACGTACATGAGCCCGGAGGCGTAGTACCCGGCCGAGAACAGCAGCGGCACTCCGACGAGGTCGACCGCGACCCAGATCAGCCAGAACTCCACCCAGCCCTTGGCCATGCCGTAGGTGGCGAGCAGCGAGCCGACGAAGATCCAGGCGTCGCTCCACACCGGCTCGTACGAGCCGAGGGCGCGGAACACCGGGGTCAGGACGGCGGTGCCGCCCACCATGACGAGGACCATCAGTCCACGGGCCTTCCAGGAGGCCCAGCGCGGCTCGATCACGGTCGTCGCGTCGTCGGGACGGTGCGTCCAGCGGTACCAGCCGTAGACGCTCACGATGATGAACATCACCTGACGTCCGGCCTGACCGAGCAGGTTCACCGGGTTGGGGGTGTCGAAGAGCGCTCCCATGAAGACCGTGAAGAGCAGGGCGTTGCCGACGATGCCGACCGGCCAGGCCCACACCTTGCGGCGCATCCCACCGAGGGCGCTGAGCAGGCCGAACACGTTGCCGATCACCTCGCGCCAGAGCACGGTCTGGTCGCCGATGACGAGCTGCGCGTCGAACAGCCACCGCACGATGCCCATGGGCCCTCCTCGTTTCCGGACGGTGCAACGGTACGGGGGCGGTCGGCATTCCTTGCACGACCGAGACCGATCGGGGTACAAACCGTGTCGGCACTCTCGGGGACGAAAATGACCCCTGTACTGGGTCCATTCAGACGCATGTTCCCACTTGTCCGCACTTTGGGGGACCGGTAGCGTCGACACCAGAGCGAGTCCAGCCCGCCCGAGACGTGTCACGTCGCGGAGCCCGGCGACAGCTCTCCGGCACAGGTCAGCCGCGACCCGCACGAACCACGGGTCGATGACATCGTCCCGTCGGCACTGCCGACGGTCGCAGCGCGCCCGAACGCGCAGAACGGACCCCTCATGCACAAGATCGTGACCGGTGCCATCGCCGGCGCCGCCGGTGTCGCCCTCCTCCTCGGCGGCGCGGGCACCTTCGCCCTGTGGAACGCCAGCGCCAGCACGGCGGCCTCCTCGGTGAGCTCGGGATCGCTGACCCTCAGCGCGAACAACGACGGCGTCTGGACGGACATCACGAACGGCCGCTCCGCGACGATCAACCCGGCGAGCGCCCTCATGGTGCCGGGCAACTCGTACCAGTTCACGCAGACCCTGACGATCGGTGCGACCGGCCAGGACCTCAAGGCGAACCTCACCTACGCCAGCCAGAGCATCACCGGTGACAGCGCCCTGCTCGCCGCGACGACGAAGACCCTCGCGGTGACCTCGTCGAGCGCCTCGGTCGTGCAGTCGACCGCGAACGCGAACACCTTCGTGGTCTCCCCCTCCGCCGCGACCTCGACCGTCAAGGTCGTCTTCACGATCACCCTGCCGTCGTCGGCCACCACGGGCCAGGGCGGCACGCTCAACGTCGGCGCGCTCGCGTTCACGCTGACCCAGACCGCGATCGGTTCCTGACCCGCGGAAGCAACCCGGGCCGTGGAGTCCGTGGTCTCGATGGGTCCCTGATCCGCCGATCGCGACCACGCGCCTCCTGGCCCACCCACACCGCCGGACGGCGGTGCACACCACCACGACGACCAGGGGACGGACATGACCAGCACACCGAGGACGAGCGGACGCCACGCGGCGCCGCGTCGTCACCGGTGGATCTGGCCCACTGCCCTCGCCCTGGTCGTCGCGGTCGTGACGGCGCTGCTCGGCACGGGCGGCACCTACGCGCTCTGGAACGGCACCGCCAGCACCTCGGCCTCGACGGTGCGGTCCGCGACCGCCACCATCACCACCGGCCCGCTCTCCGCGATGAACACGTCCGTCCTCGGTCCTGGTGGCGGCGTCACCGGCACGTTCACGGTCCGCAACACCGGCTCGATCCCGCTCACCATGCGGGTCGCCACCACCTCGACGAACGTCGCCTACGCCACGAACGCGACCCCGGCTGCGGTGCTCGGTGAGCTGAGCCTGCGCCTCGCGGTGGTCGGCAGCACCGCCGACTGCCGCACCGGGCTGTCCGGCGCGAGCGGACGGCTCGCTGCCTTCGACACCGGCAGCGGCTCGTTCACCCTCGCGGCCGGCGCGAGCGCGGTCGGGTGCGTCGAGATGGACCTCGACGCCGACGCACCGCAGACCGTCGCCGGGGCCGTCACCGACTTCACCCTGACCGTGACCGGGACGCAGGTCAGCGCATGAGCCGCCGACTCCGCACCGTGCTCGCCGGGCTGCTCGCGCTGGCGTTCGTCGTCGGCGGGTCGTCCGCCGCGTGGGCGCTCTGGAGCGCGACCGGGACGACCGCGTCGAGCGTGACCATCGGGAAGACCGGGGCGTCCCTGACCGGCACGAGCGACATGACGACCACGTTCTCCTCGAGCGTGACGAGCACGACGAAGCCGCTCACCCTGACCAACGCGGGGTCGCTCGCCGGCACCGCCACCACCACCGTCTCCGTCGTGTCCGGCAGCTCGACCGCCCTCGCACAGGCCGTGAGCGTCGTCGCGTGGCCCGTGACCGGGACCGCGGCCTGCACGGCGTCGACCTCGGTCGGCACCAGCTCCGTCTCCGGCACCTGGGCGTCCCTGCCGAGCCTGACCACGAAGCTCGCCGCCGGGGCGAGCGCCGTCTGGTGCACGCGGAGCACGCCGTCCTCGTCCGCGCCGGCGTCGAGCACCGCGAACGTGAACGTGAACCTCACGGTGACGGCCGGCACGTGGAGCTCGGGCGTCGTGTCCGGCGGCTTCTACCTCAACACCTCCGCCGCCGCGCCCGCCCTCACGTGCACGGACCACAGCGGCAACTACGTCGAGGTCGCCTGGGCCACCTCGTCCCGGCCGAAGGACACCTGGTACGGCGCCTACGCCGGGCGCGACGCGTCCACGATGGTCGCCCCGAAGCAGCAGGACTACTACGGCCGCTTCACCATCGCGCCGAGCCAGATCCCCGCGAGCGTCGCCACGAGCGGCCCGGTGCTGATCACCGTGAAGATCCTCGACAGTGCGGGCAACCCCACGAGCACCGTGGTCGGGACCGGGCAGATCACCCTCTTCACCCAGAACGACGGGGCAGCCGTCCGGTGCGGCGCATGAGCGCGGCCACCGACGGCGCTGCCCGGCGCGCCCGGCGCCCGCCGCGCACCGGCTGGCGTGCGGTCGTCCACGCCCTCGCGCTCGGACTGAGCACGGGGCTGCTCGTCATCGTCGCCGGGCTCGCCGTCGTGCTCATCGTCGTGCCGAAGGCGACCGGGTCCACGCCACTCACCGTGCTCACGCAGTCGATGGACCCGACGCTGCCGCCCGGCACGCTCCTCGTCGTCCGGCCCACGCCCGTCGAGGACATCCGCATCGGCGACGTCGTGACCTACCAGATCACCTCCGGGCAGCCGGCGGTCATCAGCCACCGGGTGGTCTCGGTCGCGTCGTCGTCGGACGGGTCCCGGACGTTCACGCTCAAGGGCGACAACAACGCGCTCGCCGATCCCGCACCGGTGACGGCTGCCCAGGTGCGCGGCGTCGTCTGGTACAGCCTGCCGGACATCGGCCTGGTGAACCAGCTCGTCAACGGGTCGCGCTCGTGGCTCGTGCCCGCGATCGCCGGGGTCCTGCTGGCGTACGGCGCGGTGATGGTCACGATCGGCACCGTGTCAGCCGTGCGTCGCCGACGCGCCGCGGGCGACGCCGACGGACGGGGGCCACGCGGTCGCGGCGCCCACCGGGCTACGCTCGGGTGACGTGACGGACGGCTTGGAACGGGCGAGGGCGCTGCTCGACGGCGCGGCGCGACGGCTCCGCGACGCCGACGTCCCGGACGAGGCCCTCGGCGAGTACGTCGAGCCGAAGGCCGTGCTCGGCATCCGACGCGAGCCCACCATCCGATCGCTCGGCCGCGTGTGGCGGGTCGGCGCGCTGCTGCTCGGGTCCTCCCCCGAGACCGACGGCCGGGTGTGGGCGACCGGACGGATCACGCGCGTCACCGAACCCGGGCGGTCGCAGTTCGTGTCCGTCTCCGCCGAGGTCCGTCGGGCCTACCGGGCAGCGGCGCAGAAGGGGCACTTCGAGCCCGGGGACACCGTGAACCACGGCGCGACGCCGATCCCGGTCGACGGGTCACTCGTCGGCTCGGACGGCGTGCTCTTCGTCGCGGACGGGGATCCGTTCGTCCGGTGGTCCCCCACCGCGGGTGCTGCCGTCCCGCTCGAGGCGTACCTGGCGGACCGCGTCGGGCTGCTGGTCGATCCCCCGCGCGGCGCGACCGACTGACCACAGCACGACCACGCGGCGTCACCACGCGTCCGCGCGCGCCGTCGCGGTGGACGCGACCCGTCGCGGTGGACGCGACCCGCCGACGGACGGGAGGCGCGGTGCCGGCCCGCACCGCGCCTCCCGTCCGACCGTGGCCGGGTCAGGACCGTGGCCGGGTCAGGACCGTGGCCGCGTCACAGACTGAAGCCGCCGTCCGACGTGAGGACCTGCCCGACGACCCAACTGCCCGAGGACGTCGCGAGCCACCCGATGAGCTCGGCCGGGTCCTGCGGCGTCCCGACGCGACCGAACGGCGTGCTCGCCAGGTACTCGTCGAGGCCGTCGAGCGACCGGTCCGTGGTCTCCGGGTCCATGTAGCCCGTGTTCACCGGCCCCGGGTTGACGGTGTTGAGCACGATGCCGAGCTCGAGCAACTCCTTGGCGACCGTGGCGGTCACCCCGGCGAGCGCGGCCTTGCTCGCGGCGTACGCGACCTCGCCGATCATCGCCCCGTGGATCTGCCCCGAGGTCATCCAGAACACGTGTCCCTCTGCCTCGGCGTACGGGCCGGTCCCCACGATCCGGTCCCCCGGCCGTCGTGGCTCGTCCGTCCGTGGTGCGCGGCGCCGGGCGAACTCGGCGGTCAGCAGCATCGTCGCGCGGGTGTTGACCTCCCAGAAGGCGGTGAGCCGCTCCGGCGTCATGTCGAGGATGCTGCCGTCGTCCCCGCTCTTGGCGTGGTTGCACACGAGGACGTCGAGGCGGCCGGTGAGTGCCGTCGCGGTGTCGATCAGCCCCGGGATCACGGAGGGGTCGGACAGGTCGCCGGGGACGTCCGCGAACCGGGCGCCCTCGATGAGGTGTGCGCGCAGTCCGTCGCGGACGGCGTCGAGGTCGTCGCCGCCCCACGGCAGGTCGAGGTCGTGCGGGCGGTGGTGGTGCACGACGATGCTCGCGCCGAGGTCGGCGAGCTTCGACGCGACGGCGAACCCGATGCCACGGCGTCGTGAGACACCGGTGACGAGAGCGGTCTTGCCGGCGAGGGGCAGGGTGGATGCGGGCATGCTGAACCTTTCGACGGCCCCGACGGGGCACTGGAGGGAGTCGGAAGCGGGTTCAGCGGCACTGCATGTCCGCCACCCTACACAGGAGGGCGCGCCCGCGGAACCGCCGTGGAGTCGGGGGACGTGACGGGCCCGCACCCGCGTGCTCGCGTACCGTCCGCCGCATGACGGACGCGCGCACCGCCCCGGCCGACCGACGCTCCGAGCGGCGCCGGCGCCTCATCCTGCCGGGACAGTACGGCCCGGACTTCGACGACGGCGGCCCGCTCCTCGTGGTCGAGGCCCGCGAGTTCTTCACCGCGCGTCCCCTGCACCGTGCGAAGGCGCACCTGTGGCTGAGTGCGCTCCGGCACCTGGTCCGCGACCTCCGCGACCGGGGCGAGGGCGACCGCGTCGAGCACGTGCAGGTCGACACGCTCCGGCAGGCGCTGGTCGGCCGGGACGACCTCGAGGTCGTCGACCCGCCGTCGCGGACGCTCCGCGCACAGGTGCGGCACTGGGGCAGGGGCACCGAGGTGCTGCCGAGCCGCGGCTTCGTGACCGACGAGGACGAGTTCGCCGAGTGGGCCGCGCAGGGCACCGGTCGCTTCCGGATGGAGACGTTCTACGAGCGGGTCCGCCGTCGCGAGGGCTGGCTGATGCGCTCGGACGCGCCCGTCGGCGGGAAGTTCAGCCTCGACGAGCAGAACCGGGAGTCGCCGCCGAAGGGTGCGACCACACTCGGACTCCCGGAGCCGTGGTGGCCCGAGGAGGACGAGGTCGACGAGGAGGTCCGACGTGACCTGGACCGCTGGGAGCGGGACGGCATCGCCCGCTTCGTCGGTGCGGACGACCGTCGGCGGTTCGCGGTCACGCCCGACGAGGCCCAGAGCGCCCTCGACGACTTCGTACGCACCCGGCTGAACGACTTCGGCCCGTTCGAGGACGCCACGCTCACGAACGACTGGACGATGGCGCACTCGTTGCTCAGCGTCCCGATGAACCTCGGTGTCCTCGACCCGCGCGACGCGATCGAGGCGGCACTCGTGGCCCACCGCGACGACGACGCCCCGCTCGCGAGCGTCGAGGGGTTCGTCCGGCAGATCGCCGGGTGGCGCGACTACGTCTGGCACCTCTACTGGTGGTTCGGCGACGACTACGGCGCGTCGGAGAACGCCCTCGGAGCGCACGAGCGGCTCCCCCGGTGGTGGCGGGAGCTCGACGCGTCCCGGGTCGAGGCCGCCTGCCTCCGCACCGCGATCGAGGGCCTGCACGACCACGGCTGGCTGCACCACATCCAACGGCTCATGGTGCTGGGCAACTGGGCGCTGCAGCGCGGGTACGACCCGGTGCACCTCACCGAGTGGTTCACGGACGTGTTCGTCGACGGGACCGACTGGGTGATGCCCGCGAACATCATCGGCATGTCCCAGCACGCCGACGGCGGGATGGTCGCGACGAAGCCGTACGCGTCCGGTGGTCGGTACATCGACCGGATGTCGGACCACTGCGGCGGGTGCCGCTACGACCCGACGAAGCGGCTCGGCGAGGACGCCTGCCCCTTCACCGCGGGCTACTGGGCCTTCCTCGCGCGGACGGAGCCCGCCCTGCGGGACAACAACCGGATGGCCCGTCCGCTCCAGCAGATGCGGAAGCTGGCGGACCTCGACGAGGTGGTGGCCCAGGCGGCGCGGCGCGGCTCCCCCTGACGCGCCCGGCCCGGTGGTGGGTCACGATCCCCCCACCGGGTCGCTGGTCGCTCAGACGAGGACGACGACCTTGCCGGCGATCCGTCCGGCGGCGCCCTCGGTGTGCAGCGCCTGCAGCTCGGTCAGCGGGATGCGCCGCGTCACCTCGACCGTGAGCTCCCCGGCGTCGACGAGCCGGACGAGCTCGGCCAGCCGTTCGCGGTTCCGGAGCACGAACACCGTCGCAGCACGGACCCCGCGGGACTCGTCCCCCGGGGTCGCCATGAACGCCGTCGTGCTCACGACCGCACCCCCGTCGCGGACCGCGGCCACGAACGAGGCGAACTGCTCGGGCTCGATCGGGGCGAGGTTGAGCAGGACGTCGACCTGCCCGTCGACCGCCTGCAGCACGTCGGTCGTGGTGTGGTCGACGACCTGGTCGGCACCGGCGGCACGGACGGCGTCGGCGCTGCGCGGGCTGGCCGTGGCGACGACCTCGACACCGGCGCGCTTCGCGAGCTGGATCGCGTACTTCCCGACCACACCGCCCGCGCCGACGACGAGCACGCGCTGCCCGGCCTCGAGCCGACCGTCGTCGAAGAGCGCCTGCCACGCCGTGAGCGCCACCGACGGCAGCGCAGCTGCGTCCGCCAGCGGGATGCTCGTCGGGGCGGCGACGAGCGCGTCCGCCGGAGCGACGACGTACTCGGCCGCTCCCCCGTCGCGTTCCATCGGCAGGAAGCCGATCACCGCGTCGCCGACCGCCAGGTCCGTGACGTCGTCCCCGAGGGACGCGACCGTTCCGGAGACGTCGTACCCGGGGACGTGGGGCAGGGCGACCGGGATGGGCAGGAAGCCGGCGCGCATGCCGTTGTCCGCCGCGTTGTACGCCGATGCCGTGACCCGGACGAGGACCTCGCCCGGGCCGGGGGTGGGCTCGTCGACGTCGCCGTAGGTGAGGACCTCGAGACCGCCGACCTCGTGGAACTGCACTGCCTTCATGATGACTCCTCCGTCATTTGCTTCGAATTCGAAGCGATTGATGGAACCGTAACACTGCTTCGAACTCGAAGCAACAGGTAGGATCGGATCATGTCCGAAACCCCCTCGTCCCTGACGCCGACGCAGCTGCGCGCCTACCTGTCGTTCACCGAGGTCAGTGCGCTGCTGCGCCCCTCGGTCGAGCAGCAGCTCAAGGACGTGGGCGGGCTGTCGTACGTGCAGTTCCAGCTGCTGGCACGACTCGGAGACTCCCCCGACGGGCACCTGCGGATGACGGACCTCGCCGACGGGGTGGTCTACAGCCGCAGCGGGCTGACCTACCAGGCGCAGTTGCTCGAGCAGCGCGGACTCGTCACGCGCGGCCCCTCTCCGGACGACGAGCGCAGCACCGTGGTGTCGCTGACCGACGACGGGCGAGCCGTCCTCGCGGCGGTGTTCCCCGGGCACATCGGCACGGTGCACGGGCTGCTGTTCGCGCCGATCACGGACGAGGACGCCGCGGAGCTCGACCGGATCCTCGGCCGGATCAGCGAGCACCTCCGGAAGAACCCGCCCCGATCGGCGTCCCGCCGCGCCGCGAGGTGAGCAGACGCGCGACGGCGTGACCCGAGCCCGCGTGCGGCGCGTGGCGGGGCCGACCCGCGCCTCCTGGCCCGCTCGTCGCGCCTGTCGTTCCGTCACCGGACCCCGATAGGGTCGGGAACGTGAGCAACGAGGCATTCGACGACCGCTACGAGCTGCGCGCCTTCGCGCCCGGGACGGACGAGCAGGGGGCACCGAACGCCGAGACCGAGGCCTGGATGCAGGCCGTCGGACTCGGGTTCCACGAACCGCACCCCGGCGACGAGGCGGCCGCGCGCATGGTCGCACAGTTCATCGAGGACGACCAGACCTGGCTCGGCGCGTACGTCCGCCGACCCGCACCGGGCTCCGTCGACGAGACCTGGCCGGCCGGTACCTTCGCCTGGTTCGGCAAGGAGCTGAGCTGGGGCGACGGTTCGTCGATCGACACCCAGGCGATCTCCGCCGTGACCGTCCGACCGACCGAGCGCCGCCGCGGGATCCTCCGCGCGATGATGACGCACGCCCTCGCATGCGGTGTCGCCGAGGGCTACGCCGTGGCCTCGCTGACCGCGTCCGAGGGCACCATCTACCGCCGCTTCGGCTTCGGCAGCGCGATCCGCGAGCGGGCCGTCCGGGTCCGCCGCGAGCGTGCGCTCCCGCTCCTCGCACCGACCACCGGTGTCGTCAGCGTCGTCACGCCCGAGTGGCTCGCCGGCGGCCCCGGCCGTGCCGTCTTCGACCGGTTCAACGCGCGGACGCCGGGCTCCATGGTGCGCAACGCCGGCACCTGGCCCGTCGTGTTCGGGCTGCGCAACGGCGACGGCGAGAAGGCGAAGGACGTCCGCGCAGCCGTGCACCGCCCGGACGACTCCGACGAGCTCGACGGCTACGTGACCTGGCGCGTCAAGGAGAGCCGCGACGGCGACACCACGCTCGAGGTCGTCGACCTGGTCTACGCCACCGACGACGCCTACCTGTCGCTCTGGGAGTTCCTGCTCTCGATCGACCTCAACGACGTCGTCACGTACAACCGGTCGCGGCTCGACGACCCGATCGTCGCCGCGCTCGGCGACAACCGCGCGTACGACGTCGACCACGAGGAGGACCACGTCTGGCTGCGCGTCCTCGACGTCGAGCGGGTGCTCGCGTCGCGTCCGTACGCGGTCGACGGTTCGCTGACGCTCGCCGTGACGGATGCGCTCGGGTTCGCCTCCGGCACGTACCGGCTGGACGTCCAGGAGGCGCGGGGCACCGTGACGAAGACCGCCGACGACGCCGACGCGGCCGGGTCCGACCTCCAGCTCGACGTCGCGGACCTCGGTGCGTTGCTCATCGGGTCGGTGTCGCCGACGACGCTCGCGGCGGCCGGGCTCCTCCGCGCGGCGGACCCGGCGGCGCCGGCACTCCTGCGGGCGATGCTGACCCCGCCGCGGACGCCGCACGGCATCACGTACTTCTGATGCCCCTTCGCGAGTCGGTCGCACGGGCTCGCCAGGCCGTCGCGGTGCTGGCGAGCCCGTCGCTCCGGTCCGCGATCGTCGGCGGCGCAGCCCTCGACGACCGGACAAGGGCTGCGGTCGCGGCCTTCGACTGGGTCGGCGACGACGGACCCGACACGCCGCTCCTCGGGCGGACGGCGCAGGACCTCCAGCGGCTGCAGGGGCCGGCGGCGCTGCTCGAGTTCGACCGGATCGCCCGGATGCCGGTGCCGGACGACCAGCGCCACCCGCTGTCCGTGCGCATCGTCGAGCTCGTGTTCGAGCGGCTCGGCACGGGCAGACCGGTCCCCGAGTCGGTGCTCAACGCCGCGATCGCCATGTTCGCCGAGGACGTCGCGATCGTGCGGCGGGACGCGGTGGACCTCGGCGTGCTCGTGCGGACGGACGACGGGGCGTCGTACCGCTACGTCGGCTGACGCGGGCGCGGGGCGGCGCCCCCGCAATGCGGCGCGGCGCTGCGCTGCCGCGCGCGCCGCGTCGGGCGCGGTTCGGCGCGGTGGCGCACAACCGAAGTGCGCGCGAACCACGGGAACGCACGGCTCCGATCGACTCCCGTTGTGCGGACCCGGCCGCGCGCGGGCGCCCGCGCGCCGTGGTCGGCGTAGTCTCCGCGCCATGGACGACACGGTGGTCGACTGGCTCTTCGACTCGGACCCGGCCCTGCGGTGGCAGGTGGAACGGGACATCGTCGGCGCGCCGGCACCGACCTGGCAGGCCACGCGTGCCCGGGTCGCGACCGAGGGCCTCGGCGCCGCACTCCTCGCCCACCAGGACCCCGACGGACAGTGGGCAGGCGGCGCGTACTTCCCCGCTGAACCCGAGCCCGAGGGACCCGGGCAGCCGTACACCGCGACGACCTGGTCGCTCAACGCCCTGCGCGAGTGGGGGTTGGACGCCGCGGTCCTCGGCGACACCGCCGCACGACTCGACGCGAACAGCCGATGGGAGTACGACGACCTGCCGTACTGGGGCGGCGAGGTCGACTGCTGCATCAACGCCTTCACCCTCGCGAACGGCGCATGGCTCGGCGCCGACGTCGACGGCATCGCCGACTGGGTGCTCGAACACCAGCAGACCGACGGCGGGTGGAACTGCGAGTGGGTCGAGGGCTCGACGGTCTCGTCGTTCCACTCGACCCTCAACGTGCTCGAGGGGCTCCTGCAGCACGAGGTCCTGACCGACGGACGGCATCCCCGCGCGGCCGAGCTCCGGGACGCCCGCCACCGAGGCGCCGACTACCTGCTCGACCGACGACTGCTCCACCGGAAGTCCGACGGAGCGCTCGTCGGCCCCTGGGCCACGGAGTTCGCGTACCCGTTCCGCTGGAAGTACAGCGTGCTCCGCGCGACCGACCACCTCCGGGCCGCGGCGCTCCGGGACGCGACGGCGCCGGACCCCCGCGCCGCCGAGGCGATCGAGGTCGTCCGCGCTGCCCGTGGTGCGGACGGACGGTGGCTCCAGGGCGTCCGCCCGCCGGGCCGGCAGTGGTTCGAGGTGGACGTGCCCGCCGGCGAGCCGTCCCGCTGGCTCACGCTCGTGGGCACGCGAGTGCTGCGGTGGTGGGACGGCGACTGAGCCCTCGACGGCTGTGTCCTGTTGCACGATCGAGACCGACGGGCCGCCCGGACCGTGCGAGCCTGGTCACCACTGATGACGTCGGGGACGGAGCGGGTCGTGGAGCGAGTGGTGGGGTGGAGCACGGTCGCCGTCATCGTGGCCGTGACGGTGCTGTGGTTGGTCCTGGTCCAGGTGACCAGCTGCTCCGATGCCGCGTCCGGCCAGGGCACGAGCTCCTGCGAGACCGAACCCGTGCTCGGGGTCGCCGGATCGTGGATCGCCGGGGCCGCTGGGGCCGCCGTCGTCGCCCTCGCGGTCTGGCAGGTCGTCCGGGCTGCACGGTCCGCGGAGCCCGTCGACGGCTGAGCCCGCTCGACCCGGGGTAGCGTGACGGCATGGCGAACGACGACGGTCCGCACCGCGGCGGCTTCCCGTTCGTCCCCGTCGCTGCCTTCACCCTCGGCGCGCTGGTCGTCATCGCCGCCGGACTCGGAGCGCGCCCCGTCCTGACCGGCGCCCGCTGGTCCCCCGCGGTCGCCCCGGCCCGCGCACCGGTCGTCGAGCCGACCGCCTCGCCGCCCACCACCGACGAGCCGCAGACGCTCGGAGCGTCGGCCGCCCAGCACGTCGACACATCGTGGGTCCTCGTCGTCCTGGGAGTGATCGGCACCGCCCTCCTCGTGCTCGTGGTCCTGCACCTCGTGAGGAAGCGACGCCGTCGCACGCGCCCGGGTGCGATCGAGGTGGTCGGCCTCGCGGTCGAGGTGCCCGCCGATCCCTCGACCGAGGTCGGACGCCAGCACCTGCGTCGCGGGATCGGTCGTGCCCTCGAGGTGCTGTCCGGACCCCGCGACCCGTCCGACGCCGTCACCGCGGCGTGGCTCGGCCTGCAGGAGTCGGCAGAGGACGCCGGGTTCCGTCGGGAGGCCGCGGAGACGCCGACCGAGTTCACGACGCGGATCCTGCGACGGCTCGACGTCGACGAAACCGCCCTCGGCACCCTTCGTCGCTGCTACCTCGCGGTTCGTTTCGGCGGGACCCCGGCAACCGATGCCGACGTCGCCGACGTCCGTGCCGCGCTGCGAAGGCTCGACGGCCAGTGGGCCGAGGCACCGGCCGACACCCGGGCGGACACGCCGGCCACGACCCCGGCGGACGCCGACACGGCGACGGGCCGCCCGTGACACGCCGCCGCACCGCTGGGGTGCTCGTGCTCGCCGTCGTGGCTGCGGCGATCACGTGGTTCTTCGCCGTCGGCGTCGTGCAGTCGCTCGCCGTGGGCGGCGTCGTCGCCGCGGTGGGTCTGACGTGGAGCGCGGTCCGTGAGGACGTCCCGTTGACCTGGCCCGTGCCTCCCGTCCGGTCCGAACCCGGTGCCCGACGCGACCTGTCCGAGACGGCGTGGGCGCTGCGCGCCCGGGGCGGCGTGCCGGAACGGACGCTCGCCCGAGCGCGGGCGGTGGCCCGGCACCGCCTGTGGACGCGCCACCGACTCGACCTCGACGACCCGCGCGACCGGACGGCGATCGATGCCGTCCTGCCGTCGGGAGTGGTCGCCGTCCTCGTGCGCGAGCGGCGGTCCGAGATCGACCTCGTCGCGTTCGGGAACGTCCTCACCGCGCTCGAGACGCTGGGCCCCGCGCCCGAGCAACACGGCACCGGGCGTGCCACCGAGCAGCGCACCACCGACCACACCACGATCGAGAGGCTCCCGTGACCGACCCCCAGACGCCGAGCGCACCGTCCCTGCCCATCGCCGACGTCGCCGCGCGCGCCCGCGACGTCCTCGACACGGTCAGCGCGGTCGTCGTCGGGATGCGGGAGCCGCTCGAGCTGGCGTTCGCGAGCATCCTCGCGGGCGGCCACGTCCTGTTCGAGGACGTCCCCGGCCTCGGCAAGACGCTCGCGGCGCGGAGCCTCGCGGCCGCGTGTGGTCTCGACTTCCGCCGTCTGCAGTGCACCCCGGACCTCCTGCCCGCCGACATCACCGGATCGTTCGTCTACGCCCCGGCGACCGCGGACTTCGTCTTCCGCCCGGGCCCTGTCTTCACCGGGATGTTCCTCGCCGACGAGATCAACCGGACGTCGCCGAAGACCCAGTCGGCGCTCCTCGAGGCGATGGCCGAGGGACAGGTCACGGTCGAGGGCGAGGGCTTCCCGCTTCCCCGGCCGTTCCACGTCATCGCGACGTCGAACCCGATCGAGTACGAGGGCACGTACGCCCTCCCGGAGGCCCAGCTCGACCGCTTCATGGTGCGCCTCTCGGTCGGGTACCCGACGCGCGAGGGGGAACAGCAGGTGCTCCTCAACCGGATCGGCCGACGGCAGGAGGTCGCGACGGTCTCCGCCGTGGTCGACGCGACCGACGTGCTGCGCATGCAGGCGACGGTCGAGGGGGTGCACGTCGACGAAGACATCGCGCTGTACTGCGTCGACCTCGCGGCCGCGACGCGCACTCACCGCGACGTGCAGGTCGGGTCGTCGCCGCGCGGCGCACAGGCGCTCATGCTCGTCGGCCGTGCGCGAGCCGTCATGGACGGGCGCGACTTCGTCACGCCGGAGGACGTCAAGACCGCCGCCGTCGCGGTGCTCGCGCACCGGATCTCGCTGACGCCGCAGGCGTGGGCGAACGGGGTGGACCCCGCGGTGATCGTGCGGGGCATCGTCGCGCAGGTGCCGGGGCCGCCGGTGGTCGGGTCGGGAGCGACCGGCGGGCGGCCGGTGTCCGGCCTGGAGGCACGGTGAGCGTTCCCGACGAGCCGTCGGTCCGACCCGCCTCCGGGTCAGGGACCGCGCCGCTCTGGGTCCGGAACCCGGCGCTGGTCTCGGGGCTCGCCGTCGGCGTGCTGCTCGCAGGGCTCGCTCTCCTCACCGGACGTCCCGAGCTCGCGCTGGTGGCGCTGCCGGCACTCGTGACTGCCGCCTTCGGCGTCCGCCCCCGACTCGACACGACGCTCGTCCGCACCACGACCACGCTCGCGCCGTCCGACTCCGGCGAGGGCGTGGCGTTCCGGACGGAGGTCGCCCTGCCGTCCGCCGCGGAGGCCGTCGCCGTCGAGTTCCGTGTCGCCGGCGACCGGCGGCACGTCGTCGTGGTCGACCCTCGCCGCGCGAGGCGGCTCACCGGTACCGTCCCGGTCACGCACTCCGGCCCCCAGGAGATCCTGCGGACGCACCTGTCGCTCCTCGGCCGGGGCGGCACCGCAGTCTCCGTGCCGGCGGCGGGCCCGGTGCGATCCGCGGTCGTCCCGCCACCGCACCTGCGCGTGCAGCACCTGCCGATGCCGAGCCGGGTGACGGGCATCACCGGTCCGCACGACTCCGCCCGCCCCGGTGACGGCGGCGAGTTCCGCGACGTCGCGCTCTTCGCCCCGGGCGACCGGCTCCGGCGCATCGACTGGCGGCGCACCGCACGGCGAGCCGAGCGCCCAGGAGAGCTCTACGTGCGCCGGACCTTCGCCACGGCGGACGCCCTCGTCGTGCTCGTCCTCGACAGCCGGGACGACCTCGGCGCCGACGTCACGGAGTGGAGCGGCGCCCGGCACGGCAGACAGCAGGCGACGTCGCTCGACCTCGCACGCGAAGCCGCCGTCTCCCTCGCCACCGCGTACATCAGCGCCGGAGACCGGGTCGGCTTCCGAGACCTCGCCGGCACCGCGCGGTCGGTCGAACCCGGCAGCGGGACCCGGCACCTCGAGCGGCTCCGGACGACCATCGCCGCGGCGACGCCGCACCACGACGCGACGGCCACGGCACGCATGCCGCTCGTGCCGGCGGCGTCCCTCGTGGTGGTGCTGTCGACGTTCCTCGACGACCAGGCATCGACGATGGCGGTGACCTGGGCCGCGACCGGCCACCGGGTCGTGGCCGTCGACGTGCTCCCGTCGCCCGACGTCCGGCGAGCGACCCGTCACGAACGCGCGGCGTCCCGGCTCATCGCCCTCGAACGATCCGACCGGCTCACGGAGATGACGGCAACCGGCGTCGAGCTGATCCACTGGCGCACCGGTGACGAGGACGCCCCTGCCGTGCAACTCCGCCTGCTCAGCCGCGCTCGGCGGACCGGATGACCGCCGGGTCGCGCGCGGAGCGCAGCGGAGCACCGTCGATCGGTCCGGCGGTCCCGGCGTGGACGATCGGTGCGCTCGGCCTGGTCGCGGGTGTCGTCGGGTCGGTCGTCGTGATCGGGGCGAGCGGCTGGCTCGTCGTCGCGGTCGTCCTCGCGGTGGCCGCAGCGGTCCTGCCCCGCGGCCCGTTCGCGGCGCTGCTCGTGGGACAGCTCGCCCTGGCCGGGATCGGCGGGACGGACCTCCCGGTCCTCCTCCTGACGACGCACCTCGTCCTCGCCACGAGCCTGCTCTGGGCCTGGACGCCGCGCACCGCCAGGGTGCAGCTCCGCGCACTCCTGCCGTCGGCACTGCGGTTCGTCGCCGTGCAGGTCGGAAGTCAGGCGGTCGCGTTCGTGGTCGTCGCCCTCCTCGGTGGCTCCGGCCCGGTCGGCGGCGTGTGGCTGGCGATGGCCGGGACGGCCGCGCTCCTGGCGCTCGCGATCGGCCTGTTCGTGCCGACGCTGCTGCGCGCCGGAGACGACGCGGAGCGCTAGGCCCGGCGGCGCACCCGCGGGTCGACGAACGCGTACACGACGTCGACGATGACGTTCGCCGTGACGATCAGCAGCGCCGAGAACAGCGTGAACCCCACGACGACCTGCAGGTCGAGCGTGTGCACCGCGTCGATGAGCAGCGCGCCGAGCCCCTGCATCGAGAACACCTTCTCGGTGATGACGGCACCGCCGAGCAGCGACCCGAGGTCGAGCCCGAACAGCGTCACGACCGGGAGGATCGCCGTCCGCAGCCCGTGCCGCACGACGACCTGGCGTTCACGGAGGCCCTTCGCGCGGGCGGTCCGGACGAAGTCCTGCGACATCGACTCGAGCATCTCGCCCCGGGTCAGCCGGGCGTAGATCGCCGCACTGATGAAGGCGAGCACACACCAGGGCAGGACGAGGTGTGTGAACCACCCGACGGGATCGTCCCCGAACGCGACGTAGCCGCTGGTGGGCAGGACGCCGAGCACGAACCCGAACAGCAGGATCGCCAGCAGCCCGACGAGGTACGACGGCGCGGACACCCCGGCGACGGCGATCGTCATGACCGTGCGGTCGACGTACGTCCCTCGGCGCAGCGCCGACAGCGCGCCGCCGGCCACCCCGGCGACGAGCCAGAGCACGGCTGCGCCGACGGCGATCGACGCGGTGACGGGCAGGCGCGTGAGGATGAGGTTCGTGACGCTGTCGTGGAGCTGGAACGAGTACCCGAAGCAGGGCGCCGCGCAGTGGATGACGGAGGCGCCGGAGCCGAACGTCCGCCCGGTGAAGATGCCCGCGAGGTACGCCCCGAACTGGGCGATCCACGGCTTGTCCGTCCCGAGGAACGCCTGCACCTCGCGCAGCCGGTCGGGCGTGCAGGGTTTGTCGCAGATCGCGCGCGCCGGGTTCGTCGGCAGCAGCATGAACAGGGCGTAGGTGATCGCGGCCACGACGAGCAGGACGACTGCTGCGCCGAGCACACGGATCGCGATGAAGCGGAAGGTGGTCACCGGTTGCTCCTCCGCGGGTCGAGGGCGTCGCGCAGGGCGTCGCCGAGCACGTTGAACGCCAGGGTGATGAGGAACAGCGCCAGGCCCGGGAACACGAGGTACATCGGGTCGGTCTGCACCCAACCGATCGCGTCGCCGATGCTGCGGCCCCACGACGGCGTCGGCGGGGTGACGCCGACGGCGAGGAACGACAGCGCGGCCTCGGCGCCGATCATCGACGGGATCGAGATCGTCGCGTAGACGGTGATCGTCGCGGCGAGGTTCGGCAGCAGCTGCGTCCGGATGACGTGCCAGCGCCCCGCGCCCATCGCGGTGGAGGCGACGACGTAGTTCCGGGTGACGAGCGACAGCGTCTGCCCGCGCACGACACGGGCGACCGACGGCCACCCGAAGAACCCGATGACGAGGACGACGAGCACGGGCTTCGGGAACGACGTCGGGACGATCGCGGTCAGGGCGATCATGAAGACGAGCGACGGGAAGCCGAAGATGACGTCGACGACGCGGGAGAGGACGCGGTCGTACCAGCCGCCGAAGAACCCGGTCGTCACGCCGACGAGCACGCCGATGACGATCGAGACGATCGTCGCGGCGATCCCGATGCCGAGCGAGGTGCGGGCGCCGTAGGTGACGATCGCGAACAGGTCGCGCCCGGTCAGGGGCTCGACCCCGAACCAGTGCTCGGCGCTGATCCCGCCGCCGACCCCGCGCGGGGCGCCGAACGAGTTGAGCGCGTCGATGTGGTACCCGTACGGGTCCTGGCCGGTGACGGCGGCGATGAGCGGCGCCGCGAGCGCGACGACGACGAACACCACGATGACGACCGCGGACGCGACCGCCCAGCGGTCCTGACGCACGCGGCTGACGACGGCGCGGAAGCCGGTGCTCCGGTTCGCGGCTGCCGCGACCGGACGGTCGACGACGTTGGCGGTCACGAGGCCACCCCTTCCCACGCGCGCCAGGCCTCGCGGCGGGCGGCCTGTCGCGCCGGGTCGGCGACGGGCGCTGCCGCGAGGAGCATGCGCGTGTAGTCCTGCTGCGGATCGTCGAGCACGGCGTCGGTCGTGCCGCGCTCGACCACGCGGCCGTCGTGCAGCACGACCACCTCGTCGGCGAGCTGCCGCACCACGGCGAGGTCGTGGCTGATGAGGAGCATGCCGAAGCCGAAGTCCTGCTGCAGTGCCGCGAGGAGGTCGAGCACGGCGGCCTGCACGGTGACGTCCAGCGCCGAGGTCGGTTCGTCGGCGATCACGAGCGCGGGCCGGAGCGCGAGGGCCCGGGCGACCGCCACGCGCTGCCGCTGCCCCCCGGAGAGCTGGTGCGGGAAGCGCTCGGCCCACGACGGGTCGAGCTGGACCGCCACGAGCAGCTCGCGGACCCGTTCGGCACGGTCCGCCGCCGAGGCCGTGCCGTGCACGAGGAGGGGCTCGGCGATGCTCCACCCGATGGTCTGTCGCGGGTTGAGCGAGGACGCGGGGTCCTGGAAGACGATGCCCACCCGGCTGCGGAGCTCGCGCAGGCGTGCACCACGAGCGGTGCGGAGGTCGCTGCCGTCCACCTCGACGGACCCCGCGACGACCGGCACGAGACCGGCGAGCGCACGTCCGATGGTGGACTTGCCGGACCCCGACTCCCCCACGAGTCCGAGCGTCTCGCCCGCGCGGAGCGTCAGGTCGATGCCGGAGACGGTCGGGTCACCGCGGCGCGCGTAGCGCACGGCGACGTCGCGCAGCTGCGCGACGAGGGGCCGGGAGGCGCGGCTCGTCTCCGTCTCGTCGGCCGGCGCGGTGGACGCGACCGTCTCACCGTCCGCAGCGTGCGGTGCGGAGGTGGGTCGCGCCTCCAGGGCCGGTACCGCCGCGAGGAGTGCCCGCGTGTACTCGGCGTCCGGGTGCGCGAACACATCGGCGACGGTCCCGTGCTCGACCGGGTCGCCGCGTCGCATCACGAGCACCTCGTCGGCGACGTCCGCCACCACGCCCATGTCGTGCGTGATGAGCAGCACGGCGAGGTCGCGCTCGCGACCCAGCGTGCGGAGCAGGTCGAGGATGCCCGCCTGCACCGTGACGTCGAGCGCGGTGGTCGGCTCGTCCGCGATGAGGGCGACCGGGTCACCGGCGAGGGCCATCGCGATCATCGCCCGCTGGAGCTGGCCGCCGGAGAGCTCGTGCGGGTAGGCTTTCCGGATCCGCTGCGGGTCTGGGAGCCCGGCCGCGCGGAGGAGCTCGTCGGCCCGCGCGGACACACCGCGTCGGTCGAGGTCCGTCGGGTGGGCCGTGATCGCCTCGGCGATCTGGGTGCCGATCGAGAGCACGGGGGTGAACGAGTTCATCGGCTCCTGGAACACGACGCCGATGCCGGCACCGCGGACCGCTCGGAGCTCGTCGTCCGACGCCCCGACGAGCTCGGTGCCGCGGAAGCGGATGCTGCCGGTGACGCGGGCCTCCGGCGGGAGCAGACCGAGCACGCTCATCGCGCTGACGGACTTGCCCGACCCGGACTCGCCGACGAGGGCGAGCACGCGGCCGGGTGTCAGGGTGAAGGAGACGTCACGGACGACGGGCTCCGCGTCGCCGAACGCGACACGGAGCCCCTCGACCTCGAGCAGCGGTGCACTCACTTGGCGAGCGAGACCTTGAGGTAGTTCGGGTACGCCGGGAAGTCCGCGATCTGGAAGTTCTGCACGTTCGAACCGGCGAGGAAGGACTGCTTCGCGTAGGTGAGCGGGACGATCGGGGCGTCGGCCATGATCTTCTTGTCCGCCTCGGCCCAGAGCTTCTGCGCATCCTGCTGGTCGATGGTGCCCGTCGCCTGCTTGATCAGGGCGTCGACCTCGGGGTTGCTGTACTTCGAGACGTTGTAGCCGCCCCCACCGATCTGCGACGAGTCGTACAGCGGCTGGATGTTGGCGTTCGCGCTCGGGAAGTCCGGCTGCCAGCTGAACATCGCGAGGTCGAAGTCGTCACCGTCCGTCGTCGCCGTGTAGAACGAGTCGATGTCGAGCGGCTTGAGCGTGACGGTGATGCCCGCGCGCTTGAGGCCGGCCTGGATCGCCTGCGCCTCGGCCAGGTTCGCCGAGTCGTTCTGCGTCACCAGGGTCAGCTTGAGGTCCGACACACCCGCTTCCTGCAGGAGCTTCTTCGCCTTGGCCACGTCACCGGTGGCACCGGGCTCGTACAGGTCGTACTGCTGGCGCCCCGCGATGCCGGGCGTGATGAGCGTCGTCGCGTAGGAGCCGGCGAGGGCACCACCGGCGGCGATCCGGTACGACTTCTTGTCGACGGCGTACTGCAGCGCCTGCCGGACCTTGAGCTCCTTGAGCGAGCCCTTCTGCGTGTTGATCGCGAGGTAGTTGATCGGGCCGGCCTTCGAGGTGGCGAGGCGGTCCTGGGCGGCCGGGTTCGAGCGGACCTGGTTCAGCTCCGCAGCACCGAGGTACGTCGCGCCGAACGAGTCCTTCGCGTCACCGTTGTCGGCGATGAGCGTCTGGGTGACGGTCGACGGGTCCTGGCTCTCCTTGAACACGACCTTCGACGGGCCGGCGGTGCGGACGTCGTCGGTCTTCGCGCTCCACTCCTCGTTCCGCACGAGGGTGATCTGCGAGCCCTGCGTGTTGGACTGCACCTCGTAGGGGCCGGAGGCGACGGGCTTGGCGTCGTACGCACCGGTGTCGGTGCCGTCGCCCTCGGGGACCGGGGCGAACGCGGGCATCGACACGATCCACGGCCAGTCGCCGTAGGCCGCGTTGAGCTTGAAGACGATCGTCGAGTCGTCCGGGGTCTCGATGCTGTCGAGGGTCTTGCCGTCGAACGGACCCTTGTAGCTGTCACCGCCGACGAGGAGCGACTTGTGGTAGCTCAGGCCACCGGTGAGCGTCGGCGCGAACGAGCGCTCGATGCCCCACTTGATGTCCTTCGTGGTGATCTCGGTGCCGTCCTGGAACTTCAGCCCCTTCTTGAGGTGGTAGGTCCAGGTCTTGCCGCCGTCGCTCGAGTCGCCGGTGTTCGTCGCGAGGTCGGGGACGACCTTGGCCGTCTTGCCGGGCTCGACGTCCCACGCGGTGAGGCGACGGAGCACGAGGCCGAGCGTCGTGATGTTGAGGTTCTGGCTGGTCGCCGGGTCGAGGTGCACCGCGGTGGCCGTCGTCAGGATGTTGAGCGTGCCGCCCTTGGACGTTCCGCCCGAGGCGTCGTCCGAGGCGCCCCCGCCCGAGCAGCCGGTGAGGACCAGGGCTGCAGCTGCGGCGACCGCAGCGGTGATGGTCAGGCGGTTCGGGCGTCTCATGACGGTGGTGCTCCTCGTGGGGAAGTGGTGGTGCGCAGCCGTGGGGTGGCCGTGACGTGTCGCCGCGCTCCGGAGCCGGTGCAGGCTCCGTGTGTCGGGGCGTCGGGCTGTCGGGGCGTCGTCCATCCTGACACCGCGATCGGACAGTGTCCGAATCCCGGGCACAGCCGACGTCGCACGGCGTAACGGTCCAATCGCCGTGCGACCCCGGTCTATTCCCGATGCGCCCGGACGACGGGCGTCGCGGCCCGTCGGGCGACGTCTGCGGTGCCGAGCGCCGCGCCGAGGAACACGACCGCGAGGACCGCCCACCCCGGGGTGCCGAGGTCGATGGCGGTGACGGTGACCACCGTCGGGGCGACCATCGCGCCGATCGCGAACCCGGTGCCGTACACGCCCTGGTACGCCCCGACCCGGTCGGCCGGCGCCAGCTCGAAGCTCAGCGCCCAACCCGCGGCGCTCGAGGTGATCTCGGCCAACGAGTGCGCGATCGCTGCGACGACGAGGATCCCGGCGGCGAGCGCGATCGGCACCCAGTCGTCACCGCGCACCCACCCGGCCGCCGCCCACAGCCCGCACGCGAGCGCCATCAGCCACCCCGCGTGCCGCATCACCCGCGCAGCGCCTCCGACCGTGTCCGTCCCCCGACTCATCCGGACCTGCAGGAGCACGACCGCGAGCGTGTTCACGAGGAGCAGGGGTGACACGAGGACGTCCGGTGCCACGGTGTGCTGCACGACCCACAGCGGCACGGCGACCTCGAACAACCCGAACTGGATGCCGAAGATCCCGGTGAGGGCGGTGCGACCGTCCGGCGTCCGGACGACGATGGTGCCCGTGTCGGTCCGTTCGGCGGGCGCGGCGTCGATCCGCGCGGCGGGCAGGCCGAGCACGAGGACCGCCGACGCCAGGAAGAGGATGCCCGCGGCGACCATCGTCACCCGGTAGGCCGCACCCGTCCCGACGGCCAGCGGGATCGCCGCGACCGCCGTGCCGAGCCCGATGCCGACGTTCGTGACGGTCCGCATCGTCGCCCGGACCCGGACCCGCTCCTCCCCCGGGAACGCCCGACCGACCGCGGCCGAGCGGACCGAGCTGCCGCCCTGCTGTGCCAGCGTCACCACGGACGCCGTCAGGACGAGCGTCGGGAGGTCGTGGACGAGCACGTACCCGACCAGGGCGAGTCCCTGCACGACGTGCAGCCACGCGAGCATCCGGCGCGAGCTGAACCGGTCCGCGAGGTGCCCGAACACCAGGGAGCTGGCGACGCCGACGGCTCCGGCGACGGTCAGCCCGAGTCCGACGACGACCGGGGCGATGCCGACGATCGTGGTGAGGTACAGCGTGGTGAGGGTGAAGAACGCACCGCGACCGAGGGTGTCCACGAACGTGACGACGAGCAGCCGTCGGAGGGCACGGTCGTCCCGGACGAGCGTGCCGATCGGGACCCGGGGTGCAGTGGTGCTGCGCATGGTCCAGTTCTCGCACCCGTGCGGGAGCCGGGACAACGGATGTAGCGTGGGGCTTCATGATCCGGTACCGACTCGAGCCGAGCGACGTCTCGGCGATCCGTTTCGGGATCTCGCCCCTCTCCGAGCTCGGTCTCGGCCTCCGTGCGTTCCGGGCGCCCGACCGCTACCCGCTGCAACGACCGTGGCTCGACCGGATCGCCGCCGTCCGGCCCCTGCTCGACGACGAGGTGCTGCTCGGACTCGTGGACGAGCGCCGGTGGGTGGCCGACTTCGTCAACCCGCGGCCCGCATCGCCGCTCACGTCCATCGACGAGGAGCTCCGCGCCCTCGGCCGGCTCCCCCGGGCGCGGATGCTCGCCGACCTGGAACGGGTGCACGGCACGGTCCCCCGGGTGTTCACGGGACGACACGACGCCGTCGTCGAGCGGCTCCAGCACGCCCTCTCGACCGCGTGGGAGCTCTGCTTCGCGCCGCACTGGGCACGGATGCGTGCCGTGCTGCAGGCGGACGTCAGCCACCGGGCGCGGATCGCGTCGCACGAGGGGATCGGCGCGGTCCTCGGTGGCCTGTCGGACGCGGTGCGGTACGACGGCACGGACCTCGACGTGCGGCTGACGAGCCCGGTCGCGCGCGATCGACCGGTCGACGGCGACGGGCTGACCCTGGTGCCGTCGATGTTCGTCGTCCGGGCCTCCGTCCCGATCGACGACGACCTGCTGCCGACGGTGATGTACCCGGCCCGCGGGCAGGGCGCGATGTGGTCGACGTCGGACCACCCGGACGCGGGTTCGGTGCGGGACCTCCTGGGGGCGACCCGCGCGGCGCTCCTCGACGCGCTCGGCGAACCGGCGTCGTCGACCGACCTCGCGCTGCGGTTCGGGGTGTCGACCTCGGCGGTCAACCAGCACCTGCGCGTGATGGAGCGGGGCGGGTTGCTGAACCGGTCGCGGTACGGGCGGGCCGTGCTGTACTACCGGAGTGCCGTGGGAGATGCCCTGACCCGGACCTGACCGGCGGCAC
>Ga0308160_10001722_pt1 | contig 29087 bp, 23 predicted proteins | sample PhyFR1_FD_201036 | JGI IMG/M metagenome (GOLD analysis project Ga0308160, IMG submission 201036) | Phyllosphere microbial communities from UC Gill Tract Community Farm, Albany, California, United States - DLSLF.R1 | ecosystem: Host-associated > Plants > Phyllosphere > Unclassified | place: USA... | reverse complement strand
GTTTCTGCCCGCGGGCCATATTCTTGGCGCATCAATTGTTGTGCTCACCGACGGCCATACAACCATCACGTTCTCCGGGGACCTCGGACGGGATCACGACATACTGATGGCGCCTCCCACCATCGTGGAAGAAACGGATTATCTGGTCGTCGAATCGACCTATGGCAATCGACAGCACCCGGAAAGTGATCCGATGGCGGATCTGGGGCAGGTGATTAGTGCGACGGCCGCACGCGGCGGTGTGGTCGTCATCCCCGCTTTCGCCGTCGGGCGCGCCCAAGCCCTGGTGTACTATCTTTCCTTGCTCAAAGCCTCTGGCGTCATCCCGGCCCTGCTTCCAGTCTTTCTAGATAGCCCCATGGCCAAAGATGCGACCGGCATCTATCACAAGCATCGGCAATACCACCGGCTGACTCCGGAACAATGCACGCAAATGTGCCATGCTGCCAAGATTGTCAATACGGGGGACGAGTCCAAGGCAATCGATCAGCAGCATGGACCCAAGGTGGTGATTGCCGCCAGCGGCATGGCCACCGGGGGGCGGGTACTTCACCACATCAAAGCCTTTGCCGCCGATCCACGCAATACCATTCTTTTCGCCGGTTATCAGGCGGCGGGCACACGCGGGGCCACCATGTTAGCGGGAGCCGAGACCGTCAAGATTCACGGGCAATACATTGCCATTCGTGCGCAAGTCACCCAAGTCGAAAACCTGTCGGCGCATGCAGACAGCAATGAAATCATGCGGTGGTTGGGCAGTTTGAAACGACCGCCGCGCAATACCTTCATCACCCATGGCGAACCTGAAGCTGCCGAGGCATTGCGGCTACGGATTCAAGAAGAACTCATGTGGCCGTGCCGGGTGCCCGCCTACCGTGACCGCTTTGCACTTTAACCGCGTCCCAACACGCCCCAGTCCTTTGGCGTCAAACGGCGCACGATGTCATGGCGCGTGATGCACCATCAGTGGGTAACAGACTGCGCCCGGATAGTGTTCGCGGGGTCCGTAGTTCTCGTCATGAAACGATCGAGCAGCTTCCACAACTCGCTGAACCATAGCACCACGCTTGCCATGGCAACGCAGGTCAGCCACTGGTCCACTGCCAGCGGAGTCGTGCCGAAAGCCAGATTGAGGAAACTGACGTGGACAACGGCGATCTGCAACGCAACCGACAAGCCGATCGCGCCCCATAGCCACCTGTTGGCGAATAATCGGCTGAATGCACTAGTCGTGTCAGAGCGCGCATTGAGACTGTTGAACAGCTGCGCGAAAACCAGCACAGTAAAGGCAGCCGTACGCGCATTTTGGAGGTCGTGTGTGCCTTGGATTAAGCCACCAGGCAGATACATATCCAGCGTCAGGAGAGTCACGATCGCCATCACGGCGCCGATGCCAACCACGCGTGCCCACATGCGGCTGTCGATTGCCCGCTCGGTCAATCTGCGTGGTTGGCGCACCATGACGTCCTCCGTCTCCGGATCGACCCCCATGGCCAGCGCCGGGCCGGAATCGGTCAACAGGTTGATCCAGAGAATCTGGGTCGCCAGGAGCGGCAGCACAACCGCCCCTGCCGGATCGGTCAGCCCGATGACGCCGGCCAGTACCACGCCCAGAAAGACCGTCAGCACTTCGCCCATGTTCGACGACAGCAGATAACGCAGGAACTTGCGGATGTTATCGAAGATGGCGCGGCCTTCGCGCACCGCCTGGACAATGGTCGCGAAATTGTCGTCGGCGAGGATCATCTTGGCCGCTTCCTTCGTGACCTCGGTGCCGGTGCGCCCCATCGCGATACCAATGTCGGCCGATTTCAGCGCCGGGGCGTCGTTAATGCCATCGCCTGTCATTGCCACCACATTACCGTCCGCTTGCAGCGCATCGACGATTCGCAGTTTGTGCTGAGGCGCCACCCGTGCGTAGACGGACGTGGTGCGGACCGCGTCGAGGAATGCAGCCTCCTCCAGCGCGTCTAGCTCCAGGCCGGTCAGCGCCGGTGCGCCAGGTTCCACAATGCCGAGATCGGCGGCAATCCGCGCCGCCGTGCGCGGGTGGTCCCCGGTAATCATGATCACGCGGATGCCAGCCCGGTGTGCTTCACGAATCGCCACCGCTGCCTCCTCGCGTGGCGGATCGATGATGCCGACCGTGCCGACGAAGATCAGGTCGTGTTCGAGCGATTCCCCCTCCTCCATTCGATCACCAGGATCGAGCGGCCGGTACGCTACGGACAGGGTGCGCAGCGCTGCGTCGGACATGGTATCGACGTCGGCCAGGATGCGATTGCGGATGTCGTTATCCAGTGTCTTAACATCGGCTCCTATGCGCACGCGGGTACACCACTTCAGAAGGACATCTGGCGCACCCTTGGTCATGACAACGCGCTGACCATCGTGCTCGTGATCCAGCTCGATCGAGGACATCATTTTGCGTTCGGACGTGAACGGGATTTCCTGAACGCGCTCAAATCGCCGCTTGCGCCGTTCCGCGGTGCCCAGCTTGTGTTCAGCCACGAGAAACGCCGCTTCGGTAGGGTCCCCCTGTATTTCCCATTCACCCTCTTCCGTCTTGCGCAGTTCCGCATTGCTCGCCAGGCTGCCGCCGCCGAGCACGACAACGTTCTCAGCGAATACCGGCCCGGCACTCAGTTCGGCACCCTGGTGTTCGATGCGTCCGTGCGGCGCATACCCGATTCCGGTGGCGCGGGTACTCCCTGAAGCCGTCATCACACGCTCGATGGTCATCTCGGAGCGGGTGAGCGTACCTGTCTTGTCGGACGCAATCACCGACGCCGAGCCGAGCGTTTCCACCGACGACAGCTTTTTGACAATTGCGTTACGCCGGGCCATCCGCTGCACGCCCATGGCCAGCACGACTGACAATATCGCTGGCAGCCCCTCCGGCACGGCAGCCACTGCCAGCGACACGCCCAGCAACAGCACGGTCGTGACATCGCGGGTGCTGCGGATGTCCTGGATCAGCAGAATGGTTCCCACGACGATGAAGGCAATGACGACCACAGCAATGCCCAGCATGCGTCCGAGCTGGCCGACTTCTCTTTGCAGCGGGGTCGGTTCTTCCCGAGTGGCTTCAAGCATTTCGGCAATCGCGCCCATCTGCGTGTCTGCTCCGGTTGCGGTGACGACCGCGCGGCCGGTGCCCTGCGCAACCGCCGTGCCCTTGAACACCATGTTGAGCTGGTCAGCCAGCGCCGTCGGTGCGTCGAGTTTGGCAGCATCCTTGAGCACCGCCTCGCTCTCGCCGGTCAGCGAGGCTTCCTGCACGCGCAGCGCTGACGCTTGCGCCAGCCGTGCATCTGCTCCAACGGCATCGCCTTCGCCGAGCACAAGCACGTCGCCACGCACCAATTGCACGCTGGGGATGCGCATCGCATGGCCGTCGCGCACGACCGATGAAGTCCCGGCCGTCATACGGGTGAGTGCCGCGACCGCGTTTTCCGCCTTGGCCTCCTGTATAAATCCTAGGACGGCGTTCAAGACCACAACCATGGCGATAACGAGCGCATCGACGGGCCAGCCAACCCGGCCTTCGATGAACCAGGCGACGGTGGCAATCACGATTGCCGCGAGCAGCAAGTAAACGAGGGGATCCTTGAAATGGGACAGCAGCCGGCGCCAGGTCGACGGGCGTTGTGCTGCACGCACTTCGTTCGGGCCATCTTCCGCGAGCCGGCGCGCTGCCTCTTCTGCGTCGAGCCCGAGGTCGAGGTCCGTGCCGAGGGCCTTTGCGATGTCGGCAACATCGTAACGGAAAGGATCTTCGATGCAGTCTGTTTTCACCATGGTCGAGGTTGCTCCGATTGAAACGCCATCAGCGTTGAAAGGCTTATTGTTTTGAAATGCGGTGGTACACGAGTTGGTAGACCAAACCAACTAACACACTTCCACCCACAATATTTCCTAACAATACTGGGAATAAGTTGTTGGAAAAACCGACCCAGGTGATCGCAGGGGCGGCGTCAATATTGCCGAACCGCTGCAATAGCATTGCCATTGGAATCAGGTACATGTTCGCCACACTATGCTCAAAGCCGGCGGCGACAAACGCCGAGATCGGGACGACGATTGCGACCACCTTGTCCACGACGCTGCGCCCGGCGAGCGCCATCCAGACAGCCAGACAGACCAGCGCATTACAGAGAATGCCCCTGAAAAAAGCGGTCCAGAACGGCATGGTGACCTTTCCCGCCGCGATCTTGAGATATTCCTGGCCGATGGCGCCATTGTTGAGTTCCGCATGCTCAGACAAGAAGACCAGCAATGCCAATCCCAGCGCGCCAATCAGATTGCCGGCAAAAACGATTGCCCAGCTCCGCAAAAGTTCAAAGGTCGAGATTTTTCGATCGGCCCACGCCATGACGAGGAGATTGTTGCCGGTAAAGAGTTCGGCGCCGGCGACAACGACCAAAATCAGCCCTAACGCGAACGCCATGCCACCGAGCACCTGCTTGAGCGCATATCCCAATGAGGGATCAGAGCGCACCACAACGAAATACAGCGCCCCGAGCCCAATGAATGCGCCTGCCAAGACGCCCAGGATGAGCATGGAGAGCCATGGCAATCGCGCCTTTGCCACACCAACCGTCTCAACCCGCTCTGCAATCTCCTTGGGGGAGAAGGCATCAAAACCAAAGAGATCAGGCATAAAGGCTTTTTCTTAAAGAGTATCGGTTTAGCGGTACTTGGCGAGCCAGGCAATTCCTCGTGCCGGTGACGCATGGGACAAATTTTCGCCGTGCTAGCGCAGCAGCGTATAGGCCACGTACCCAGCGAGGGCAACGAGCATCGTCCAGCACACCCATTCGGCAGCGACAGCCCATCTGGGCTGCGCCATCCTTGCTTGCCGCTCCAGCGTGCTTTTGGCAAACATTGCCCATCCATGCGAGAGAATGCCAACCAAGAGCGCAGGTATGGCGAACGGCTGAAGCCACTGCGCAAATACCAGCGCAAGCCCGGCACCCAAGATGCCTGCGCCAAGGCCGCCAAGGACATCAAGTTGTTTTAGCCGAGTTTGGTTGGGGTCCATCTATCCTCCTGATGAAAGAGCCACAGAGACAGTGCCCAAGGCAATGTGAAGAGCAATAGAAGCCACTTGAAGTCGGCGTCGATCAAAAAATTCACCATGGCCATCAAGCGTAAGCGTCGTTTGAGGGACGTGGTTGACGCTGATGTAATGGTTATGCGTTAGCGATGAATGAGGGAAGATCGCCAGCAACATTCCACGGCAAGAGGTCATTGATGCGGTTGATTGGGTGCTCGGCAATACGACCCAGTACATGGCGCAGGTAAGCCTCGGGATCCATGCCGTTCAACTTGGCCGTGCCAATGAGCGAGTACATCGCTGCCGCGCGCTCACCGCCCGAGTCTGCGCCAGCAAACAGGAAGTTCTTCCTGCCCAGCGCCACCGCGCGCAGAGCACGCTCCGCCGCCGAGTTGTCGATCTCAATGGCGCCATCATCACAATAGCGCGTCAATGCCTGCCAGCGGTTGAGCGCCTTACCGAAACGGTTGTGCGCCGGTTGCGACCATAGAATCATTTTAAGTATCGCTCTAAGCACTTTCGCGACAGATCATAGTCGGACCGCTTGTTATCCGTACGTTTGCAAGAGTAGTTTGATGGTGCACTATTAGAAAATTCAATGTGTCAGCAGGAACAGTCGAAGTTGAGTTGTGATTTACGTTAGGCGGCATGCCATCCCCCGTCCACGAAAATTGAACAGTACACATGTAATCGCGTTTTTCAAAATTGTGTGCACGAACGAAAATGTCACTTCCTGATTGCCCTGTTGTCATGGTTGGAACAGCAAATGCCTCTTGCGATAATACAGACAATACAACGAGCAATAATCGCTTGAGGTGAAAACGTTTCGTATTCATACCTCCTCCTCGCTGCGGCTAAGGAAAATGGAAGGTCTGCAGGTCTTTCCACCCTGCGGAGCACAAAACCTCTATCTATATGAGCCCCGCGTACCTGACTTTTGATCATCTCGATCCGATTCTCCTGCGGGTTTCGCTGTGTTGCTGCTTGGTGCTGCCGCACCGGGTTGCGAAGGTGTGGCCTGATCCGTCGGGGCACCCTCTGCCCCTCCAGTAAGGGTATTGCCCTTTTCACTACTTGACCCGGACATCCCTTTTCCGTCTTGCTGCCCTGAAGTAGTCGCGGGTCCGCGTGGCGTTCCCTGATCAGTCGTGGTCCCTTCAGCGCCGCCTGTGAGCGCATTCGCACTGCCTGCCCGCGGTGATGTTGTGGATTGCTGAGCGAACACAGCAGTTGATAGTAAAGCGATCACGCAGCCGATACTGGTCATTTTCTTAATGCACTTGGACATGGCAATCTCCAGGCAAATACGATGGATAAGGACTCGTAGATCGGCTTGGTTCCGCTCTCTCTGTCCATGGTCGGCTATCGCGCCAACAAGCTGACGCAACAGTTCGCCTTTCTTACAATCAAACGCTCCGCGGCCAATGCGATCTATTCGGCACGATGCATATTCCTGCGGTTCCAAACCGTATGAATACGACACTGAGCAAATTGACAAGTTCGGTTTGTGAGAATCTTGGACATGAGTGTGTTCATGATGAGGACAAGCATCTTCAACATGACGGCGCGGTTTCAGAATCGCACACATTGGCACCGCCACGAGCCGCTCACGCATACCCACGCCCATTACCCGGAAGCGCATCATCGGCATACTCACGAGTAGCGACGCAACAAGATACCAATGTGCCCCCAGTCGGTTCTCCGTGTCCTTCAATCCACCTCCTCCGGCGGCTGGATGTTCCTGAACATCGCATACAGCAGCACATCGTAAAGAATCTTCATTAGGCCTCCGGCGATAAGCGGCCAGCCAAAGGCTGTCATGCTCAACAGGTAGCCGGAGAGCATCGGGCTGATCGCTGCCGCGAGGCTGCGCGGCACTGACGTCATGCTTGCGGCAGCGGGCCGCTCCGGCGGCGGCACGACCGCCATCACATACGAACTGCGGGTCGGGACATCCATTTGCGACAAGGCGCTCCGCGCCAGCAAAAGCGCAACCGCCCAGCCGAGCGTGGGCATGAACGGGGTCGCGATCAGCAACACGCTCGACGGCAAGTGGGTGAACACCATCGTGTTCAGCAGGCCGAACCGGTCGGCCACCTTGACCGCCACCAGATAGGAGAGCGCCGACATCACGCCGGTCCAGAAAAAGATGCTGCCCGCCGCCAGGGCGGAAAGCTGGTATTTCTGGAACAGCCATAGCGCGAGCAGCGACTGCACGACGAATCCCCCTCCGAATGCGTCCAGGCTGAACAACGCGGCCAGCGTGAGAACCGTCCGCCGGGATTGCCTCAGGGGCGCGTCGTGAGCGGAGGCATCCACACTCGGTCGGGCTGGCAATCCACGGTAAATCCATGCCGATAGGATCCCTGCCAGGGCGTACAGTCCGAACATGGCCTGCAATGCCGTCTTCAAGGGGACATGCGTTGCCGCCACGGCGATCTCAGGCAGCCCGGCAAACAAAGCCCCCAAGGCGCCGACCAGCGTGCCGACCAGGCTGTAATGGGCAAACAGCGCCGTGCGCCGGCGGTCTTCGGCGGCTTGCGACAGCACCGCGTGCTCCAATGGCAGGAAGAGGCTGACATCGCCCCCGGAGGGGTTGAGCGTCCCGACGAGTGCGACCACCAGTAACGGCCAGAAATCGGAGGCGACCGCAAAACCAATGCCGGTGCCGGCCATCAATGCCGTCGCCAGCAGCAGGAGGACCCTGTAGTCGTGACGATGCGCGCGCAGCCCCACCCACAACGTCAGCGCCCCGGAGCAGAGCAAGGTGCCGGTGACGAGCACGCCGACCCGGAGTGGCGACATGCCAAGCACGGTGAGGTAGACCGGCAGCAGCAGGCTGATGTACCCGTCGACGAAGGCGCGCAGACCGCGCACCCATAACAGGCGTTGAATGACAGAGCGCGCCAAGTCGACCGGGGGAGCAACAGGCGCCCCCGGCTCTTGAATCATCATTGGAACCTTCCCTTTGTCATGATCCCGGTCCCGAGAGGTCAGTCGTCATCGTCCCCGTCATCCCCCGAATCCGCGGCGATCACCTTGCCATCTTGGTCAATGGTCTGCCTCCTTTCCTCGTTGCCGCCAATGAGGGAAGCGTAATAAAGCGTTTTTTCGCCCTTGGTCTTCTTTTTGATTACCCCCACCGTGCCGCCCTAGGACTGCTGCGCGATCACCTGTTTGACCGGATCAGGGGCTTGCTCCATCGTCACCTTTTCCCCGGTGAACTTGGCCTCCAGACTGGACTTGCATCCGGCAAGGCCCAACCCCGCGACTCCGACGATCAGCGCCACGAAACGAATGTGTTTAACAAAGATTGCCATCGCAATCACCTTTGACTCGTGAAAGGAAAAATTGCCGTTATCCCTTGTTCTCCCTTACCGCGCCGACGCCGATCAGCACCCGGAGCGAAGCGTCTGCGGATGGCAAACCTGCATGGAGTCTTTGATTGGCATGGTCACCGCGCCCCCGCTGCAGTGAAGTCATCAAACACGGTGACGCTGTCAGCCTTCGTCCAGACCCCTGCCTTGCCTGGCCCGGGGATATGCGTGTCCCTGACCTCGATATAGGTTTTGCCGTCCAAGGCAACCTGGATGAGATCGCCTTTGTATCTCGTCCTCAACGTGTGCCATGTATTTGGCGCGACCGGCGCATTGACGTACTTGATGGTCCTGCGCGAGCCATCGATGGAGTAATAGAGTGAAACATTCTGTTCAAGCGCATTGGCACGGGCGACGTAGTAGTTGTGGGTATCCTTCCAGCGCCACACGACACCGCCTGCCTGGTCCTCCTTTCCCGCGAGCGGCTTGAACTTCACTTCCACCGAGCCGTCTGCGACCTGCACATCGTCCCTGACGCACCATGGGAAGGTGGCTTTGCCGGATTGCTTCAGCACATTCGGTCGGCTGGGTGCCGAGTCATCGGCCTCGACGGTCCAGCGCGGAGTGCCTTTGCCGGTCGCGCCGCAACTCCAGCCGGTTGGCGGCTGGCCGACCGCATCGCCATCAAAGGAAATGAGGGAGCCGATAACGGGTGGGGCGGCAGCTGCCAACGCGACAGCCAGGAGCGAGGTTTTCATGATTGGCTCCTCATTTCGGCGTTCCGACAATATCCCGGAAGTCCGGTTGCATGACGCGCAGGACCGGCGGCTTTCCGTTCTCCTTCAACGGGAAATAGACCTTGTGCGCAGCCGGTTCTATGGCGACAGTGTGCGCGTTGGCTCCGACAACATCTTCGCCGAGCTTGGACACACCTTCCCGGGTCACACGGATTTCCGAGACAATCCCTGACTCCGACGCCACATACACGATGCCCAGGGCGACGTCGTAAGCCAGCACATCGGGACCTTTACCGACCGTGAAATTCCCGACCAGCTTCTTCGTGTTCAGATCCATCACCAGCAGCCGGTCATTGCCCTCATTGGCGATGAAGGCGAGCCGGAAATTGGGCTCGATCAGCAAGCCATGGTTGCCATTGACCTCCGGGATCGGGATGCGGGCCACGATGGCATCCGACGCCGGGTCGATTTCAACCAGCTCGCCGGTCCCCTGGACATTCACGAAGATATGCTTCGAACCCGGATCGTATTGCGTGTTTCCCACCTCACCGCCCAACCGGATGGTTGCCACCCGCTTGTTTGTCCGGGTGTCGACGACGGTTTCCGTCTTCCCGAATTCATCGGACACATACAGCTTGTGGGCTTCCGGGGCGTAGGCCAGGCCGTCCGGATGTTTCCCGGTCGGGATGCGCGTGAGAACCTTCAACGTGCTCGCATCGATCGCGACCACTTCATCGGTTTTCGTCGCCGTTGCGTAGGCCACCCCTTCATTCGGAACCACCAGCGTGCCGTGCACCTCCCCGATATCCGGGATGGTGCCCATGACTTTCTTCGCATCGGTGTCGAAGACCACGACCGCGCTGTCGCCAAGGTGCGCAATGAACAGGCGTGACCGCAATGGATCGAAGCTCATGTAATCCCACCGGGTGGCCCTTCCCGGCAAGGGGTAATCGGCAACCTGATTCATGGCAAGGCTGTCCGGGGCTCGCTTCGAGGATGCCGCGGCGGCATCGCCGGCAAGCTGAAAACTCATGGTTACGAATGCGGCATGCCAGGCAAGCCGCTTCAAAATGTCGCAAGTCATTTCTGACTCCTTGTGAGACACCCCTTGGTTGCTACTCCCCTGTGCCTGCGCTGGCCGGGCCTGGCGATCGGCCGGCCGGGATCGCCCATGTCAGCCCAATCCGGATTTCACTAATGGCGTGTTCCTCGGTGCGCGCCTTGCGCACCGCGATATCGAATGTCAGCCCCTTGCGCGCTGTCCAGACCATGCCGGCCAGTGCCGATTCGGTGTGTCTTCCGGCGGAATCCCGCACGGCATACACTTCGCCCACGGGCCGGATGGGACCCCAGCCGGCGCCTTCCACGATGGTCCCGAGAAATCTTTCCCAGCTTCCTTCGCGGTTCTTGCTCACGGCGCCATTGAAATGCACCGCGCCGGCCACGCCATGCTGCGAGACGATCACGGCGCATCCGGCCCCAGTTCGCTCGCCCGAAAGAACCGGCAGCAATAATCCGCACTCGCTCGCGATGCTTGGCCCGGAGCCCTCTTGCAACGATCCTTCTCGGTGCAACTGTTTCAGGGAAATCGCGGCATCCGTGAAACCGGTCTGGTGCGGCTCCGCGTTACCGGACAATAGGGTCCGGACGCGTCCTTCGAATACCAGTTCCCGCTTGTTTAGCAAGCCAAAATTCATCACGGCCACCGGGGTTTCCAGCGATCGCTGGCTTCCTTCCCGGAGGTAATGCAGATAGCCGAACTCGAGTTCCATGCCGCCCCGGTCAAGCACATCCGCGTCCGTGCCATCAAACGGGCGGTAGGCATGCGCCGGAACCAGCCACACCGCCCCCACCACTACGACGGCGATGCAAAGTTTTGCCTTCATTGTTCGCCTGCAGCATCCAAGAAGTCACGCCGCAGCCATTCGCTCCTGACGGGGCGCTGCCTGGGATTGCCGGCACCATGCATACAGCGCGTCATACAACACCATGCCGTGCGCAAGCATCTCGTGGTCGTCAGTGAAGATTTCTGAAAGACCTAGGGAGATGGCAAGCAGCCCCGCAGACTGCGGTGTCAGCTCCGGCCTCGCCGTATCGGCGCCCCGGATGATGGTCGCCATTTGCTGCAGCGCCGGATCGTCGAGCCGGTACCTTTTCAGAAAAGCATCGAAGCTGCAGGCATCGCCGACATGCGACATTTCCACGCTCGGGATGTCGTATGGAATCGTTCCAGTGCTTTGCGCGGCGGCGAGCACGTCCGTCGCCGGCACGTACAGGAACTCGGGCTCGCGATCAAAGAATCGTGCGATCAGCCAGGGGCAGGCGATCCGGTCAATCTTCGGCCTTTCACGCGTCACCCATTTCACGATGACACCTTAGTCGAGGTCAGGCCGATCGCTGTGCGCACCGCCTTGGCCAGGTCCTGTGCTTTGCCCTGTCCCCAGTAATGCAGAAAGATGATCCGCGGCTCTTCGCCGGTCATGTGCTGGTGAATCGCCACAACGTTGATGCCGGCGCCGCGAAGCGACTTCAGAACCGGCTGCAGTTCGTTTTCCAACACCGCGAAGTCCCCGTCCACCACTGCCTGGTTATCAGTGCCAGCGAACCCTGCCCAGGTATTGACCCCCATGGCGTCTCCGGCGGTGCTGCCATGCATTTTCACTGGCCGCCCGAAGCTGACTTTGTACATCCCTTTATTGCTCTCACCCTTCTTGCCGAAAGCCTCGTCAAGAGGGGCGGCCGTGATGTGGTTCTCCGCAGGCACCTGACCTGCCGGGTACTTTCCGGCCGGAGTGGACTGCGACGCCCGAACCCGTTCCGGGGCATCCATCACCTTCTTGACCGCTGACGCCAGCGCGGCGGCATCGCCCATGCCGCTAATGTGCATGAAGTAGATGCGCGGCTGTTCGAAGAAAAAGTGGTTATGCAGGGCAGTCACTTCCAGACCGTTTTCCAGGGCTGCGCTCATTGCTGGCCCGACCTCGTCTTCGTAAAGGACGTTGTCGCCCATCACCATGACCTGTCCGCCGTTGCCCACCGGGGTGAAGGCTGCATAGGAACTGGTGCCAAGGAAAGGCGGGATGCTCCATCCATCCACCTTCGCCATGTCAGCACGCGGCTTGGTGATTTTGTAGACGGTCTCGGCCTGGTTATAGGTCGGCTTCATTCCGGTGGCCTGCTGAATGGGGGTAGGGTTGAAGTCGGATGACTGCGCGAATGCAGACGACACCGACACGAACAACGCGGCGGAGACAATCGCACTTTTGACTACGGTAGAACTGGCCATGACAGACCTCCATCAGGGATGCATCAGTGGGTAGACAACAAGGCCCAGAACGGCAGCCGCCGCGATGATGATGGGCTCCTGCAGTTTCCTGTACTTCCACAGCAGTAAAGCGGTGACCACGGCAATCAGAATCGTTGGAACGTCAATGAGCGAGCGCTTCGCCAGCACGATCACGGAGCCCGTGATCGCGCCGACCGCCGCTGCGGTGATGCCATCAACGAATGCGACCACCCCCGGCAACTTGCCGTACTTCTTGAAATACGGCGCCGGGATGACGGTGAACAAGTAGCAAGGCACAAAAGTCGCCAGGGCCGCCACCGTCGCCCCTGAAAGGCCGGCGATCAGATAGCCGATGAACCCGACTGTGATCACCACCGGCCCGGGCGTGATCATCGCGACCGCGACGGCATCGACGAACTGCTTGTCGTTGAGCCAATGGTGTTCGGTCACAACGCCGCCATACAGGAACGGGACGATGGCCAGGCCGGACCCGAACACGAAGGCGCCGGCCTTGCCAAAAAAGATCGCAATCTGCGTCAGCAGCGAAGCATCCATGAAGCCCAGCAAGCCACCGGCGAGCGGAGCCTGCGTCATCGCCACCGCCTGGACACTGGACCGGGTGAGCCACTTGGGCGGGGCGCGCAGCAGCCAGACGAGGACGCCGCCCGCGATGAACAGCCAGGCCACTTCGGACTCGGTGATCACCGTGACCGCCGCAAGCATTAAATAGACGGCCCACAGCAGCTTGTCCTTGCCAACGCTTTTCTCGGTGAGCTTCTTCGCGCTCATCGCGATGATGCCGATGACGGCTGCTCCGACGCCATAGAAGACGGCCTGCATCCAAGATAATCCGCCGAAGTGCGCATAGGCCCATCCCAAGGCCACGACCATGAGGAACGAGGGCAGCACAAATGCCAGGCCCGCTAGGGTGGCGCCGCGGAGACGATAATGGACAAAACCCATGTAGATGCCAAGTTGCGCTGCGAGCGGTCCTGGCGCCATCTGCGCAAGCGCGAGTCCCTCCTTGTAGTCTTCCTGGCTGATCCATTTCCGGTTTTCCACCAGGTCGCGGTGCATGTAACCGACCAAGGCAACCGGTCCGCCAAAACCAAGCGTTCCCAAGCGCAGCATGTACAAGACCATCTGCCAGAGGGTGTAAGCTGGCCCTACGGGCTCCTGCTGAACAATACTCATGCTGCGACATCTCCTTGGGATTGCCCTTGCTTCGGTTCGGAAGAAAAGTGAGCGTAAAGAGCATCCAGGATGGGACTAACTTCGCGCAGCAACTGGTCATCGTCGGTGACCTGTTGCCGGATACCCGCCAGCATGGCCTCGAATCCTGCCGCCTCCGCCACGAAGCCATTGCCGACATCCAGCACATGTACCATGGCGCCAAGCCGAACCAACCCACGGTCTTCTTCCAAGCCAAAGCTGGCGAGAAGGACTTCGAAGCTCACCCGGTCGCCGATGTGGGTGAACGCGGCGCCGTCGAAGTCAAAACCCAGTGCGTCTTTCGGACAGGCCTCCGGCGATTTGAGCCAGAGAAAGTGTGCGGAAGAATCGATGAACCGGCGAATCAGCCAGGCACTGGCGACACGATCTACCCAGAGGCGACGGCGGGTCGCCCACACCCGCGACTGGTAGTCGGTGACAGCGAGTCGTGGGATTGCTGCCTGCACGGCCTGCGGTTCGCCGGGTGAAAGGGCGGTCTCAACGACGTTGACGAAGTCCATCCATGCTGCTTCGGCGTGGTTGCTGGCTTCGTTGGGAAAGTAGTCGATAGCCCGGAGGGCGTCATAGTCGCGCCGCAACTTACGCAGTAGCCGGTTCAGATCAGCAGGTGCTGCAGTAGGCACCGATTTGCGGGCTTCCGCGAGTGCTTTCTGGAATTCGGCATATTCCTCTGCACGGTTAAAGAGCCCTCGGTAAACCGTGTTCTCTCCCGCGGTCTGAGGTTGGACGTTGAGCAGCCATGCGTTACCGCCTTCCCGAACGGTTTCAGCCGAGAGATCACTGAGCGCTTGACGAAGCGAGTCAGAGAGCGGCAACAGATACGCCCCATCGCGCAATGCACTGCACCCGAGTGCTTTCAACGCTCGCCACACGCGCATTCGAGCCGTCGCACTGTTGGTTGGCAGGCTAATGATAAGAAGTTGCCATTGGTTCAATTTTTTGTCCATCCCAAATTTTGTTTCAATATCTACATTGTATGCAACGTACATAACAAGTAAAGTCGAAATTGAAACCATTTTCGTAGATTTATTTACAGATGAGTTCGTGTGTACGGCAAAGATAACAGCCCAGATTAGTTGAGTGGCTGCCAACTATTAGGTAGGTAATGGAAATGAGAGACACCTTGGCATCAGCCGTCGACGTCGTTTACCCAAGGAAAAAGCATGGACACGCTTGACTGGATAACAGCTTTGCTCGCGATAGCTGCTGGGGTGCTATCGCTGTTTTTCCCCGTTGCCCTATACGAGTCGACCGACTCTACGACTCAGTCGAACACCAGGGAGAGTTCTGACGGTTAAGATGTGCAGGCACTTTCCTGTCCCAGTCATCTTGCCTAGAAGGACGAAGTACCGATGCAAACCGGCGTTGCCTACGCATTCCTTGCCGCCATCACGTTCGGCGCGAGCACCCCATTCGCCAAGCTGCTGGTTGGCCAAGTAGCGCCGGTCGTGCTGGCCGGACTGCTTTACTTGGGTAGCGGCTTGGGGTTGCTGTCTTGGTTCACGTTCCGCGCTATTGGAACCACCTCGGAGAACAGCGCCAGTTCAAGGCTTACAAGAAAAGACGTCCCTTGGCTGGCAGGCGCCATCCTGTTTGGCGGCATCGCGGGGCCGCTCCTTCTCATGCTTGGGCTGACGCTGACACCGGGCTCAGCGGCATCCCTCCTGCTCAACATGGAGGGCGTGTTGACCTCCCTACTGGCGTGGTTCGTCTTCAAGGAAAACTTCGACCGTCGCATCTTCGTGGGCATGGTCCTAATTGTGATTGGCGGCGGCGTCCTCTCTTGGGAGCAGCGACCGGAATTCGGTGTCCCTTGGGGAGCTATCGCCATCGTCGGCGGGTGCCTGTGCTGGGCAATTGATAACAATCTGACCCGGAAGATATCGGCGAGTGATGCCGTGCAGATTGCTGGCGTCAAAGGTCTTGTCGCCGGTGTGGTCAACCTGACCATTGGATTGGCGCTCGGAATGTCGATGCCCCCAGCCAGCAGCGCTTTCCTCGCCGGAGTTGTTGGTTTCTGTGGTTATGGCCTCAGCTTGGTTTTCTTTGTCCTCGCCCTGCGCAATCTCGGCACTGCCAGGACGGGAGCGTACTTCTCTATCGCTCCATTTGTCGGTGCTGCGATTTCGTTGGTGTTGCTACGTGAAGTGCCCGGCACCGGTTTCTGGGTCGCGGGCGCCTTGATGGGAGCGGGAATCTGGCTGCATCTGACTGAGAAGCACGAGCATGTCCATACCCATGAACCGATGTTCCATGCGCACCCACATACGCATGCCGAGCATCATCAGCATCAACACGATTTTCCCTGGGATGGACAGGAGCCGCATGTCCATCCGCATCGGCATGAGCCCATGACGCATAGCCATTCCCATGTCCCGGACATACACCACCGGCATGAGCACTAGGGGATCTGCGGTAAGTAACTGATATCGAGATTTTTTTGGAAGGCACGCTTAACTCTTATACTCGCCATCCAATTTGGTTTTGCTGAGTCCTCGTGCGTCGCCTTGTCCGCATCTTCCTGTTGCTGCTATTTGGAGATGGCAGTGCTACTTTAGTGAATGACCGCTATTCACGGAGAACCGGCCGCTGAAAATGGGGCGACCAATTTCCGCTTTTCGCCCTGAGTCACTCGTCAAGCGGTATTTACGGTTTCAGCAGTTGAGACGACCAACGGAGACGTATGCTTTTTCAGTGCATCAAGGTATATCGTTTCGTCGTATGGCTTGCGCGTCTTCCAGGCTTTATAAAGAATCCGGATCCACTTGAACGCCAAGGCACGAACGGCCACGCCATGGGAGCATCCCTTTTTGCGCTGTTGCCAGTAAAAAGCGCCGGCCCAGGACGAGCGTGAGATGGTTGATCCAGCCCATTCCACAAAAGTTTGTCTCAGGAACGTCGAGCAGGCGATGCGCCAATGTACCCAGCATCGATTTCCACTGCGCTCAACGACCGGTGCGATGCCGGCATACCGCTGCATTTCAGAAGCACTGGCAAATCGATCACGGTCTTCACCGAAGGCCACCGCCAGGCGTGGCGCCTGGATCTGCCCGGCTCCGGGGAAGAAGGCGAACAACCAGTAATCTGGCAGCGTTCTCGATATCGCATCGATTTCTTCATCATACCGTTCGCTCGCTTTGATGAGCACCCGTAGCTGGGCGACTAACGTTTCAACGACCATCTGGGCAGGCCGGATCACAGCCTGATCCTCCGTTAGTGGTCTGGCCGAACGAATGCTCTCGATGCGTGCTGTGACGACATGCGGACGTCGACAGTTATGTTCATGGAAGAACGATTCGAGCGTAGTGACTCGTGCACGTCGGACATGCGCCAATGTAGGCCACCGATCCAGGAAGTCACAGAACATCTTGGTATTGCGGTGTTCGAACCAGTCCAGCGCCTGCGGATAGTAAAGCTTGAGGGTGCTGAGCAAGCGATTGCTAGTACGCGTGATACTGTTGATCAGCTGGCGCCGCTCCTCGACCAGCGAAGCAAGCATGCGCATGGCCGGGCTTTGAGGCTTGAGGGGCTGCAAGCGTTCCGGATGGCGCCGCAGCAAGTCCAGTGCAGCATGGGCATCAGATGGATCATCTTTGGCGCCACTGGGAACAAAGGCTCGGCGGTAACCCGCCAACGTTGCTGCGTGAACCGGGAAGAGAACCAGGAATTCGTACCGTTGCAATGCATAGACGAGTGGGCCCTTAGTCGTCTCAAGGCAGATGGCGATCGGGCCGCCAAAGCGTTCATGTAAGCTCTGAGCCCATTTTTCGATAGCTTCAGGCTTGTGTTCTATAACACCAAATTCCACAGCGGTGAAACATGCCGCTTGCAGGCAGAAATCATGTTTGCGGTCTGCCCAATCGATGCCGATATAGGCAGTAAAAAGTGCAGTTGTAGCTGAAGCCATGGTCGCCTCCATCACAGTGAAGATGCAATGACAGGCATGCGTGCATGGGTTCTGCGAAGCAAATATAGGAAGCCAGTAAGTAGCATGCCCTGAGTGTTCGTTAGTGAACCCAAGCGCACCGACAAGCCCGAAGCAAAAGCGGAAAGCATCGAATGCTCTGGCCGAATATTCGTGACCTGCCGGTGCATGTCCTGCCGCCACTGGCGACAACTTGCCAGCCGCAACCAGTATTACGGACAGCAGAACGGAATGCCATCTTGCCAAACAGCATGCTATTAAGATCGCATTCCGTACTGGTTTGCCGCGCAAACCAGTACGGGCAAACTCGTCGAGAAACAGCGTTGAGTAACTATACTTGGCCGAACTCAGACGATCGGACAGGTAAAAATTCCAATCGAATCCGACCCTCGCTGCTTGACGAAGGCTGAGCCATACATTTCAACGCGGCGTGCCATCGTCAGGCGGCTTGTATTGATGGCGTAGGCTTCGGTGCTATTCGAGCTTGATACCGGCCTGCTTGACGACTTTTGCCCACCTGTCCAGATCGTCCCTAATCAATGCTGCTAGCGCTTCCGGCGTACTGCTCTCCAAAACGGCTCCCTGCGCGGCAAGACGCTGGCGCAGTTCCGCCGATTCTAGCGCCCTAGCTACATGGGTATTGAGGACCTGAACAATTTCCCTGGAGGTACCAGCAGGTGCCAACAATGCAAACCAGTTGGCCGCGTCGAACCCCGGAACGCCGGCTTCAGTGAGCGTTGGAATGTCGGGCGCAAATGCCAGACGTTTCGGGCTGACCACGCCCAGTGCCTTCAGTTGCCCTTTCCTCACCATGGGAAGCGAAGAGGTCACACTGTCAAACAGCATGGACACATTTCCTGCCAGCAGATCGGTCATGGCATTACTGCTGCCTTTATATGGCACGTGAGTCAACTCGACGCCAGCAGCCTGCTTGAACAGTTCGAGTTCCATATGCGACAAGGTGCCGTTGCCCTGCGATGCCACATTAATTTCACCAGGCTTAGCCTTTGCCAAGGTAATCAGATCTTTGACCGAACCGGCCGGGATTGTTGGATTCGCGACGAGCATGTGCGGTACATGGCCAACCAGCGAAATCGGGGCGAAGCTTTTTGCAGGCTCGAATGGAAGCTTCTTGTAAAGGTTTGCAGAAATGCAAATTGAGCCCGATGCGAGCAGCAAGGTATAGCCATCAGCTGGCGCGTTGGCAACCTGCTCTGCGCCAATCGTACTGCCGGCGCCGGGACGGTTCTCGATAACGACTGCCTGTCCAAGCGATTCCGACAGTTTCTGGCCCAAGGCGCGACCAAGAACATCCGTGGCACCTGCAGGGGGAAAGGGGATGACGAGCCTGATCGGCTTACTGGGATATTGCTGCGCAAACACAGTTATGCTTGCTGTGCAAAGTGAAACTGCAACGGCTAGTTTGGCGAATAGCTTCATTAAGGTCTCCTACCGGGTCTACCGGCCATTTTTTAAAAAATTTCCCATAGGTTAAACTAGAGGCGGACAGAGCAGGCGAAAAATGAATCTGCATCCCCAATCATTTTAGAAATTAAGGGCGGGCGGTGGAGCCTGTTCTCTGCACCCGACGCATTTCGCATTTGCCTTGTTTGCTCTACGCGACCTTGTTTATCGAAAGCTGAGACGTGAGCTTTAACAGGTACTTTCATGGCGTAGGTAGCATGGGCTGCACTTGAGGCAGAAAGCGAGCCCAAGGTTATTTCGGCTTTTTTCATCCTGTACAGCAATAACGCCTATTTTTGGTTCTTTGCCGATTTAAGGGGGACAGAAACCGGCACAGAATGGACAGCTATCTGTGGGATAGAAACGGGGAAAATCGACCCAAACCGGCCGTTTGTCGGAGTTTTCTGAATGTCTGCTGTACGGTTCAAGGAAAACATTTTCCGTCTGGCTACTCTAAGTGAGTATGCTCGACAGTCGCCATTAGCTGAACGACGTTTGTAACTTTTCTTGTTAGTTGGGATAGACCTGCTGGTCGCTATGGCCCACGTTCAGCCATAGCCTACCAGCGCGGAAGCGAAAGCGATTGGAGCCTTCGGCGGACGTTCAATAAGCCGCTTAAAGATAAATGTTTACTCTCGACAGCTAACTGTTTTGTAAGCGCCCGGTCATCCCATCTTGACAGGGCTCTAGAGGTAAATGGAGGAACTAGGCAGGCGCCCAGCGATGTGGGAGCAAGTCGCTGATACGGCTGGCCGGTAGCGTTGGCAAGCGCTCCAGGGCGTCCTTCATGTAGGCGTGCACGTCATGGCCGTTCAGGCGCGCCGAGTGCAAGAGAGTCATCACTGCAGCCGCACGCTGCCCCGCGCGCAGACTACCAGCAAATAACCAATTCTTTTTTCCAAGCGCAATTGGCCTGATCTGGTTCTCTACCCAGTTGTTATCGATCGGTACCGCACCATCGTCCAGATAGTGCGTCAGCGGGCCCCAGCGGCCCAGGCTGTAATCGATGGCCTTGGCTGTCGCACTGCCGTCCGGTACGCGCTGTCGTTGCGCCAGCAGCCAGGCATGCAAGGTATCGGCCGCTGGCTTGCCGAGCTGCTGTCTGGTTGCTCGCCTGGCATTGATATCGAGCCCCTGCACCTGGCGTTCGACGTCGTACAGCACCCCGAACAGCTTCAGGGCTTCTTCGGCGATCTGGCTCTGGTGATTGGCGTACAGCTCGTGGAACTTGCGGCGGGCATGCGCCATGCAGCCAGCTTCCATCATGCCTTGCCGGAACAGCGCTTTGTACGCCACATAGTCGTCACAGACCAGCGTGCCGCACCAGTGGCCAAGGAAGTCGCCGGCATGGCGGCCAGCGCGCGATTCAGCGAAGTCGAACACCACTGCCTTCATGGTGCTCATGCTGGTGCTGCAGTAACTCCACAGGTAGGCCCGATGCGTCTTGCCATTGCCCGGCTTGAGCATCGCCACTGGCGTCTCGTCGGCATGCAAGACGGGCTGCGCCAGCAGTTCCTGACGCAGTGCATCGACCAGCGGCTGTAGCTGTACACCGCATACGCCGACCCACTGCGCCAAGGTCGAGTCCGGGATGGCCAGTCCGGCACGGCCAAAGATGCCGCTTTGCCGGTATAAGGGCAGATGATCCTGATATTTGGCCACCAGTACATGGGCCAGCAGGCCCGCCGTCGGGATGCCCTTGTCGATGATCTGCGGCGGCACCGGCGCCTGCACCAGCGTTTCGCATTGCCGGCAGACCCATTTGCCTCGGATGTGGCGCTCCACCGTAAAGACGCCGGGCTGGTAGTCGAGCTTCTCCGCCACGTCCTCGCCAATGCGCTGCAGTTGGCAGCCGCAACCGCAGGTGGTGGAGTCCGGTTCGTGGCGTATTTCCTTGCGCGGCAGCGCGGCCGGCAACGGTGCGCGCTTGGGCTGCTTCTTACCGTCGTCCTCGGCCGGTTTGGTCGGCGCGAGTTGCTCGATCTCGGCGGTCAGGGCTTCGATGTCGGTATCGAGGGTCTCAAACAGCATGCGTTGCTGCTCGCCGCTATAGGCTTCGCTGGAAGCGGCGAACTTGAGCCGCTTGAGGATGGCCATCTCGTGCGTGAGCTTGTCGATCAATGCCTGCTTGCCACGCATCTCCTCCATCAACCGGCTAGCGAGCTGGCGCAGTTGGTCGGCGTCGAGGGTGGACAGATCGGGTGCAGAAGTCATGCGCGGCAGTGTGCCAGAACACCTGCCGTATCGGAACAGAAACAGTATACGTTAGCAGCGTTAAACCACTGCAATGGCGTGGTCAGTCGCCAGCGTCTTCCATGGCAGGCCGGTGACCAGCGCTTGTAACTGCTCGGCGTTGAGCGCTACGGCGGCAGTCGATGCCCCTTCGGTCCAGACGAAGCGGCCGCGATTGAGGCGGCGGGCGGCCAGCCAAATCCCCAAGCCGTCATACACCAGAACCTTCATTCGCGTGCCGCTCTTGTTGGCAAACAGATAGGCATGATGTGGACGGGCAGCGCCGAACACCTTCACCACGCGTGCCAGGGCAGTGTCCGTGCCGGCCCGCATATCCAGCGGTTCGCCGGCTAGCCAGATGGCGTCAATGCGTATCACCGCAGTATCTCGTGCAGCCATGCTGCGCACTCGGCCGCAGATGACATCGGCCAGTTGACCGTCGCGGTCACTGGACCGCGGCGCAATTCAATGCGTAGTTCCGTGAACTCAGAGGTCAAGGCGGCAGCCTGTAAGGGCACGGGAACGAAGGAGATGTTGGGCACCGTCACGGCGGTGTCTTCGCGTTTGGCCGCCTGGGCACGCCACTTATGCACTAGATTGGCATTGACGCCATGTGCCATGGCGACGGCGGCAATCGATGCGCCTGGTCGTTCGCATTCTGCGAGAATCTGCGCCTTCAGGCTTGCGCCATGGCGGCGGCGGCGCACTGTCGCCGAGGTCGGTTCTGTCATGAGGTGTCCACTTAGCTTAGGTGGACATGATCATCCCTAATATGCCGCGCATGTCACAAGGTGAGTTCGCTAGGCGCTTACACTGTTTTCGTAAAGATTTTTAATAAAACGAAAGTTTAGTGCGGACAACCGGCAATTCAAGAATTAAACGGCGAAGAAACAATACGAGTAAGCTAACCGCCACGCGCAAGATCCTCTGCGTCTTTATGAGCAGTGCCTATAGAGTTTTGTTCTTTATTACAGAAGAACACAAGTTTAGTGGAAGAACGACTTGTGACATCACATCTAACAACATAACCTATGTATTTTCCATTTTGCAACTTCCTAACGTGCGTTGTAATGAAAATGCGTTTTTTCTCTTCTTTCCCGGCAACTATTTTTTCTTTCATATAGGCTAGATTTCATTATGAAACGTCGCAGTGGCGGCGCAAGCAACCTCCGGCAAATCCGATATTGGTTGTTTGACTTTCTATTAAGGTCCGTCAACTTTTCCTAAGGAATCAAAAACAAGCGTCTTCATTATGACTAGTCCAACTGTCTATATCCTACAACGCTACTCAGACATGTATGCTGCCTCTCACCAAGGGCGGGACAGGAGTAGACAGTGCATCGATAATTGTTGCTTCCAATTCCTCTGGACTGAACGGCTTAATAAGGAAAGCATGTGCTCCTGCTGCAACCGATGCCACCTTATACCGTTGATCTCCTGAAATGGCGATTATAGGAAGCGCATTTACGGGTTCGGTTGCATGCAAGTCATGCATTATTTCCAAACCGCTTAGGCTTGGCATGTGCATATCAAGTAGTATCAAACCATAATGATGCGCAGCCATTAATCCAACTACGGCTTTACCGTCCGTCGTCCAAGAGACATGCTTGTAGCCCTTCCATTTCAGAAGCTCGCAAAGTGTGCTGGCTGTATCACAGCAATCATCCACGATGAGGATACGAGCGCTGCGAATATCGGCAGGATCTATCATTACGCATTGAAATAAATACACGCGAATATCAATATTGCGCTGTTTTCCCCGCCTCTTCAGTCATGTCGCCGACATAAGAGCAGCAAAAATGTCCGCCCCTTCACTTGCCGCCTTCGCCTAGTTCTAGCAACCATACTCCCTGCTGATGTACTGTTACCCGCGTTCAATACCCATTAGCCGCTCAAAGCGGTCGCGCACTTGTCCGTAGCACTCGCAGCACACGTCTTCGATGCCTTCCGATTGAGAATACGTATATTGCCTCGACTATAATGGATCATCCCTGCCAGTTGGAACTGGTTAGCAATCAGGCTCACACTGGGGCGGTGCACTCCCAGCATTTGGGCCATGAACTCCTGCGTGAGCTTGAAATCGTCGCCCTCAACCCGGTCATGCGTGATGAGCATCCAGCGAGCAAAGCGCGCCTCTACCGAATGCTGGCTATTACAGGCTGCCGATTGCGCCATCTGCGCCATGTAGCACTGCAAATAGGCAAATGCCAGCTTGCGCAAACCGGATACGGCCTCCAAGGCATGCTTGAAGTCGGCTATTGACATGCGCATAGCCTTACCTGGTATTTGGGAGACAAAGGTGTTGATGGGCGTGTCTGCTCCAGCCAGCATCTCAACGGCGGAAAAGCCTTCGTTGCCTACGGTACCAACCTCCACAGCAGCTCCATCCATCAAGGGTAGGATAGCCGAGATCATGGGAGTTGTAGGGAAGTAAACATCACCAAACGGCTTGTTACATTCGTGCACTACCTGTTTAACATCAAGTTGGACTCGCTCCAGATTGGATACCAAAACAGCGTAGGCATCCTCGGAAAGCAACGACAGCAAATAATTGCCACGCGCCGGGCGGCTTTTTTCAGCAGAAGACATGATGTTTCCTTCATACAGATACTGCAGTAACTGGAGGAAACAGATCGGTAGCTGAAAACGTAGCTAGAGAGAAGTCTCGACCTGGGACAGGTCTTTAAAGAAGAATGTGCGAATCAAGGCATGGTCCGCAGAAAAATCTGAAAAGAAATAAAAATACGACGAACCCGTGTTGTCATTAAAATTATGACATGCTGATAGTAGAACAGGCCGCTTGCTTCTATGATCTTTCCGGGATTCGATTCAATCAAAGTTGCGTACGGGATGGCCGATGCCCCTTCATGCAGCGTTGTGTTTTCGTCTAAGGCTTCTCCCTAAAGGTGAGCAGACAGCTCGGACGCATTTTCGCTCGCCGGTCTCCCAAAATTTGACGAATTTCTTCGACGCCTATGCCTGTGCATTCCGCAATCCATCTCAGCATCCATGGTGCCACGGGAATATGACGCGAACGAAGCCCAGCAATGACATTAGGAGTAAAGTCAAGCTTTTTCGCCAACGCCCTGTCTGTCGTGATCCCAAACCATTGCATGAGGGTATCCAGCAGCCGATCTGGGCTATATGAACTTGCTGTAGATGCATTACGCAAATCGATGTTTCGATAAGCAATCGTGTCCATAGTCAAGAATTGAGCCGTGTGCGAATGGATTTCAACACCTTGGTGAGACAAAGGACGACGTAAAAAATTTCGGACTGATATTTCGTGTCCTCTTCTCTTCCTACCATATCGAAGATGAGCATTCTTAAAGCATCAACTCCGCATGAGCAGCTCAATCTCTTGATCAACTTGCAACAGGCAGGTTTCGTGGTCTGCAGAGTTGTCCATGCGAACGCGTCACAGCGATTCCGAAAGAAGTGAACCATCGTATAGCGCACGGTAATTCGCGTCTGTATTCACCCGGACATTTAGACAAACTATGAATGAATCTGTGGCAGCAAAATGAAGATGTCGGAAAAATCAGCCATAGATTTAGGACATCCTCATTGTTCGAATCCCAAGGAAAGAATAAGTCATTCGCGTCCGTGCTCCTCGACCCTCTGCAGTATCAACTTAGCAGCCCAGCTAATCGCTTGGCTTGCTGTTGACTTTCAAGCATCAACCAAATTGATTCCTGAAGTTTTGCGAAGATTCCGCAGCTTAAGAATAATGTATGCTGCGCCTCGTTTCGCGCAATCCCGAAACGAAACCCAGCGATCGCAAGGGAGTAAGATGTCAGCATACCTATCAAGTCAACCAATCGACCACTTTCCTCATGGATGACAACGAACGTAGCATTCTGCAGTTCCCGCCTCCTTCACCAGGGTACGTTCCCAGCAATCTGCCCTTCTTTGTCGTAGGCATTGGCGCTTCAGCCGGCGGCATCGACGCGCTGCTACGCTTCCTTGAATCCATGCCGGCCAACAACGGCATGGCCTTTGTCATCGTGCTCCATTTATCGCCGAAGCACGACAGCAATATTCATACGATTCTGCAAAGCAAGACCAGGATGTCGGTTATCCAGGTCAATGAAACCGTGCGTATCGAAGCCAACCATGTCTACGTCATTCCACCGTCGAAAGACCTATTGATGAATGACGGTTCGCTGCAAGTGGTCTCTGCGGCGCGTCCGCGCGGCCGCCATATCGCCGTTGACATATTCTTGCGCACGTTGGCCGAGGTGCACCGCGAGCGGGCGGTCGGCATCATTCTTTCCGGAGCCGGCTCGGACGGTGCTGTCGGCATTTCCCGCATCAAGGAAAAAGGGGGAATCACAATTGCCCAGTCCCCTGATGATGCCGAATACGACAGCATGCCGCGCAGTGCGATCGAAACTGGCATGGTAGACCTGGTGCTGCCGGTTACCGAGATGCCACAAAAGCTGATCGAATTGTCCCGTAACGCCAACGTATTACAACTGCCGCCAGCCGGCGATGGCGAGCAAGCCATCAGCCTCAGTAACCCCAAGGTGCACGCTGAAACATCGGAAATGGCATTGCAGAACATCCTACGGTTGTTGCATGAGCGGACTGGCCATGATTTTACGCATTACAAGCGGGCAACCGTCTTGCGCCGCATTGAGCGCCGATTGCAGGTCAATAGCTTGCCCAATGTGCCGGCCTACCTGAATTTCCTGGAACAGCATGAGCCAGAAACGAAAGCGCTGCTTCAGGACATGCTCATTAGCGTTACCAATTTCTTTCGTGACCGCGAAGCCTTCGAAACGCTGGAGCGGGATGTCATTCCCAGGATCTTCGAACAGGCACAGGACAACGAACAGATCCGCGCCTGGTCATTAGGATGCGCGACCGGCGAAGAAGCCTATTCACTTGCCATGCTGCTGGCTGATCAGAATGTGCTGATGCCCAAGCGGAGAGCGATACAGGTCTTCGCCTCGGATATCGATGAACGGGCCATCGATCTTGCTCGCCACGGGCTCTATCCCGAGTCCATCATCACCGACGTGGCTCCTTCCCGTCTGCGCCAGTATTTTAATAAGCAGCAGCAACATTACTGCATCAAGCGGGACATCCGGGAAAAGGTACTGTTCGCTGTGCATAACATTCTGCGGGACCCGCCATTTCCGAAGTTGCACTTGATTTCCTGCCGCAACCTGCTCATTTACCTGAGCCGGGACATCCAGAAAAAGGTGATCGAGATACTGCATTATGCGTTGCAGCCGAACGGTTATTTGTTCCTCGGGAGTGCGGAAACCGTGGACACGAATTCGGATCTGTTTACAACCATTGACAAGAAGCACCGCATTTATCAAGCAACGAACGCCCGCGTCGTTCGTTCTTTCTTCACCGCCCCGATATCGCGTACCAGGGAAACGCCTCTACCCGGCAAGGCACCGGCGAAACGCGCAGACCGTCGGCAGAGGACGCCAAAGGAAGTGCATCAGACCCTTTTCGAAGATTATGGCCCGCCTAGCATCCTGATTGACCAAAATAATGATGTGGTCTATGCGACGAAGCACGCAGGGCGTTTCCTGCGTCACCCTGGGGGAGAGACGACCAATAACGTCCTGAGCACGGTGCATCCAGACCTGCAACTGGCATTGCGCACTGGCCTTTTTCAAGCGACGACTTCCCAGCAGCCTGTGGTAACGCCTTATACCCCGGTATCAGAAGGTGACAAATCGACGCCGATCCAAATCATCGTCCGTCCGGCGCAGCACCAGCATGCAGAAAGCGGCTTTACCTTGCTGGTATTCGAAGAACTGGCAAGCCCGGTGCCAACGGAATTTTCCACGGTGCTACCCAGTGAAAATGCCATCGTGCTACATCTGGAAGAAGAGTTGGCGCAAAACAGGCAACAGTTACGCGCCGTCATAGATCAGTACGAGACGGCAATGGAAGACTTGAAGTCGTCGAATGAAGAACTACAGGCGGTCAATGAAGAAATGCGTGCGGCGACCGAAGAGATGGAAACCAGCAAGGAAGAGCTGCAGTCGACCAATGAAGAATTGATTACTGTCAATATCGAGATGAAAAGCAAGATGGAGGAGACGGCAAAAGCCATCGACGATTTGCAAAACTTCGTCTCCGCGACAGACATCGCCGTCATCTTCGTTGATCGTGGCATGCGTATCAAGCGCTATACCGAGCCGGCTAGCCACCTGTTCAATCTGATCCAGACGGACCTCAACCGATCACTGACCGACATCACACACCGGCTCCACTATCCAGGCATCTTTCAGGACATCAAGCTGGTATTCGATAAGCTGCTTCCGATCGACCAGGAAGTGCACAGCGAGGATGGCCAGTGGTATCTCGCCAAGCTGCTGCCCTACCGTACAGCAGAGGACCGCATCGACGGTGTCGTGCTTTGCTTCATTGACATTTCGAGGCGCAAGGCGATCGAGGAGCGCTTACGCATCAGCGAGCAGCGCATGCGGCTTATCGCTGCCAGTACCAAGGATTATGCAATCGTCACCATGGACAGTGACGGCATTGTCACAAGCTGGAATGGCGGAGCGGAACGGGTATTTGGTTACTCTGCACAGGAAATGATCGGGCGAAGCGCTGCAATACTATACCCGGAAGAAGACCGCGCGCAAGGCGCGTTTGCCGACGAGCTGCGCCGGGCACGGGATGACGGGCGCGCCGAGGATGATCGCTGGCACATACGCAAGAATGGATCGCAGGTCTTCTGCAGCGGTATTTGCTCTCCGCTGACGGATGAAACAATGTACGGCTATGTAAAAATCGCCCGCGACATGACCAGTTCCAAATGGATGCGGGACCAGCAAGATGCCCGGCTGGAATGGGAGAGGAAGGAGCGCATCCGGGCCGAGGAAGCAGCAAAAGTGCGGGACCAGTTTTTTGCGGTGCTGTCGCATGAACTGAAGCAGCCGCTGAACCTGATCCAGTTGACGGCAGAAATGCTCGGCCGATTGCCCGAAACCGGAAAGGTCCCTGCCATTGTTCGCGGCACCACGACGATCAAGCGGATGGTGGAAAGCCAGGCCCGGATCATTGATGACTTAATGGATTTGTCGCGCCTGCATACCGGCAAGCTGAGCTTGAACAGCACACAGGTGGACCTATATGAAGTCATTTCCCATGTCGTCACTGCACTCACCCCGGACGCCGCGCAAAAGGGCATTGCCATGTCTTTCGCGCCAGTGACCAAAGGGCTGATTGTCCATGGAGACATGGTCCGTCTTGAACAGGTCGTTTGGAACCTGTTGAGCAATGCGCTGAAGTTCACGCCGGCCGGCGGCAAGGTAGAGATAAGACTTGACCAGCATGGTGACAATGCCTGTATCGAGGTGAAGGACACTGGCAGGGGTATTCCGCCTGAATTTCTGCCTTTTATATTTGATATGTTCCGGCAAGCCAACACGGGGACCACGAGGCAATATGGCGGCTTGGGCATTGGCCTGGCGCTGGTCAAGGAACTGGTCACGAGCCATGGCGGGGAAGTCGAAGTGCATTCGGAAGGTCGAGACAAGGGCGCGCTGTTTCGTATCTTGTTGCCGATGCTGAATCAGGAACTCAGTGTCGCGCCGTCAGTGCTGGCCGACAGCAAAAATCTGGCTGGGAAAAGCATACTGCTGGTGGATGACGACAAGGACGTCCTTGAATCGCTGAGGACGCTGCTCGTGCTTGAAGAGGCGCAGGTGACGCATGCCAGCAGTGCGCCGGAAGCATTGCAGATCGTGAAAGGCAGATCGAAACCGTATCATCTTATCGTTTCGGATATCGGCATGCCAGACATGGATGGCTATACCTTGCTGGCGGAACTGCGCAAGCTGCCCGCCACCAA
>Ga0308160_10001721_pt1 | contig 29088 bp, 27 predicted proteins | sample PhyFR1_FD_201036 | JGI IMG/M metagenome (GOLD analysis project Ga0308160, IMG submission 201036) | Phyllosphere microbial communities from UC Gill Tract Community Farm, Albany, California, United States - DLSLF.R1 | ecosystem: Host-associated > Plants > Phyllosphere > Unclassified | place: USA... | reverse complement strand
ATGCTGTTTTCCTGATCGAACCCCTGGCGCAAGATGCCTTCGGTACGTTCGGCAATTTTCAGTGCCTTGACGGAGAACGCGCCGGTGTATTTCTCGAACATCGCCCGCCTGTCCAACAGGATCTGCATAAACATCGCCGCCCCCAGCGTGTTAGCAATCAGCATTGGCAAAGCAATGTGTTCCACCAGCCGCAGCGCCTCGTCAAACGGCCGTGCAATCGCGAGGATAATCGCCATTTGCAGCACTTCGGTCACCAATGCCACCCCGGCGACAAACAAGGGGTTAAACAGCAGGTCGATACGCCGCCGGCGCATGGCGATGCTGTGCACCAGCCCGCCCACCAACCCTTCCGCCACGGTAGAGACCGCACAGGCGATGTCGGTCATACCGCCCAGCGTGTAGCGATGCAAGCCCCCGGTCAAACCCACCAGGAACCCTACCGAAGGCCCCCCCAACAGGCCACCCAGCACGGCGCCGATCGCGCGAGTGTTGGCAATCGATCCTTCGACATGCAGCCCGAAATAGGTGCCCATGATGCAAAACACCGAGAAAATGACGTAGCACAATAGCTTGTGCGGCAGGCGGATAGTCACCTGTGTCAGCGGAATGAATAACGGGGTTTTACTCAGTAAATAAGCAATGACAAGATAGACGCACATCTGCTGTAGCAGCAGCAGAACCTGGCTAAATTCAAACATGGCAGCAGCTCATCCCTTAACAAAACAGATGCAGAACGCCGGGTTTCCGGTCTGATTATAAGCTGGCGATTAAAGCATGCGACGGGGAAAAAAACAGTGATGCAGGCAAGGCTTCCGGGGAAAGCAATGCAGCCGGCCCACCGGGGGCCGGCGCAAAATCATTATGGCAGCACTTTCGCTGACAGAATGACGATAGGTTTACTTGGAACGTTTTGGTATGGCCCCACGTTGCCGGTCGGCGCCTGGGAAATTTTATCCACCACGTCCATGCCTTTAACCACCTTGCCAAACACCGCGTAACCGAAATCGCGCTGGCCGTGATCCAGGAAGGCGTTATCCGCCACGTTCAGGAAGAACTGGCTGGTAGCACTGTCTTTATCGGCGGTACGCGCCATCGAAATAGTGCCACGCAGGTTACGCAGGCCATTATCCGCTTCGTTCTTGATCGGTGCCTGGGTGGATTTTTGCTGCATATCGGCAGTAAAGCCGCCGCCCTGAACCATAAAGCCCGGGATCACGCGGTGGAAAATAGTGTTGTTGTAGTAGCCGCTGTTCACGTAGTCGATGAAGTTCTTGGTGGAAACCGGAGCCTTCTGACTGTCGAGCGCCAATTCGATATTCCCTGCTGAGGTGGTCAGCATGACATGAGTTTCACCGGCAGCGAGCGCAGCGGGTGCCATTGCTGTCAGGGAACACAGCGCAACGAGGGTCACTAAAGTACGTTTGAACATTAACGGGTCCTTTCTCTAAGAGACAAACAACGGAAAAGCGCTTTGATTCTAAAGAGCTGAACCTGCGAGTGCCAGCCATTTACCTATATTTACGCAATTGTGGGACTTATCTCAGCCAGCCCCGAATTTTACTGCCAAAAGTATGATCGCCTTAGACCTTTTTGCCAACTGCATCACGCATTTTTTGCCCTTTTTACGCCTTGCTCGCTTTTTGCGACACAACTCCCGGTTTCATTTCCTGTTCCGGTTAATCTAAAGAAATGAGAGCGCTCTCATTTTAAGAATGACAGCGAAAGTAACGAATATCCGCCGGCATTGCCGCCGCGCAATAACAGGAGAAATAATGTGAGTGAATTGATGACTGAAATCAGCCCCGATTTTGAAAGCACCATCATGGAGCTGCTGGTGTTCTCCGGTGGTGCCCGCAGCAGTGCGTTGATGGCCTTGCAGCAGGCACGTGCCGGTGACTTTACCGCCTCAGCCAAGCACATGGCCGAGTCCAAACAGTCGGTGAAAAAGGCACACCTTATCCAGACCCAACTGATCGGCATGGATGAAGGCTGCGGCAAACTGGCCATCAACCTGATTACCGTTCATGCCCAGGATCATCTGATGAACGCTATGGTGATCCAGGATCTGGCGGATGACATGATTGAACTCTACCGCCGCCAGGCCCAGATGGAGGTTCGCACATGAGCGCCTTGAAAATCGCCGTGATCGGCGGCGGCAGCAGTTACACGCCAGAATTGGTTGATGGGCTGATCCAACGTATCGAAGAACTGCCGGTGACCGAACTGGCGCTGGTAGATGTTGAACCCGGCCGCGAAAAGGTAGAGATCATTGCCGCGCTGACCGAACGCATGCTGGCACGCCATGGCCTGGAGCAGGTCAAAGTCAGCGTGCATTTCGAGCTGGATGAGGCTATTCGGGACGCGAACTTCGTCCTGACCCAGTTCCGCGTCGGCCAACTGCCGGCACGCGCCGCCGACGAGCGCTTGGGGCTGAAATACGATCTGATAGGCCAGGAAACCACCGGCGTCGGCGGCTTTGCCAAGGCGCTGCGCACCATACCGGTGATGCTGGATATCGCCCGCAGAGTGGAAAAACTGGCGCCGGATGCCTGGATCATCAATTTCACCAACCCGGCCGGCATCGTTACCGAAGCGGTCTCACGTTACACCAAAGCGAAAATCATCGGGCTGTGTAACGTACCGATCAGCATGCACCATATGATTGCCAACATGCTGAAAAGCCCTTCTCAAGAAATACAGCTGCAATTTGCCGGGCTGAACCATATGGTCTGGGTTCATCAGGTGCTGCAAAAGGGGCAAGACGTCACCGGTAAGGTGATCGACATGCTGTGCGATGGTGCCGCGTTGACCATGAACAACATCAAGGAAGAGCCTTGGCAGCCGGACTTCCTGCGCGCCGTGGGGGCAATCCCTTGCCCGTACCACCGCTATTTCTACCAAACCAAAGAGATGCTGGCCGAAGAAATTGCCGCGGCGGCCGAGCGCGGCACCCGTGCCGAGCAGGTGATGAAAGTAGAGAAAGAGCTGTTTGAGCTGTATGCCGATCCACACCTCGACAGCAAACCGGAACAATTAAGTTTCCGCGGCGGATCATATTATTCGGAAGTCGCGCTGGAGCTAATTCGTGCGATCCATAATAATCTCGGCACGCAATTAGTCGTCAATACTGCAAACCGTGGTGCCATTCGCGGTTTACCGGACGATGCTGTGATAGAAACCAACTGTATTGTCGATGCTCAGGGTGCCCATCCGCTGACCTTCGGCACGCTGCCGGATTCCATGCATGCGCTGACTCAACAGGTGAAAGCCTACGAGCGTCTGACTATCGAAGCCGCAGTGCATGGCGATCGCCGTAGTGGTCTGCTGGCGTTGGTGACCAATCCGCTGGTCGGTAATGCCAATGTGGCCCAGCCGCTGCTGGATGACGTGTTGGCGGTGAATGCGCCTTATCTGCCACAGTTTAAATAACCACCGGACCAGCCGCGGTTGCTGATACATTGCTATAACTAATCTGTAGGGGGTCGATACGTCGACCCCATTTTTGTCGTAATCAGGAGTCGGATGATGGTGACACTGGAAGATGTCGCAGCCTTGGCGGGCGTGTCCCGCGCCACCGTGTCCCGCGTAGTGAATGGCGACACCAACGTTAAAGGGCAGACCCGCGAGAAAGTGGAACGCGCGGTGGCCCAGCTAGGCTACACCCCCAACCCTGCAGCACGCGCACTGGCCTCCAGCCACAGCAATACCCTCGGGCTGGTCACGACTTCATATCGCGGCGGTTTCTTCGGCGCGCTGATGGACTTCGTGCAAACCGAAGCTGAATCTCATGGCAAACAGTTACTGGTGACCCAGGGCCGCAACAGCGCCGAAAACGAATGGCGGGCGATTCAACGGCTGTTCAGTCTGCGTTGCGACGGTGTGATCCTCCATGTCCGCTTCCTCAGCGACGACCAACTGCGTCAGTTGGCAACAGAGCAACGCCCTTTTATCCTGCTCGATCGTCTGGTGCCTGGTCTGGAAGACCGCTGCGTCACTTTCGATCATCCGCGCGCCAGCCGCATGGCGACCCAACAGTTGATTGATGCCGGCCACCGACATATCGCCTGCATCAGCGGCCCCCGCGATCGCCCCTCCAGCCACTTGCGACTGCAGGGATTTGAACAGGCAATGCAGGCAGCGCACATCAAACCGGTTGCCTGCGTCGAAGGGCTGTACGATTTGGAAAGCGGCTATCGCTGCGCCGATCTGCTGTTGCAAATGAAAACCACGCCTACCGCTATCTATTGCTGCAACGAAGAAATGGCCATCGGCGCGCTGCTGGCAATCAACGAACATCGCCTACGGGTTCCGCAAGATATCTCGCTGATCTGTTACGACAGCGGCGAACGTGCACCTTTCGTTCGACCGGCGCTGACCAGCGTACATTTCCCGATTACCGAAATGGCGCAATACGCGGCAAGGCGGCTGATTGATCCGACCACGCCTGAGGTCAGCTTCTCACCGATCGTCATCAGTCGAGATTCCATCGTGACGGTGAGCTAACAGATCACAAAAATATTTCACCACCGCTCATTCATTGCATCAAAAAATCGACAGCCATCACAAAAACTCCCGTTGTCTGTGCTAGGATCCGCTCCCTGGTGGCCTGATCGGGACTTTTTTCTGCTTTTGCCAGGAAAAGCCAGCGGCCTTATGCCAGTTTTAAACTCCTAACAGACATAATCAGGCCTATATAATGAATGACAGCAACCGTCTACGGCTTACCTGGATCAGCTATTTTTCTTACGCGCTGACCGGTGCTTTAGTTATCGTCACAGGGATGGTGATGGGGAACATTGCAGAGTACTTTAATCTGCCGGTTTCCAGCATGAGCAATACCTTTACCTTTCTTAACGCCGGTATTTTGATTTCGATCTTCCTCAATGCCTGGCTGATGGAAATCATCCCGCTGAAACGTCAATTGATGTTCGGCTTTGTGCTGATGGTGCTGGCTGTCGCCGGGTTGATGGTCGGCAAAAGCCTGACCATGTTCTCGTTGTGCATGTTCGTCCTTGGCGTGGTCAGCGGTATCACCATGTCGATAGGCACCTTCTTGATCACCCATATGTACGCCGGCCGCCAACGCGGTTCGCGCCTGCTGTTCACTGACTCCTTCTTCAGCATGGCCGGGATGATCTTCCCAATTGTTGCCGCAATGCTGCTGGCTCGTCAGATCGGCTGGTACTGGGTGTACGCCTGCATCGGCTTGCTGTATGTAGGTATCTTTGTGCTGACCCTGTTCTCCGAGTTCCCGGTGCTGGGCAACAAAGGCGCCGACGCCGGCCAGCCGGTAGCAAAAGAAAAATGGGGTATCGGCGTGCTGTTCCTGTCGATCGCCGCACTGTGCTACATCCTCGGCCAGCTTGGTTTCATCCAGTGGGTGCCGGAATACGCCACCAAGTCATTCGGTATGGATATCAGCCAGGCCGGTAAACTGGTGAGCGATTTCTGGACCTCATACATGGTGGGCATGTGGGTGTTCAGCTTTATTCTGCGCTTCTTCGATTTGCAGCGCATCGTCACCATTCTGGCCGCTTTGGCGACCGGTGCGATGTACATGTTCGTCAGCACCGACAATCCGGAACACCTGGGCTACTACATTATGGCTCTGGGCTTCGTCTCCAGCGCGATCTACACCACGTTGATCACTCTGGGCTCACTGCAGACCAAGGTTTCTTCACCGAAACTGGTTAACTTCATCCTGACCTGCGGCACCATCGGCACCATGCTGACCTTCGTGGTCACCGGCCCGATCGTAGCGAAAGGCGGCGCGCATGCAGCGCTGACTACCGCTAACGGCCTGTACCTGGCGGTATTCGTCATGTGTCTGCTGCTCGGTTTCGTGACCAAGCACCGCAGCCACGGTCACGTGACGCACTAACCTGCCGACGTGATGTAAAAAGGGCGCCTTGGCGCCCTTTTTTTATGCTGCAACCGGTGCCTTAACGCCGGAAATCCACCTTCTCATCCTGTGCCAGATACAGCGTGGTTTCGGCTGGCTGAGTCTCGGCAATCACCGCCCCCTGCCGTATCGAATAGCGCACCGGCGTCTGTCGACGCACCGCGTCAAAACCGCTTTCCGCCGGCAGAATCACCAGGTTGGCACTGTTCCCTGCCGCCAGGCCGTAATCGGTCAGGTTCAACGTCCGGGCACTGTGGCTGGTGATCAGTTTCAGCCCGTCGTCGATCTGGCCGTATCCCATCAGTTGGCACACATGCAGCCCCATATGCAGCACCTGCAGCATGTTGGCGGTCCCCAGCGGGTACCAGGGGTCGAACACATCGTCATGACCAAAGCAGACGTTGATATTCGCCTCCAGCATCTCTTTCACCCGGGTGATGCCGCGCCGCTTCGGGTAGCTGTCGAAGCGCCCCTGCAGGTGGATATTCACCAGCGGGTTAGCAACAAAGTTGATGCCTGACATTTTCAGCAGGCGGAACAGCCGTGAAGCATAAGCGCCATTGTAAGAGTGCATGGCCGTGGTATGGCTGGCGGTCACCCTGGCACCCATGTCCAGCTTCAGCGCCAGCGCCGCCACGGTCTCGACAAATCGCGACTGTTCGTCGTCAATCTCATCGCAGTGGACATCCACCAGCCGATCGTATTTCTGCGCCAGAGCAAACGCCTTGTGCAGCGACTCCACGCCGTATTCCCGGGTGAATTCAAAGTGCGGAATGGCCCCTACCACATCGGCACCCAACCGCAGCGCCTCTTCCAACAGGGCTTCGCCGTTGGGATAAGACATGATGCCCTCCTGCGGGAAGGCGACGATTTGCAGCGTAACCCAGGGGGCCACTTCCTGCTTCACTTCCAGCATCGCACGTAGCGCCGTCAGGGTCGGGTCCGAGACGTCAACATGGGTACGCACGTACTGCACGCCGTTGGCGATCTGCCATTTCAGCGTCTGCCAGGCGCGTTGCTTGACGTCCTCATGGGTCAGCATTGCCTTGCGTTCCGCCCAGCGTTCAATGCCTTCAAATAGGGTACCTGACTGGTTCCAGGCCGGTTGCCCGGCGGTTTGGGTGGTATCCAGATGGATATGCGGTTCGACAAATGCCGGTTGCGCCAGCCCGCCCTGCGCATCCAGCACGTCGTTGCGCCACTCCTGCCCTTCCGGCTGCGGCACGATATGAGCGATGCGCCCCTGTTCAATGGCCAGTTGCCACAGCCCTTCATGCCCGCTTAAACGCAGGTTATCGATAAACTTCAATGGACTCTTGGCCACGCTTCACCTCTGCTGTTCCAGCCTGTTTTATTCATCATACTGGCAGCGGATCAGACTGACAAAGCGCCCTTGCGGTTATTACCCCACGCCTTACTCCCAAATAAGTAGAATTCGCATTAACTGGCTCGTTTCAGCTAAAGGTGAATAAAAACCGCAACTTATCAAATATCGATAAAAATCATCCATATACCACATAAGAGGTATATGGAGGGGCGATTGATTTGCATCAATAAATTGCCCGTAGGGAGGAATAAGGTAACGCTAGGAAATCAGAATTTTGAGGCAATAATGAGCAGAGTCAAACTTGCTGTCATCGGTAACGGCATGGTCGGCCACCGGTTTATCGAAGATCTGTTGGAAAAAGCAGACAAAGACCAGTTCGACATCACCGTATTTTGTGAAGAACCGCGCATCGCCTACGACCGCGTGCACCTGTCTTCTTATTTCTCCCACCACACCGCCGAAGAGCTCTCGCTGGTTCGCGAAGGCTTTTACGAAAAACAGGGCGTAAAAGTGCTGGTCGGCGAGCGGGCCATCACCATCAACCGCAGTGAAAAAGTCATTCACTCCAACACCGGCCGCACGGTGTACTACGACAAGCTGATCATGGCCACCGGCTCTTACCCGTGGATCCCACCGATCAAGGGTTCAGACAGCCAGGACTGTTTCGTCTACCGCACCATTGAAGATCTCAACGCCATCGAAGCCTGCGCACGCCGCAGCAAACGCGGTGCCGTAGTCGGCGGCGGCCTGCTCGGTCTGGAGGCCGCAGGCGCGCTGAAAAGCCTGGGCGTAGAAACCCACGTCATTGAGTTTGCGCCGGTACTGATGGCAGAACAGCTGGATCCGATGGGCGGCGATCAGCTACGTCGTAAAATCGAACGCATGGGCGTCAAAGTTCATACCGGCAAAAATACCCAGGAAATCGTCAACGGCGGGGAGCAGGCGCGCAAGACCATGCAGTTCGCCGACGGCACCGCACTGGAAGTCGACTTTATCGTCTTCTCCACCGGTATCCGTGCCCAGGACAAACTGGCCCATCAGTGTGGGCTAGCCACCGCACGCCGGGGCGGTATCGTGATAAACGACAGTTGCCAAACTTCAGATCCGGACGTTTACGCCATCGGCGAATGCGCCTCATGGCGCGATCGCACCTTCGGCCTGGTTGCACCGGGCTATAAAATGGCACAGGTAACGGCTGACCATCTGTTGGGGCGCGAAAACACCTTCCTGGGCGCAGACATGAGCGCCAAGCTGAAATTGCTGGGTGTAGACGTCGGCGGCATCGGTGATGCCCATGGCCGCACCGAAGGGGCGCGCAGCTACGTTTATCTGGATGAAAGCAAAGAAATTTATAAACGCATCGTCGTCAGCGCAGACAACAAGACCCTGCTCGGCGCAGTGCTGGTGGGTGACACCAGCGACTACGGCAACCTACTGCAGCTGGCGTTAAACGCCATCGAACTGCCGGAAAACCCGGACGGTCTGATCCTGCCGTCGCACGCAGGCAGCAAGCCGGCGATTGGCGTCGAGTCGCTGCCGGAAACCGCGCAAATCTGCTCCTGCTTCGACGTCAGCAAAGGCGATATCATCAAGGCGGTCAGCATGGGCTGCCACACAGTCGCCGCCATCAAGTCTGAAACCAAGGCCGGTACCGGCTGCGGTGGCTGTATTCCTCTGATCACCCAGGTGCTGAATGCCGAACTGACCAAACAGGGCATCGAAGTCAACCATCACCTGTGCGAGCACTTTGCTTATTCACGCCAGGAGCTCTACCACCTGATCCGCGTCGAAGGCATCAAATCCTTCGACGAACTGCTGGCCAAATACGGCAAGGGTTACGGCTGCGAAGTGTGTAAACCTACCGTTGGCTCACTGCTGGCCTCCTGCTGGAATGAGTACGTGCTCAAACCGCAACATACGCCGCTGCAGGACACCAACGACAACTTCCTCGGCAATATCCAGAAAGACGGCACTTATTCGGTGATCCCACGCTCCGCCGGCGGTGAAATCACGCCGGACGGTTTGATGGCGGTCGGCCAGATCGCCAAGGAATACAATCTGTACACCAAGATGACCGGCTCTCAGCGCATCGGCATGTTCGGCGCGCATAAAGACGACCTGCCGGCTATTTGGAGCAAACTGATTGCCGCCGGTTTTGAAACCGGCCACGCCTACGCCAAGGCGCTGCGCATGTCGAAAACCTGCGTTGGCAGCACCTGGTGCCGCTATGGCGTCGGCGACAGCGTCGGGTTTGGCGTCAAGCTGGAACACCGCTACAAAGGCATTCGCACCCCGCACAAAATGAAGTTTGGCGTTTCCGGTTGCACCCGTGAATGCGCCGAGGCGCAGGGCAAGGACGTCGGCATTATCGCCACCGAGAACGGCTGGAACCTGTACGTCTGCGGCAACGGCGGCATGAAACCGCGCCATGCCGATCTGCTGGCGGCTGACCTCGACAGCGAAACGCTGGAGCACTACCTCGATCGCTTTATGATGTTCTATATCCGCACCGCCGATAAGCTGCAGCGCACCTCGGTATGGCTGGAAAGCCTGGAAGGCGGCATCGATTACCTGCGCAAAGTGATCATTGACGACAAACTGGGCATCAACGCTCAACTGGAAGCCGAAATCGCCCGCCTGCGCGATGCGGTGATCTGCGAGTGGAAAGAAACCGTTGAGCACCCCGAATCTCAGGTCCGCTTCGCCCACTTTATCAACAGTAGCCAGCGCGATCCGAACGTCCAGGTGGTCGCCGAACGCGAGCAGCACCGCCCGGCCCGTCCGGATGAACGCATTCCCGTCACCCTGTTGGAAACCGAGGAGAACAACGCATGAGCCAGTGGACAACCCTTTGCCCTATCAGCGATATCCTGCCAGGTACCGGCGTGTGTGCCCTGATTGGCGACCAACAGGTGGCCATCTTCCGCCCCTACGCCGACGATCAGGTCTTTGCCATCAGCAATATTGATCCCTTCGCCCAGGCCAGCGTGTTATCACGCGGGCTGATCGCCGAACATCAGGGTGAGCTGTGGGTCGCCAGCCCGTTAAAAAAACAACATTTCCGCCTGCACGACGGTTACTGTCTGGAAGATGACAGCCGCTCCGTCGCGCATTTCGCCAGCCGGGTTTTGGACGGCATGGTGCAGGTCGCGGCCTGATATTTCTACTTTAACCTCAGGGGAAGCAGCATGTTCACCGATACCATCAACAAATGCGCCGCCAATGCGGCGCGCATCGTCCGGCTGGCAAAACACAGCCCGCTGGGCTTTTGGATCAGCTCGGCAATGGCCGGGGCCTACGTCGGCCTCGGCATCATTTTGATCTTCACCCTCGGCAATCTGGTCGATCCCTCCCTGCGTCCGCTGGTGATGGGGGCCACCTTCGGCATCGCGCTGACGCTGGTGATCATCGCCGGTTCCGAACTGTTCACCGGCCACACCATGTTCCTGACGCTCGGCGTCAAGGCCGGCACCATCACGCAGGGCCAAATGTGGGCGGTCTTGCCGCAGACCTGGTTAGGCAACCTGTTGGGCTCGGTGCTGGTGGCGCTGATGTACTATTACGGCGGCGGCAGCCTGTTGCCGGTGGACACCAGTCTGGTACACACCGCGGCGTTGGCAAAAACCACCGCACCGGCGGAAGTGCTGTTCTTCAAGGGCGTGCTGTGTAACTGGCTGGTCTGCCTGGCGATTTGGATGGCGATCCGCGTGGAAGGTGCCGCCAAGTTCATCGCCATCTGGTGGTGTCTGCTGGCCTTTATCGCTTCCGGCTATGAACACTCGGTTGCCAATATGACGCTGTTCGCCCTGTCCTGGTTCGGCCATCACAGCGAAGCCTATACCCTGAGTGGCATCGGCCATAACCTGCTGTGGGTGACGCTGGGTAATATCCTGTCCGGCTCGGTGCTGATGGGCCTGGGCTACTGGTACGCCACACCGCGTGCCGAACGGCCGCAGGCTGAAAAAGCCGTAACGCGTCAAGCCGCATAATATTCCGGGGCGCTTTGCGCCCCACTGCTGATTGCCCCGAGGATTGTCGATGGATTACCTGCCGATTTTCTGCCAACTGCAACACAAAGCCTGCCTGCTGGTCGGTGGCGGCGAGATTGCCGAACGCAAAGCCAGTCTGCTGCTGGATGCCGGCGCGGCGTTGACCGTCAACGCCTGCAGCTTCAGCCCGCAATTTCACGAATGGGCCGCGCTTGGCCGCGTCACGCTGGCAGAAGGCGAGTTCAGCGCGGCGTTGCTGGCGGAAAAGTGGCTGGTAATCGCCGCCACCGATCGGGTGGAAGTCAACGCGTTGGTGTATCAATGCGCCAACCAGCAACGGGTGTTCTGCAACGTCGTGGATGATCCCAAGCGCGCCAGCTTTATCATGCCATCGATTATCGATCGCTCGCCGATTATGGTCGCGGTGTCTTCCGGCGGTAAAGCGCCGGTGCTGGCGCGGCTGCTGCGTGAGAAGCTGGAGGCCATGCTGCCTCAGCACCTTGGCAAGCTGGCGCAACTGGGCGGCTCATTGCGTCAACGGGTGAAAAAGCACTTCTCTGACATCGGCGCACGCCGCCGTTTTTGGGAAAAACTGTTTGCCCACGACCGCCTGGCGCAGTCTTTGGCCAATGATGACCAACCGCTGGCGGATCGGCAGATCGAGGAGCTGTTTAGCCATCAACAGCAACAATGCGGTGAAGTGGTACTGGTGGGTGCCGGACCGGGTGACGCAGGCCTGTTGACCCTGAAAGGCCTGCAGCAGATCCAGCAGGCTGACGTGGTGGTTTATGACCGCCTGGTCTCCGATGAGGTCATGACGCTGGTGCGTCGCGATGCCGAGCGCATTTTCGTCGGCAAACGTGCCGGCAACCATTGCGTGCCGCAAGATCAGATTAACCAAATCCTGCTCGAGCAGGCGCAACAAGGTAAGCGCGTAGTACGGCTGAAAGGCGGTGACCCATTCATCTTTGGCCGCGGCGGTGAAGAGCTGGAAACGTTGGCCGACGCCAATATTCCGTTCTCGGTGGTGCCGGGCATTACCGCGGCTTCCGGTTGCTCAGCCTACAGCGGTATTCCCCTCACCCATCGCGACCATGCGCAAAGCGTGCGCCTGGTGACGGGGCACGCCAAGCGCGATGGCGGGTTAAACTGGTCAACGCTGGCCGCCGGGCAGCAAACGTTGGTGTTTTACATGGGCCTGACGCAGGCGGCAGAGATCCAACGCCAACTGATCGCGCACGGTATGCCAGCCTCCACCCCGGTGGCGCTGGTAGAAAACGGCACCTCTTGTCGTCAAAGGGTGATCGAAGGGGAACTGAAGCAGCTGGGAACCCTGGCCTTGCGAGCTGCCAGCCCAAGTTTAATCATCGTCGGCAGCGTGGTGAGCCTGCGCAGCAAGCTGAACTGGTTCTCCAGCCAGGAATCACCACAGCCACTGGCGCAAATGGCTTGATCCAGACGTAAAAAAAGCGGCCAATGGCCGCTTTTCTTTTATGGCGAGGATCACTGTGGCGACACGAAGCCAACCGCCTGGTAAACCTTGGCCAACGTTTCCTGTGCACGCGCACGAGCCTTGGCCGCACCGTCACGCATCACCTGCTGCAGCAAGGCCTCGTCATTGCGGAAACGGTGGTAACGCTCCTGCAGCTCACCCAGCATGCCTGATACCGCTTCGGCTACCGCACCTTTCAGATGGCCGTACATCTGGCCTTCAAACTCGGCTTCCAACTGAGCGATGCTCTTGCCGGTCACACCGGCGAGAATATCCAGCAGGTTTGATACCCCTGCCTTGTTCGCCACGTCGTAACGCACTACCGGCGGCTCTTCGGAGTCGGTCATCGCACGTTTGATTTTCTTGCTCACCGCTTTCGGATCTTCCAGCAGGCCAATCACGTTATTGCGGTTATCGTCCGACTTGGACATTTTCTTGGTCGGCTCTTGCAGCGACATCACGCGAGCGCCGGACTTGGGAATAAACGGCTCAGGGACTTTGAACACGTCACCGTACAGCGCATTGAAACGCTGACCAATGTCGCGGCTCAGTTCCAGATGTTGCTTCTGGTCTTCACCGACCGGAACCTGGTTGGTCTGGTACAGCAGGATATCCGCCGCCATCAGCACCGGGTAGCTGAACAGGCCGGCGTTGATGTTTTCCGCATAGCGTGCGGATTTGTCTTTGAACTGGGTCATGCGGCTCAGTTCGCCGAAATAGGTATAGCAGTTCAACACCCAGCTCAGTTGCGTATGCTCCGGCACGTGAGACTGTACGAAGATGGTGCTCTTTTGCGGATCGATGCCGCAGGCCAGATACAGCGCCAGCGTGTCCAGCGTAGCTTTGCGCAGTTTTTCTGCGTCCTGACGTACGGTGATCGCATGCAAATCAACGATGCAGTAGATGCAGTCATAATCGTCCTGCATTTTCTCCCACTGACGCAGGGCACCCATGTAGTTGCCAATGGTCAGTTCACCGGACGGCTGTGCGCCGCTAAATACGATGGGCTTACTCATGTTTAAATTTCCTGATCCTCTAAAGATGACAGCCCAAGAACGGGCAACAAATCGGCGAAGCGTTCCAGCACACAGTCAGGGTGGCTCAGGGCAATCGACTCACCATAGTTATAACCATAGGCCAGACCCACACATGGGCAACCTGCGCCCTGTGCCGCCTGGATATCATTGCGTGAATCGCCGACGAACAACAACTCGTTGGCACGCAGGCCGAGCTTGCCAAGCGCCAGATATAGCGGTGCCGGATGCGGTTTCTTTTCCGTCACATCACCACCGATCACCAGCGAGAAATAGTCACCAATGGCAAACGTAGCCAGTAAAGGGGCGACAAACAGCGTCGGCTTATTGGTCACCAACGCCATCAGATAACCTTGTGCGGCCAGATGGGCCAGCGTCTCTTTTACCTGCGGGAACAGGCGGCTACCGCTGTCGATAGTTTGTGCATAGAAATGATCGAAGCGTTCACGCAGTTGGCTAGCCTGCTGCGGTGAGGCTGCCGCTTCCGTCCAGCACAGTGCACGCTGCACCAGTATGTCGGCACCGTTACCGATCCAAGTGCCAACACGCGCTTCCCCCGCTGGCGGCAACCCCATTTCCACCAAGGCCAGATCGAGAGCAACCGCCAAGCTTGGCACACTATCCACCAGCGTGCCATCCAGATCAAAAGCCAAAGCGCGGATGGCGGAAAAATCAGCCATAAACCACCTTCGCCAGTTCGCTGCGCATGTCGTCGATCACCTTGCGGTAATCCGGCTTGCCGAAAATCGCCGACCCAGCAACGAACATGTCGGCACCCGCAGCAGCGATCTCGGCGATATTATCGACTTTCACCCCGCCATCGACTTCCAGACGAATATCGCGGCCGCTTGCGTCGATCAACTTGCGCACTTGGCGCAGCTTGCCCAACGTGCCGTGAATAAATGACTGACCACCGAACCCCGGATTCACCGACATTATTAGGATCACGTCGATTTTATCCATCACGTAGTCGAGGTAGCTCAGCGGGGTAGCGGGGTTAAATACCAGGCCAGCCTTGCAGCCGTGCTCTTGGATCAGTTGAAGGGTGCGAGCGATATGTTCGGAGGCTTCAGGGTGGAAAGTGATATAGGTCGCGCCAGCCTTGGCGAAGTCAGGCACGATGCGATCCACCGGTTTCACCATCAAGTGCACATCGATTGCGCAGCGCTTCACACACCATCGGGCCGATGGTCAAATTAGGAACATAGTGGTTATCCATGACATCGAAGTGCACCACATCGCCGCCCGCGGCCAGCATGTTAGCGGTATCTTCACCTAACCGGGCAAAATCTGCCGACAGAATGGACGGGGCAATCAAAAACTTTTTCATCCGCTTCTCCACACTCTTAGGGGTCGAATGTTTATACGCCGGGGCATTTCCCGGTTCCGCAATACAGTGCCAAAAGCTCGTTCACTTTACCACGCCCAAAAGCATTGCGGCTGATAGTACGGCGTGCCTTTACCACATACAATGAAGCTTGCTGGTACCAGTCACGTGTCAACTCAGTATCATGATTGGAAATCAATACTGGCACCTGGCTCTCTATAGAAAGCTGATGCGCCATCCGCGCTAGATCCTGCTGGTCGATAATGCTGAAGTTATTGGTGTGATAAGCAGTGAAATTCGCCGTCGCCGACAAGGGCGCATAAGGCGGATCGCAATACACCACCGTACCGCGTATCGCCTTTGCCATGGTAGTACGGTAATGCTCACAGACAAAAGTGGCATTGCGGGATTTTTCAGCAAACCAGTACAGCTCTTCCTCAGGGAAGTAGGGTTTCTTATAACGACCAAAAGGCACGTTGAACTCGCCGCGTAGATTATAGCGACACAAGCCGTTATAGCAGTGGCGGTTCAGATATAGAAACAGCAGTGCCCGACGATAGGCATCGATGCTAGCATTGAACTCTTTCCGCAACAGGTAAAATTGATCTGAGTTATTAAATTCATTGGTGAAAAGAATACGGACATCGCGCACAAAATCGTCTGTGCACAGCTTAACGATGTTATACAGGTTGATAAGATCGCTGTTGATGTCGGCGAGAATATAGGCATCGTACTCTGTATTCAGGAAAACTGAACCTGCCCCCACAAATGGCTCGATTAAGCAGTCTCCCGCTGGCAGATGACGACGGATCTCGTCCACCAACGGGTACTTTCCACCAGCCCATTTTAAAAAAGCGCGGTTTTTCTTCATGCCGTCAATTAGCTACTTATATAATGCAGAGCGGCGGATTGTACTCTGTTTCAGACGGCACGTCAGTGCGCATATCTAAATGATTTATTTTTTAAGCTCTTGCTGGACTTGACGTGCAGACCGAACCCAAGGTTTTTTCACCTGCACATCCGCCGGCAACGTGACTATGGCACGCTTCGCTTCCTCAGAAGACGCATAGTTACCACTCACCAACACATACCAGGGTTTGCCGTTACGTTGGGTGGGGTATACCAGGTAGTTTTGCAGCTTCTGCTGCTTAGCGTAGGCATGCAATGTATCAGGGCGCGAGGCACTGCTCAGTTGCAGGGTATAGTGGTTCCCCACTGCGGACTGCAAGGCACTGCCGCTTACCGTTCCCGCCTTGGCAGAAGAGGCTAAGGTTGATGCTGACACCGTGGTTGGCGCTTTATGGTGCGTAGTGGCCGATTTGCTGGCGGTTTTGGCCTGCGGCGCACTCCCCTGAAGCGGATGCATGGCTTCTCTCGCCGCTGCGCTGTTCATTACTGTCGCCGACGCCGTCGGCAATGTTGATTGCACCCCGATTTTGCCTTGAGTCACTGTGTCAACCTGCCCTTGCTGCGAAGAGAGCGCATCCACCATATTGCCCGGCAGCTCGATACGCTGCCGCGCCCCACCTTGCGGGGGTAACGGCTGGGCTTGCGTCGGCGTGCTGGCGATCGGCGGAACGCTGACATTCTGTGGCTGAGACGTTGTGCTCACGCCAACATTACCATGGGTATCGGTGGTACCACCTACTACGCCATTGTTGCTGGTAACCAGTGCCGAAGAACCGGACAGGTTGATATCTTTGACCACGCCGTTTTGCGTGCCTTCCTGCGCTGTTTCATGTTTGGTCGGTGCCTTCAACGCCGAACCCATACCGACAACCAGCAGTAGCAACACCAAAACACCGATACCTATCATCAAATGCTGACGCGATACGGCAAAACGAGATACCACAGCCGGTTTGCGCGAGTGCATAGGACGACGATCACGGCTATCAGGTCTGAGATCGTCTTCCGGTTTAAACTCATCCATCTGAAACCCTCCAACTAGAAGCAAAAGCCCACCATTGTGGCACGGGCAGATTAACCCGATGATAGCAAAGCGACACCTGTCATGCTTTATTCATTAGTAATATACCCGCCCTACTTCAAGTTGCCTGTGCATTAGCGTTCCTCGCTCACCCCAGTCACTGACGGGTATAAGCGACTGGAGGATTAATGAATCTCATCCCTGAGGTTCAGCCTGCGGCCCAGCGCAAGCGCTGTTCAAATCGCTTCCCAACCAATTTGTCGCTGCGTTGCCGCCTTCCTGTAACTCGAATTATTTAGGGTGTAATAGATATCAACGGCGGCTAAGCCACGGTGACTTTGCCTGATTTAGCTAAACATTCCCCATGGGAAGGCAGGCGGCGATCGACGTCAGCACCCGCTCATGCCCAACGCCACTGCGGACTTGCGCCTGGCCAATGGCCGTCGGCAGTACCAAACGCAACTCGCCAGCCAGCACTTTTTTATCACGCATCATATGCGGCAGATAACTTCCTGGCGTCATTTCCTGCGGCCCACAAACCGGCAGGCCAGCGCGCAGCAGCAACGCTTTAATGCGCTCGATATCATCAACGGAGAACTGGCCGAGGCGATGCGCGGTTTCCGCCGCCATCACCATGCCAACCGCGACGGCTTCTCCGTGCAACCATACACCGTAGCCCATTTCAGCTTCGATCGCATGACCGTAAGTATGGCCTAAATTCAGCAGGGCACGCGAACCGCTTTCGCGTTCATCAGCAGCTACTACCTCGGCTTTCAGCTCGCAGCAGCGGCGGATACAGTAGGCCAGAGCCTGCATATCCAGCGCCACCAACGCATCGATATTGTTTTCAAGCCAGATGAAAAAGTCACGGTCAAGAATAATCCCATACTTGATCACTTCAGCCAGGCCAGAGGAAAGTTCACGCGCTGGCAAAGTTTGCAAGCAGTCCAAATCAACCACTACCGAAGCAGGTTGATAGAACGCGCCGATCATGTTTTTACCGAGCGGATGATTGACAGCGGTTTTACCGCCAACGGAAGAGTCTACCTGCGACAACAGAGTGGTAGGAACTTGAATAAAACGCACACCACGCTGATAACAGGCAGCGGCAAAGCCTGTAAGGTCACCGATAACGCCACCGCCAAGCGCGATCAGCGTTGTATCACGGCCATGAGGCTTTTGCAGCAGTGCTGAGAACACCTGTTCGAGTACCGCCAGGGATTTGTACTGTTCGCCATCAGGCAGAATCACCTGATCCACCCTCACGCCACCTTGCTCCAACACCTTGCGAACCTGTTCCAAATAGAGCGGTGCCAACGTCTGGTTGGTGACCAGCATCACCTGTTCACCGGCTTTCAACGGCATAAAAGAGGCCGGATCGTTAAACAATCCGGCGGCTATGGTAATCGGGTAGCTGCGCTCCCCAAGCGTTACGGTAATTCTCTCCATATCGCGCCCAGTTCCCAGTGTGGTTTATCCCCGCTGCTGCGGAAACACAAATCAGTCTTTGCGCATTCGCCCACAGCGAATACGGAAACCGCAATCAATTGTTCTCCAGCATGTTGATGATCTGATTGGCCACCACTTTGGCGCTTTGATCATCGGTGCGGATAGTCACATCGGCAATTTCTTCGTACAACGGATTGCGTTCTTTCGCCAGAGCCTCCAGCACTTCACGCGGAGGAGAATCGACCTGCAACAGCGGGCGTTTTTTGTCGCGCTGGGTACGAGCCAACTGCTTCTCGATAGTGGTTTCCAGATAGACTACAACGCCACGCGCCGACAAACGGTTGCGTGTTTCACGCGACTTCACCGAGCCACCACCGGTAGCCAGTACAATCCCTTTATTCTCCGTCAGTTCATTAATGACTTTTTCTTCACGATCGCGGAAACCTGCTTCGCCTTCCACATCGAATACCCAGCCCACATCAGCTCCGGTACGTTGCTCAATTTCTTGATCAGAGTCGAAGAATTCCATATTGAGTTGCTGAGCTAACTGACGGCCAATAGTGCTTTTCCCAGCACCCATAGGCCCAACCAGAAAGATATTGCGTTTCTCTGCCATGTTTTTCGGTATTACTAAGACAATGCGTTAATGTTAACCCGCCCCGCCAATCAAATTAGCGGCGGGACCTAAACTGAAACCTCATAAGCGATAGTGCAGGATCAGACGAAAAATTATCTCAACACTCTTGGTTGTTTGGCAACCGAATAAATAACCATCCGCGCCGCAGGAGGGAAAACTACGTTTTTAACGGCATCTTGGCACTAAAAAACCTTGGTGCTCAATTCGGTAACCCTTGTAAGCTAAATCGGTCGCAGCGTCAAACCTAGATGCCCCCAAGGTGATAAAAAATGTTTCTGCGATCAACTTTAGGTGATTTATGGCAAAGGCGACACGCTTCAATCTTTAATCAACGTCGGCGTAATGAAGATCACCAGTTCGCGCCTTTTATGCTGCTTGCTGCTCTGTTTAAATAGTGATCCCAGTAGCGGAACATCGCCGATCCCAGGCACTTTGTCTTCTGCCTGCCCGTTAAGCCGTTGAAAAATCCCCCCCAACACAATGGTTTCGCCGTCTTTTACCGTGATCTGCGTCTTTATCTCCTGCTTATCGATGGTGAGCGCTTCTCCCTCCCCCCTGCTGACTGAGCGCCCAGGCATGTTTTGACTGATGTGCAGCGTCAACGTGATGCGCCCGTCAGGCAATACTTTAGGCGTCACCTCCATGCCCAATACCGCTTCTTTAAACTCCACCGAGGTTGCGCCGCTGGCACCACTCGAGACTTCGTAAGGAATTTCCGTTCCCTGCTTGATGCTGGCGGTTTGCATATGTGCCGTCAGCAGGCGCGGGTTGGCGATAATCTCCACCCGGTTTTCTTGCTCCAGCGCGGTCAGTTCCAAGTTCAGCAGACGCCCACTAAGGCGCGCTAAATGAAAACCTGCGCTCAGCGTGCTTTTTTGCTGCGGCAAGCCAACGTTGAAATTATCCAACCGCAGCGGCTGCGCTGGCCGTTCATCCGCTGCCAACCCCCAGCGCACGCCCAGTTCATGCAGGTTTTCACTGTTGATGGTCACGATATATGACGCCAGTTGTACCTGCGCCAAGGGAATATCCATTTCCGCCACCCGCTTTTTCAGCAGCGCCAGCACCGGGGCAGTATCGCGGATTAGTAACGCGTTGGTGCGCTTGTCAGCCACCACACTGCCCCTTTCGCCCAGTAAAGCACCGCGCTGTGCATTCAGGCTTTCGGCGATCTCTGCGGCATCAGCGTTTTTCAATGCCAGCGTCACACTGTGCAGCGGCTGTTGCAGCGCCAATGTCTGCTGATGCTGCTGTTTTTCCTGCGCATCCAACTCTGCGGAAACCATCATCACAGAGCCCTCCCTGGTCATCGACAGATTGCCCATACGCAATACCAATGCCAGCGCCTGCGGCCAAGGGACATTATCCAATCGCAGCGTCAGGTTGCCGTCAACGCCCGCTGCAGTGATCAGATTCAGTTGACGGTAATCGGCCAGCGCTTGCAGTATCACCGTGACAGGCGCATCCTGAAACTCCAATGAAATTGTCTGATTATCCTGTGCAGGGACCACCGCAACCGCCAGCCCCCACAGGGCGAACCCCAGCCAATGGCATCCTTTCATCGTCATTCCCTATGATTTGTTTAGCATCAACTGCACATGACCGATAGCCACTGGGCAGTCAGGATCAGTCGGTTGTTCGGCTAGCGTCAGCTTGTCGGCGTTTATCTGATCTACCCGCCAGCGCCCGGCGAGCAATATCTGCTGCGGTCTGAGGCGCAGCCATTGCCCCGCTGGCGTGACGACCCAGCCATAACGCAGCGCAGGCTGTCCGATAATGCCTTTCAGCCGCCAGCCAGCCGGCGACTCCAACGCCATCAGGCAGTCAGGCAACGGGATAAAAGGATTGCGCGGCTGTGCGGCCAACACCCACGGCAGCAACAGCAACCCTGACCAACGCCTTTTACTCATCGACATCCCCCCCGGTGGCATCTTGCAGTACGAAGCGTACCGTCATGTTTTCCGACTGCATTTCAATATTTATTTGTTCAATGCGTAAACCGGCGGGCAACACCTGCAACAAGGTTAATAAACCGGCATAGTCGGTACGCAAACTCAGCGTCTGCCGCAGCGGTTTTTCCAGCCGCTGCCAGTGCAATAGCGTGGCCCCTGCCTGCTGTAGAGCTTCCGTCAGATCGCCCTGCCCGGCGGGGGGCTCCGTTGCCAGCTGCCAATGCCGATCCATTGTTTCCATCGCTGGTATTTGTGCCAACTGCCGTTGCCGCTGTTCAATTTGCTGCATGAGTTGTCGCCGCTGTGTGGCGATACGCGCGCGCTGTTGCCCTTCGTCCTGCCATAGCCAACCGATGGCAAGTACCGCCAGAATGCTCAACCCCAGCCATTGCATCGCCAGCAATTGCCCGGCAGGCAAATTCAGCCAGCGCCATAGCCAAGGAGGTAAGGCGCTATCCATCCCGCCCCCATGCCATCAGAGTAAATGCCAGCAGGCTATCTTTGCTCTGTACCACTTCCTCCAGCCGATGCTGCCGTAGCAGCGGCATGGCTGTCAGCCGCTGTTCAAACTGGGCAATGGCCGCAGAGTGGCGGCTGAAACCGCGCAACTGAAGCCCGCCTTGCAGGCTACCATCCAGCGCAATCAGCCACAGTGGGGGAGGCACCGCGACAGAAAGCTGCTGCAAAAATTGTCGATAACGCTGGTTGTGTTGCAGATTACGCGCCTGCAATTCCACCCGGGCTTTTTGCTGTTCAAACTGTGCCAACGCTTGCTGTGCCTGCTGATAACGTTGCGTCAGCACTGTCAACGCCTCGCTCAGGCTCTCAAGACTCTCTTGCCGCTGCACCTGTCGGCTATGCTGCAAGCTGAATACCGCCACCGTGACCAGCAGCAGCAATACCAGTTGCAGTGCAAACATGCATAGCCAGAAAACACCGCGACGACGCAGACGTTGTCGCCGCCAAGGCAATAGGTTCACCTGATACATCAGTCCTCCTCCCGCAGCGCCAGACCACCAGCCAATACAAACGCAGAAGGCTGCGTGGGCAGCGGCGGCTGCAACTGGCGGAAGGCACTGAGCGGCGACCAGAGCTGGCAACCCGCAGGGGGTGGCCCCTCCAGTATGCTGCTGTAACAGACCTGTAAATCGGTACCAGGCGAACCAACGGCTGTTTGCAACGCCCGCAACGCTGATATCAAGCCATCAGGCTCGCTAGCAGGCAACACTCCATAAGCGAAAGGGCCGCCATGGGGCGCGACCCATAGCCACTCATGATCGAGACGGTGCATCAGCCCCGCAACGGCAGGCAAGCCTGCGGCGAGGGCCATCACCCGCAGCGCGCAGGGGGTGATATCGACTACCTGCGGCTGCAAATCGGCTTGATGCAAACAGTGCAGCCACTGTTGCAGTTCTTGTCGGCGTGCCGCAGTTAGCAGCAGTGTTGCCGTATCTGGAGGTGAAAGACGGTGATCCAGCGCCAGCGTCTGGCCGTCGAGGGGGAACTGTTTCAGCCCTTGGATACTAATATAATCGTTGCGCTGCGGTTCTTTCAGCCGCGCATCCGGCTGCGGCATTCTCTGTTGCAAAACCCGTTGCGCTGGCAATGCAATGCGTAGGGAAATATATTTTGGTAACTGGACACGCCACTGCCGTAGCACCTGGATCAGGGCATCGGAATGTTCCAGGCAACCGTCGCGCAATACCGCCTGCGACAGCTTATGCTGCCACCAGTGGCGTAGTTGCCATCCATTGCGGCGACGTTGAACGGCCAAGGCTCGCACACTGTGGCTTTGTATATCCAGCCCCACCTGCCATGATTGATAGAACATATTTTTCGCCAAGCCCCCATCCGATGATGATAAATAAAAGAACATATCCATGTTGCAGGCTTGCCTTTATACTACCGCGCGGTTGTTTCTAGACTGCCCAATGACATGAAAATGGGAAATCTCAGGTGAAGTTCGTAAAGTATTTTTTAATCTTCGCAGTGTGTTGCATTGTGCTGGGAGCAGCCTCGATTTTTGGCTTGTACAAATACATCGAGCCACAGCTACCTGATGTTGCAACGCTGAAAGACATACGGCTACAGATACCGATGCAGGTTTTTAGTACTGATGGCGAACTGATCGCTCAGTTCGGCGAGAAACGCCGGATCCCGCTGAAGCTGGATCAGATCCCATCGGTGATGGTGCACGCATTTATCGCTACCGAAGATAGCCGTTTCTATGAGCACCATGGCGTCGATCCAGTCGGCATCTTCCGCGCTGCCTCTATTGCGCTGATCTCTGGCCACGCGTCGCAAGGAGCGAGTACCATTACCCAACAGTTGGCGCGAAACTTCTTCTTGAGTCCGGAACGTACCCTGATGCGTAAGATCAAGGAAGCTTTCCTGGCGGTGCGCATCGAGCTAATGTTGTCTAAGGACGATATCCTTGAACTGTATCTGAACAAGATCTATTTAGGTTACCGCGCCTACGGCGTGGGTGCCGCTGCACAAGTATACTTCGGTAAAAACGTCAACCAGCTTAGCTTAAGCGAAATGGCGACCATCGCTGGTCTGCCGAAAGCCCCCTCCACCTTCAACCCGCTCTACTCTAACCGTCGTGCCGTCGCCCGCCGCAACGTGGTGCTGACACGTATGCTGGAGGAGCATTACATTACCCAGGCGCAGTATGATCAGGCCCGTGCTGAACATCTGGTGGCCCACTACCATGCGCCAGAAATCAGCTTCTCCGCCCCTTATCTCTCCGAGATGGTGCGTCAGGAAATGATTACCCGCTATGGTGACAGCGCCTATACCGATGGCTACAAGGTCTACACTACCATCACTAAGCGGCTGCAACTGGCGGCGCAGCAGGCAGTGCGCAACAACGTGCTGGCTTACGATATGCGCCACGGTTACCGTGGCCCGTCCAAGGTGCTGTGGAGAGTCGGTGCCACAGCCTGGGATCAAAACCAGATCGTTGACACACTAAAAAACCTGCCCCACTACGGCTCGCTGGTGCCAGCGGTGATCACCGCCGCCAACGCTCAGGAAGCTATAGCAATGTTGGCAGACGGCAGCAATATTGTTTTGCCGCTGGTCACCATGCATTGGGCTCGCCCCTACAAGTCCGATATCCAACAAGGGCCAACGCCAAAACGCGTCACCGATGTGGTGCTGGCCGGCCAGCAGGTGTGGGTGCGCAGGGTCAACCATGCCTGGTGGCTGTCGCAGGTACCGGATGTCAACTCGGCGCTGGTGTCGATTAACCCGAACGATGGCGCGGTAAAAGCGCTGGTCGGCGGTTTTGATTTCAATCAGAGCAAATTCAACCGCGTCACTCAAGCGCTGCGTCAGGTCGGTTCGAATATCAAACCGTTCCTATATACCGCTGCGTTGGATAAAGGGATGACACTGGCCACCATTCTGAACGACCTGCCGATCACCCGCTGGGATGCCGGTGCTGGCACCGACTGGCGACCAAAGAACTCACCTCCCACCTACGCTGGCCCGATTCGCTTGCGCCAAGGACTGGGCCAGTCCAAGAACGTGGTGATGGTACGCGTGATGCGTGCCATGGGCGTTGACTACGCAGCGGAATACCTACAACGTTTCGGTTTCCCAGCGCAGAATATCGTGCACACCGAATCACTGGCGCTAGGCTCAGCATCCTTCACCCCCATGCAGTTGGTGCGCGGCTATGCAGTGTTGGCGAACGGTGGTTATCTGGTGGAGCCGTACTTCATCACCAAAATCGAAGATGATAGCGGCAACACGCTATTCGTAACCCAGCCTAAGGAGGTTTGTCGTCAGTGTGACCTGCCAGTAATTTACGGTGATACCCAACGTTCAATGCTGCTTTCCGACGATAACGTTGAAAACATTGCCATGTCGCAGGAAAGCAATAACAGTAACGTACCGAGGCCTCAGTTAGAGCAAGTTACCCCTGCCCAAGTTCAGCAGGAGGGCGATCAGCAGTATGCGCCGCACGTCATCAGCAGCCAATTGGCGTTCCTGCTCCACGATGCATTAACCAGCAATATCTATGGCGAACCGGGCTGGATGGGCACTGCATGGCGTTCAGGGCGTGATTTGAAACGTCATGATATCGGCGGTAAAACCGGTACCACCAACAGCTCGAAAGACGCTTGGTTCTCTGGCTATGGCCCGGATACCGTGACATCTGTATGGATCGGTTTCGATGATCATCGCCGTGATTTGGGCCGTTCAACGGCCTCAGGAGCCATCCCAGATCAAATTTCCGGCGGTGAAGGCGGTGCCAAGAGCGCACAACCGGCATGGAATGATTTCATGAAAATTGCGCTGGAAGGTATTCCAGAGCAGGAGGCCCCCCCACCTGCGGGCATTATCAGCGTCATCATCGACAAGAGCAGCGGCAAGCTCTCTGATGGTGGCAATAGTAGCCGTTCTGAGTATTTCATCGAAGGCACTCAACCGACGGACTATCCATCGCGCGATACCGGCATCACGTTGATGGCTCCTGGTGGCGAAAGACACGAGCTGTTCTGATCAAAAAGGCCAGAACCATCTCTGGCCTTTTTTGATTCAGCAGTGGGATAACGCTTAGCGCGAGCCGCGTAAAAAAGCTTCGCTGAGGAACAGCGCGCAGACGTTACGCGCTTCGCGGAAGTCCGGCTCCGCCAGCAGTGCCATCATGCTGGCAATCGGCCAACGTACCTGCGGCAACGGCTCTGGTTCATCCCCTACCAGGCTCTGTGGATAGAGATCGTGCGCCAGCACAATATTCATTGTGCTGGAAAAGTACGATGGTGCCATCTTCAGCTTGCTGAGGAAATCAAAGCGTTTGGCCCCAAATCCCACCTCTTCCATTAATTCACGGTTGGCCGCCTCCAATACCTTTTCACCCGGATCGATCAAACCTTTCGGAAAACCCAGTTCATAGGACTCGGTACCCACCGCATACTCGCGGATCAACAACAGATGGTCACCGATCACCGGCACAATCATCACCGCCTCACGCGGTGAAGGTCGCATGCGTTCATACACTCGCCGTTCCCCGTTACTGAATTCCAAATCGACCGACTCAACGTGAAATAGACGTGAACGCGCGACCGTGACCACTTTCAGAATTTTAGGTTGTTGCGGGTGTTTATTCATGATTGCCTCACAGGGGTTACCCGTCAGCCAGCGGCAATATCAGGCGTGCAGAGGGCTAGCCAAAATAATGATCGGTACAGCACAGGCTTCGTCAGTGCTCAAACATCAACCAAATTCAATCTTGGTCACATTGTGCGTTAATGAGAACCTTGACGGCAACGCACATAAAACTATACCCAAAATAATTCGAGTTGTAGGATGGCGGCAACGCAGCAGTCCCCAGGCGCTCACCCCAGTCAGTGACTGGAGTGAGCGAGGAAAGCTCACGTACAGGCAACTCGGAGTATGCCGGGTATACTTACTTTTTTAATCAGCGTAGCCTGCACGCCCCCCTATTTCTATCTCAATATGAGTAAACAGAGCTTAGAGCCTATCCCAGTAGGTGCCAAGGTGGTCAAGTTTGGCCGCCATACCCCGCTCAGGCTTTGGATCAATACCTTGATTTATAATTTTACACCCACATATCGGGTTATCTGAAAGCAGATCAGCTTTTGTGACGCGGTGCGGAGAAACCTTCCAGCACCCTCCGTTCCGGCTGTTGATACCAACAGCTCTCAGGGGGATAAACATGAAAGAACAGGAAACACGCGACCAGGCAATTCGGCTGGATAAATGGTTGTGGGCGGCGCGTTTCTACAAAACCCGTGCGTTAGCGCGGGAGATGATTGACGGTGGTAAAGTGCACTACAATGGGCAGCGCGGTAAGCCGAGCAAGATGGTTGAACTCAACGCCGAGATCACACTGCGCCAAGGCAACGAAGAGCGCACAGTGATCGTACTGTCACTGACTGACCAGCGACGCAGTGCCTGTGAGGCGCAGCAGGCATATCAGGAAACCGGGGCCAGTATCGCCAAGCGCGAAAAAATGGCGCTTGCACGCAAGATGAACGCCTTGACTATGCCGCATCCAGATCGCCGTCCTGATAAAAAGGAGCGGCGCAACCTGATAAAATTCAAATTTGGTGAGCCGGAATAATCCCTCACCGCAATGAGAGCACATTATGTCCAACCCTGACCAATTGCACCGTTACCTGTTTGAAAATTATGCGGTTCGCGGTGAGCTGGTTACCGTCAGCGAAACCTATCAGCAGCTACTGAGCAATCACGACTATCCAGCACCGGTACAGAAACTGTTGGGCGAACTGCTAGTCGCGACCAGCCTGTTGACCGCCACCTTGAAATTCGATGGCGACATCACCGTCCAGTTACAAGGTGATGGCCCGCTGAAGCTGGCGGTGATCAATGGCAACAACCGCCAGGAAATGCGCGGCGTGGCGCGCGTACAAGCCCCCGTTACCGAAGATAGCACCCTGCATCAGCTCATCGGCAATGGCGTCATGGTCATCACCATTTCGCCAACGGAAGGTGAGCGTTATCAGGGGGTGGTCGGTCTGGAGGGTGAAACCCTGACCGAATGTCTGGAAGCCTATTTCCGCCAATCAGAACAACTGCCAACCCGCCTGTTCATCCACACTGATGAAACAGCAGCGGCTGGTATGCTATTGCAGGCGTTACCGGCGCAGGAGGGCAACGCCGACGATTTCGACCATTTGGTGCAACTGACCAACACAGTGAAAAGCGCAGAGCTGTTCGGCCTGCCAGCTAACGAAGTGCTGTATCGCCTGTACCATCAAGAAAAGGTTACCCTATATGAACCGCAGGATGTGCTGTTCCGCTGCACCTGTTCGCGCCAACGTTGTGCCGATGCGCTGCTGACGCTACCCACCGAAGAAGTGGCGGAAATGTTGGAGCAAGACGGCAATATTGATATGCATTGCGATTACTGCGGTAATCATTATCTCTTTGATCCAAGTGATGTCACCGCACTGTACGGCGGTAATAGCGGTAAAAGCAGCCCGTTGCATTAAGCATATATCCCATTAGGCTATTTTATTTGCCATTTTGGCCCTGGGCAGTGCTAACACTCCTCACGTATTCCCTGTACGCTTCGGTTGTTACGTGCTGTCCGTGCCCAAACTGGCTGTAACCGTGTACGCCTACTGGGATAGGCTCTTAGTCACTTTTTTTGGTCGGTGGGCGACCGTGATCGCCAACGCCCACCGCTTGCACGTTTGCTTTTTTCCGTGTGCTATCTCTCAGAACGTAACGAAACACCATTTAAAACATTAACTATTTGCAATTATTTGATACTCATCGCTGTTACACCCTATTGTATCCCTACAATTGCCGTCAGAAATTCTGTGACCAAGGAGTAGTAGCATGCATCATGTTAAAGGTATCACCCCGCAGGATCTGGCTGCTTACGGCATCCATAACGTAAGCGAAATCTTTTATAACCCAAGCTATAAACTGCTGTTTAGGGAAGAAACAGACCCGTCTTTGGAAGGTTTTGAGCGTGGGGTAATCACCAAATTGGGTGCAGTTTCCGTCGATACCGGGATCTTTACCGGTCGCTCTCCGAAAGATAAATACATCGTCCGTGACGACATCACCCGCAATACCGTTTGGTGGGCCGATCAAGGTAAAGGCAAAAACGACAACAAACCCCTTAGCCCGGAAGTGTGGGCCGATCTGAAACACCTGGTCACCGAGCAACTCTCCGGCAAGCGCCTGTTCGTAGTGGATGCCTTTTGCGGTGCTAACGCCGACTCCCGTCTGAAAGTGCGCTTCATCACCGAGGTGGCCTGGCAGGCACACTTCGTGAAAAACATGTTTATCCGCCCAAACGACGAAGAGCTACAAGATTTCGTGCCGGACTTTGTGGTGATGAATGGTGCCAAGTGCAGCAACCCAAACTGGCAGCAGCAAGGCTTAAATTCGGAAAACTTTGTTGCATTCAACCTGACCGAACGCATGCAGTTAATCGGCGGCACTTGGTACGGCGGCGAGATGAAAAAGGGGATCTTCTCAATGATGAACTACCTGCTGCCGTTGAAAGGCATCGCCTCCATGCACTGCTCAGCCAAC
>Ga0308160_10001720_pt1 | contig 29088 bp, 23 predicted proteins | sample PhyFR1_FD_201036 | JGI IMG/M metagenome (GOLD analysis project Ga0308160, IMG submission 201036) | Phyllosphere microbial communities from UC Gill Tract Community Farm, Albany, California, United States - DLSLF.R1 | ecosystem: Host-associated > Plants > Phyllosphere > Unclassified | place: USA... | reverse complement strand
GCCTGTCCCCGGGTCGCCCTGCACGACGATCGTGCTGCCGGCGCCCGTTGATAGGTCGTCGAACAACCCCTCGAGGATGTCCTCCATCACGACGGCCTGATCACGGTTGAGCGCCTTGAATGGGGAGAGTTTGAACAGCTCGCTGTTCTCGATCTCGGCGATGCTGCGTGTGAAGAGCTTCTGCTTGCGCAGCGCTTCGAAGATCTCCTCGAAGGTCTCTCGGTACCGCGCGCGGTCGTAGTAGTCCGCGTTGACGACGCCCTTGTTGCTGTTCAGCACCGTGTACTTGTCGTCCCCAGCGAACAGGCCGATGAGTTGCGACTCCAGGTCCAGACACACCGACTTGTTGAAGGTTCGGTCGAGCACAAGGCGCACGGCCTTCAACGACCGACGTTCCACGGAATCGAGGTGCTGCCGCATGCGGGAAGCCGTGTTGAGCGTCTCGCCGACGTACACACGCTTGCCGTCGTCGAGGATGTAGACGACCGGCCAGTTCAGGAACCGAGGATCCTCTTCGCGCCATAGCCGTAGGTGCCGCTCGTTGAACGGGAGCTGCGCGATGTCAAAGCTGGTCATACTTCGTGCTTCGTCCTCGGGCCTGATCGACCGGGTACTTGTCCCGGGTGACGGCGAGTTTCTCGCGAATGATCTCTGCGGGATCGGAGCCGAGTCGATCGGCGAGTAGGTGGCAGTAGGTGAGAACGTCGGCGAGTTCGAGACGGACGCGCGCCGCGTCGGCATCAGACGTCCACTGGAAACACTCGAGCAGCTCCCCTGCCTCGATCGAGATGCTTTTCGCCAGGTTCTCCGGCGAATGGAATTGCGCCCAGTCGCGTTCCGCAACGAACTCACGGAGTTCCTCGCGCAGCCCCTCATCCGCCATGTCCGCACCGTAGCAGGCCAGCGAAGATTCCCCGGAACCAAGTCCCACAGACGCGATGCGAACCGGGCTCCGTGGGCGGCAAGCGTCCGCCGAGAGCGCGGAGTCAAGCAGGAGTTTCGCAAGGTCCGCGGTTCATGCGACGATGTCGACCAACACCGCGTACCCGAGCGCGGCTCACGCAAGAGGACAACCGAACATGACCGAATCCGACGCTGCCGACGTGACGATCGAAGCCGAGGTCCCCGAGGAAGACGTGACTCGGAACATCGCGAAGGCCGTGACCGGCCGTCGTGCCCTCGCCCGGCAGTACGTGAAGTGGCTCCGCCGTCGAAACCCTTCGGCCACTCCCGCAGACATTGTCCAGATGCTCGAACGCCACTACACGACGTCGATCACGACGGCAGGGGCCGCGATCACGGTGGGATCGATCGCAGCGGACATCGCGATTGCCTCAATTCCCGTTGCGGGCCCGGCCGTCGCCGGTGCGAAGAGCGCGGGCGCACGGGCAGCGAAGGCAGGCACGAAGGGTGCCATGAAGGTGGCCGCCAAGAACCTCGCAAAGAACGCCGCTCAGACCGGCGCCCGGGGCGCAACGGCACGACTACTTCCTGCCGGAGACCAGCAGCTGCAGTTCGAGATCACGGCAGTCTTCGGTCTCGCGCTTGCCGACCTCCACGACATGGACCTCGACAAAGACCAGGCGCAGGCGCTGATCCTCGGCCTCACCAACGAGCGAGTGAGTCAGCAGCAGATTGCTGCGATGGCAAATGACGTCGCTGAGGTCTCAGCGGGCGGCACGGTGGGCACCGGTCAGGCAATCGCTGCAGGTCGAGACGATTGGTCGCACTGGGCCGCGACACTGTCCAACGCGTTGCCGGGTGGCGCCGCCCAGAGCCTCGTCCGCACGATCCAGACCGGCGAGCTCGACCCGATCCGCGAGGGGATGACCGGCAAGCAGCGCGCGACCGTCGAGTACGGCGTCGGCGCGGTGACAGGCGGAGTAGCCCGTTTCGTGTTCGGCCGCGACGTCGTGAAGTCATCCCGCACCGCTTTCCCCGAAGCGCCGGAGACGTTCCCAGAACAGCTCACGATTTCGGCCGATACGGACTCCGAAGATGCAGCTTCCGAGAGCCATGCTCTGGCGGCGTTGCAAGAGGCTGCCCGGTCGACCGGTAGTTGGGTGAGTGGGGCTGCCGGAGCAGTCGGTACGGGTGTTTCCGGTGCCGCGAGCACCGCAACGCGGGTCTTCCGGCGAGTCGATCTAGACGGCGACGGGGTGCCCGATGAAGCGCAGGCACTCACTGCGGCGAAGCAGGTCGGCGGCCGGGTGGCCGGAGCTGCCGATGCGGTGGGCGGCAAGGTCGTTGACCTCTTCCGCTCGCGGAAGTCCTCGACTCCCGGCGAGTGAGCCCTTGAAAGATCTCCCGACAGGAGCCGAGCAGTAGCAGCGGCCGACTCACGGACGAGAGGCGCGGCACCACCCGGCACCGCGCCTCCCGTCCGTGACCACGTCAGCAACTCACCAAGTGAGCACGAAACGCCCCCGCGTCCCCCCAGCCTCGAGCCGCTCATGCGCCTCCCCAGCCCGCGAGGCCGGCAGCACCTCCGCCACCCGCGGCGTCACCGTCCCACTCTCCACCGCATGCCGCAGCTGCTCGAGCTTGTCGAACGACCGGTACTCGGCGAACACGGCGATCTGCTCGAACCGGATCCCCCGAGCCCCGTTCCCTTCCCACCCCCGCACGTCGAGGAACACTCCCCCGTCGCGCACGGCATCGACCACCGAAGCCCGCTGCACCGCAGCATCGGCGAGCGCATCGACCCCGTCCGGCACGAGCGCACGCACCGCGGCAGCGAACCCGTCTCCACGCGCCAGGATGTGCGCCGGCCCGAGCGACCGGACAAGCGCTTCGTCCGCAGGAGCAGCATCCGCGATGACAGTGAGCCCAGCAGCGACCCCGAGCTGCACGACGTAGTTCCCGAGCAACCCCGCAGCCCCGGTCACGGCGAGCGTCTGCCCGGGAGTGAGCCCCGCCCGCGAGAGGATCTGCAACGCCGTCAGCCCGTTCATCGGCACGGTGGACGCGAGCGGAAGCGACGTCCCCCGAGGGATCCGCGTGAACGACCCGACCGGCGCGACGAGCTCCTCGACGTAGGCACCACCGTGGGCGCTGAGCGGCAGCGCGATCGCCATGACCTCGTCGCCGACCTCCCACCCGGAGACGTCGGGCCCGACCTCGTCGATGACCCCGGCGGCGTCCATCCCCGGCACGTACGGCGGCGACGCCTGCGAGCTGTCCCGCTGGCCGGCGCGCACACCGGTGTCGGTCGGGTTCACGGCGAACGCCTGCACCCGGATCCGCACGGACCCCGCACCAGCGTGCGGCTCCGGCACCTCATGGACGGCGAGGGCCTCCGGCCCTCCGAACTGTTCGACTCCTACGACCTTCACCGTTCCGGTCTACCGGACGACGCTCGGCCGCACCCAGCGAGCGGGCCGGTGGCGGTGGTCGGGACGCACCATCCGTCGGACTGGAGGCGCGGATCACCGCCGCCCCGCGCCTCCAGTCCGGCACTGGGCCGGCTACACGGCGGGGGCGAGCGCCAGCTGTTCGCGCGCCATCACGGCGTCGGCGGCCGGGGGCCGGCCGTACGCCTCGCGGTAGTCCCGCGAGAAGTGGGAGGCGCTGCGGTAGCCGACGGCGGCCGCGGCGCGGGCGGCGGTGTCGGCGTGGAGGACCATGCGGCGGCGCGCTTCCCCGAGTCTGGTCCGCTTGAGGTACTGCGCGGGTGACATGCCGGTGGCCTGCTTGAAGCGGGCGAAGAGGGTGCTCTCGCTGACGCGGAGTTCGCGGGCAAGGCGCTCCATCGTCCACGGTTCGTCCATGCGCTCGGTCAGGAGCGCGGTCGCCGCCGTGACCAGTCCGGCGTCGGCTCCGGCGCGGTCGAGGGCGGCGGTGATGCGCGGCGCCTGCGAGGTCTGCAGCAGGCGGAGGACGATCTCGCGCGAGACGAGGGGGAACAGGACGGGGATGTCCTCGGGGGTGTCGAGCAGCGTGAGCAGTCGGCTGACGGCATCGGCGAGCGGGGTCGTCCACTCGCCGAGTCGTGGCAGGTCCGTGCGGCTCGTGCTGGAGATCGTGCTCGACATCGACGCGACGACCTCACCGACGACGACCGGGTCGAGCTTCCAGACCGCCGAGACGAAGCCGTTGCTCCCTGCCGTGTCGATCACCCCGGCGACCACGGGCAGGTCCACCGGCGTGATGATGAACCGCTCGCGGCCCCAGACCTGGTCGTCGTCCCCGACGATCGAACGCTTCCGGCCGCGGAGGACGACGGACAACGACGGGACGTACCGCCGGTCGAAGAGTCCGGTCGGCTCGTGGACGCGGGAGACGGTCAGGCCGAGTGCTTCGGCCCGCTGCACCGAGGCGGGACGGGCGACGGTGTCGACGATGGACGCCCGGTCGAGCACGGCGGCGTGCCGCGAGGCCACTTCCGCCGCGCGGTCGAGGTGCTGCGCCGTGCGATCGTCCACGTGCCCACGCTACGCAGTTCTCCCGGCGCCGAGGAAGTCGTGCGGGATCCGGCAAGATTCCCGCTGGATCGGGCAAGGTGCGGGGCTGCCCGGGGATCGAGCATCGATGCATGACCACTGCACTCCACGACCAGACCACCGTCCGCACCGCACTCGTGACCGGCGCCTCGAGCGGCATCGGCGAGGCCATCGCCCGCGAACTCGCTGCCGCCGGCATGACCGTCGCCGTGCACGGCCGCGACGCCGTCCGCACGCGTGCTGTCGCCGACGACATCGAGCGCCGGGGTGGCCGGGCCCTCCCGATCGTGGCGGACCTCTCCGCGGGTGCTCCCGACGTCCGGGCGTTCGCCGCCGCGGCTCGAGAGCTGCTCGGCGGTCACGTCGACGTCCTCGTGAACAACGCCGGCGTCTACCCCGGCGGTCCGACGGAGTCCCTGTCCGACGACACCGTCGACGCGCTGCTCGCGACGAACATCCGCGCACCGCACGTCCTCGTGGCGGCGCTCGCCCCGGGGATGGCCGCGCGGGGGTCCGGACTCGTCTTGAACATCGGCTCGTGGATGGCCCGGGTCGGGGTGCCGTTCATGGGCCTCTACCCGGCGACGAAGGCCGCGGTCGAGCAGCTGACCCGGGCGTGGGCGGCCGAGTACGGGCAGCGCGGGGTGCGGGTCGTGACGGTCGCACCGGGTGCGACGGCGACGCCGGGGAACGCGGACTCGGCGGACGCGCTCGCGGCGATGACGCAGGGGACGCCCGCGGGAGTGCCGGTGCAGCCGGTCGACATCGCCCGCGCCGTCCGGTGGGTGGTGTCGGACGAGGCGGCGTTCGTGAACGGCGGGACGATCGACGTCGACGGCGGGATCGCGTCCACGCGCCTGCGCTGAGGGCACATCGCTGCCCGTCAGGGTGCTCCGGACGGGATGCAGTCGCTCTCCACCAGCAGGACGTTGTCGGCCCTGAGCCACGAGATCGTGGCGTCGGCGGAGGAGACACTGAGCTCGAGGCGGCCGTTCCGCTCATCGAACCCGGTGCGCTCACCCTCGGTGTCCCACGAAGCCCGGAGCGCCTTCTCCGCACTTGAGCGATCGACCTCGTCCCCGAGCCGGATGCGCTCGTGGAAGGCCCGACAGGTGTTGCCCGCGGCGGTTGTGCCGCTCGTGGACCAGGTGCTCGTCCGTACCGCGCTCGGCGCCACTTCGAGCAGCTGCAGCGCATCGTCGACGTACTCCTGCATCTCCTGGCCCGCTTCCTCGGCCGACCCGGGCCCGTAGCCCGAGTCCAGGTCGTCGAGTTCCTCCTGCCGCTGCTGCCGTGCGTACCTGTCGGCATCGCGGGCAGCCCGCGGGACGATCTCGAACGACGGGACGATGACGAGCAGCACGACGGCGATCAAGCCGACGCCCGCGACCACCGTCGCTCCCGACGCAGCGACCTCCAGGACGCGGGCACGGAGCGCTCGTATCCCGGCGATCAGCGCTGGGACGGTGGCGAGCAGGCCGATGACGATCGCCACGATCTGCGGTCCGGCCGCAGCCCCGCCGTCGCTCGTCGATCGCCACGCGGAGCTGATCTGCACCACGAACGACAGGAAGAGTGCGATCAGGACTCCGATCGGCGCGACCACGATCCCGAAGATCAGCCGGTTGCGCCGGAGCCGCAGGTCGTCAGCCGTCGCGCTCTCCCCGGCGGTGGACTCGGGTTCCCCGGCCGTCACCGGTAGTCGTCCGGGTCGCCGAGGACGCAGCGCGAGTCGACGTTGACGTGCGCGCGGACCTTGGTGGCTGCCATCGAAGCACGGGGCTTGCCGTCGGCTCGCGCCACCACGGCGTAGACCTGACCGGTCTCCGGGTCCATCTCCGTCTGTGTCTTCGACAACTCGTAGCCCTCGCGCTCCCAATGTTCGCCGGCTTGCGCGACGAGCACGCCAGGAGCGGCCGGCGCTTCGACCGCAACGAAGTAGCTGAACTGCACGGCTCGCACCCCATCGATCCGGCAGTCGAAGACGGCCGGCTTCGGCACCTCTTGCGGCCACGTGTCCGGAGCCAACGCGAGCGCGGATCGGAATTCCGCGATTGCCTCCGCCTGTGCCTCGTCGATCGTCATGGGCTGTCCCGCTCTCGTCGTCCCGCACCCGGAGAGCGCGAGGCTGGCAGCAGCGGCCAGGATGGCGACTGCGATGGTCTTGCGCACGCTGATCGTCATCGGGTTCACCGTAGCGTCGCCTTCGCCGTCTCGATCAACGTGTTGGTGTCGAGGTCGAGGTAGCCGTGATCTGCGTCGTCGGCGCCGTTCGGGTTCACGTACAGGTCGTGCACGTTGACCGCGGAGGATCCGTTGACGTGCGACGCGTCGATCTCGGTCGCGCCGAACGGTTTGAAGGTCGGGTCGATGCGCTCGGGGTAGCTCAGGACCTGTCCGATGTGCGCCACGTTGAACCGTTCTTCGGCCTGCGCCGCGTACATGCGCTCGGCGTGGATCGCTCCGGCGTTCGGGATGTGCCCGGGGATGCCCGCGGAGCCCAGTGTCACGAAGCTGCCCACGCCGAGATCGGCATGCTCGTGCAGGGTGATCGATGCCGTCGTCGATCCGTACGAGTGCGCGACAACGTTGAGCTTTGCGTCCGGCCGGGTCGCTCGGAATCCACCGAGATCCGCGGCGAGACGGTCTGCCCCTGCCGCCGCGTCAGCCAATCCGAACACGCCGAGATCGCCTGTCGTCAGCGCGTTGCGCGGCGCGTCGTACCCGATCCACGTGACCATCGCGGTGTCTCGTCCCCCCTCGGAGAGCTGCTGCGTTGCGATCACGTTGGAACCCGCCTTCATCAGAACGGTCGTGTCCTCGAGGGTGGTGCCCATTCCGGGCACGAGGTAGCTGACGTTGACTGCCGTGTCGAGGTCGCCGATCGACACCGCTCCGAGGGGAGGCTGCCCGTCGATGAACGAGACGAATTGCCGAGCCATGCCGTCCACATCGCGGAGGGTCGTCCGCGATGCAGCGATGAAGTTGTCCAGAGCTGCGAGCCGCTCCGCGGCGTCGTCGAGCTCCTGCTGCGCCGCACGCCGAGCGCTCGGTCCCGCGGCGCGCAGCGCCTTCCGCGCCGCGTCCACGTCGTCCTGCGCCCGCGCGGACGCCCGCTGCGCGCTCAACCGGTTCGCCTGGTCCCGCGCCCAGTACGGCACGCCGTCCAGGTTCCCGATCACCGCCGGCAACGCCGTGATGAGCGCGTCCTGCGCCGCCGAGTGCACCCCGCCGGATCCCCGGCCACCGAGACCGTCCCACCACGCCTGCACCGTCTCGGGCGGCAGCCCGGCGAGCCGATCGGCGACCGACCGATCTTGCGCCGCCAGGACCTCGGGCGGCATCGCGGCGACGGCAGCGAGGAAGTCGGCGTCGCTCATCCTGCCGAGCGTCCCCGAGTACGAGGGTGCCCAGCCGAGCACCTCGGTGTCGGACAGCCCGGCCGACGCAGCACGGTCCGCGGCGGCCCGTCGTTCGACGAGCGCGTCCCATTCCGCCTGCAGCCGCGAAGCCGTCGCCGCGACGTCGTCCGCGTCGGACCGCAGCCGTCGGGCCTGTCGTCCGTCAGTCTCGGTGGCGTCCTTCCCCGCGGCGGCCCCCACCGCGGCCGAGAGCGACACGGTGTTCGCAGCGACTTCCATGGCGTTCGTCAACTGTGCCGCACGGATCCGCTCCGCCTCGTCCTGGATAGCCCGCACGTCGTCGGCGTAGGTGTCGAGTACGTCGATAGCCGCGTCGAGCCGGCCGATGATGCGTCGAGCCGCGCGCGGGACGGTGCCGACGGTGACGGAGAAGCGATCCTTCGAGGCGCCCCTCCAGTCGTCCGCATCCTCCGCGGCGCGGGCGACGCCGTGGGCTCCGGCGCTGAGGTCGTCCTGGTGGTCGGCGAGACCACTCGAGAGCTTCGCGACGGCACCGGGGTCGCCGGCGAACGGGTCGGCGGTCATCACTTGCCGCCGACCTTGCCCGCGAGCTCGGCGTCAGCGTCCTGCACGAGCGACTTCGTGTCGTGCGCGTACTGCGCGAGCGTTCGGCTCGTGTCCGCCAGCCACCCGGTCGAGCGCTCCTGCGATGTACGGAACACCGTGAAGGCGTCGGCGACCTCGTCCGCGCCGAACGCTCCGGCGTCGGTGGGCACCGAGGCGTTGGCGAACAACTCCTGCGCTGCGTCCAGCGCGTCGTGCACGCCGTCGAGCGTTGCGTACGAGACCCGCAGATCAGCCATCGTCTCCCCCATCCTTCGCAACGCCCTCCGTCACGATCCCACCGGCAACATATCAGTATCGGCATCTCGGACGAATCACTGTGCACAGATCGGTGCGCATCGGCGGTGCACCGGCATCCCCCGATCGGAGGATGCGGGTCGAGCCACCCGGCCGAGCCACCACCGTGCACGACCGGCCAGGCTGGACCCATGCCCGACACCCCCGCCATCGAGGTCCACCACCTCACGAAGCAGTACGCCCCCGGCAAACGCGCCGTGGACGACGTCTCCTTCGACATCCCCCGCGGCGAGACCTTCGCGCTCCTCGGCCCGAACGGCGCCGGCAAGACCACGACGGTAGAGATCCTCGAGGGCTACAGAACCCGCACCGACGGCGACGTCCGGGTGCTCGGCCACGACCCCGCCCGCACGAGCCGCAGCCACAACGCACGCATCGGGATCGTCCTGCAGACCAGCGCCGAGTCCCCCAACGTCACCGTCGCGGAACAGCTCCGGCACTTCACGACCTTGTACCCGCGGCACCGCAGCGTCGAGGAACTCCTCGAGAAGACCGGGCTCGAGCCGCAGCGCAACACCCGCATCAGCAGACTGAGCGGCGGCCAACGGCGCCGCGTCGACGTCGCCCTGGGGATCATCGGCCGCCCCGAGGTCCTCTTCCTCGACGAGCCCACGACCGGCTTCGACCCGGAGGCCCGGCGCCGCTTCTGGGACCTCATCGACGAGGTCAAGCGCGAGGGCGCGACGATCCTCCTCACCACGCACTACCTCGACGAGGCCGCACACCTCGCCGACCGGGCAGCGGTCATCGCCGACGGCCGGCTGCTCGACATCGCCCCGATCGACGAGATCGGCGGCGCCGAGGCCCGCACCCCACGCGTCAGGTGGCGTGACGACGTCGGCGAACCCCACGAGCGGCGGACGAACGAACCGACCGCCCTGATCCGGAGCACCCCGGAACCCATGCACGACCTCGAAGTCATCCGCCCGTCCCTCGAGGACGTCTACCTCGGAATGGTCGGCCACCGATGAGCACCGCGACGACGAACACGACCACCACCAACGCCGCCACGATCGGCGCGCACCGCATCGGCTACGAACTCCGCTCGTACTTCCGAGCCCCCGACGCCGTCTTCTTCACCTTCCTCTTCCCCATCGTCATGCTGGCGCTGTTCTCGGTCGCGTTCAGCAGCGCGCCGGACATCCAGGCGGGCCCGAACGTCAGCGTCGACTACGCCACGTACTACCTGCCCGGCCTGGTCGCGACGGGCATCCTGCTGTCCGGCACGCAGTCCCTCGGCGTCGACATCGCGGGCGAACGCAGCGACGGCACGCTGAAGCGTCTGGGCGGCACCCCGTTGCCGGTGGTGAGCTACTTCATCGGCAAGATCGGCATGGTCCTCGTCACGACGGTCGTGCAGACCGCTCTGCTGCTGGCGATCGCGAGCCTCGTCTTCGGCGTGGACCTGCCCACCGACGGCGGCGCGTGGGCGCACTTCGCGGGCATCATGCTCCTCGGGGTCGCGACGAGCTGCGTCCTCGGCATCGCGATCTCGGCGCTCCCCCGCGAGGGCCGCCGCGCCACCGCCACGATCGTCCCCATCGTCCTGGTCCTCCAGTTCATCTCCGGCGTCTACCTCCCCTTCACGCAGCTCCCCGACTGGCTGCAGAACGTCGCGTCCGTCTTCCCCCTGCGGTGGATGGCGTCCGGCATGCGGTCGGTCTTCCTGCCCGACGCGTTCGCGTCCGCCGAGCCAGGAGGCGCGTGGCACCTCGGCCTCGGAGCCCTCGTCCTGACAGCGTGGCTGGTCCTGGGCGCGGTGGCCTGCCTGCTGACGTTCCGGTGGAATCGCAAGGACGCGTGATCCAGCCTGTGGAAAACCGCTCGGCGGCATCCGGGCGATGGGATGCTGAGGCCATGGACCGCATCACGGCGCACCGCAACTGGGGACTGCACGTGGCGTTCGGCGTCACGATCGCCCTCGTCGCGGTGATCACCGTGCTCGGGTGGTCCCCGTGGGCGGACCGCTGGCCGGCGTTCGCGATGCTCGGCGTCCTCGCCGTCGCCTACGCGGCGTACGGGTGGCGCGGCTACGAGGTCCCCCGCGCTGCCGCCGGCTTCGTCCCGCTGCTGGTGCTCGCGGCGCTCGTGCTCCCCGCGGTCGTCCCGAGCACCGCCCTCGTGCAGTGCATCCTCTTCCCCGTCGCGTGGTGCCAGATCGACCGGACACGGACGGCGGTCGTGGTGTCGGTCGCGATCGGCGTCGCCGCGGGGGTTGGTCTCCAGATCGCGAGCGGTCCGGACAGCCTCGTCAGCACGGTCCTCATCGAGGGCGTCAGCGTCGCGGGTGCCTGCGCGCTCGGACTCTGGATCACCCGGATCGCCGAGCTCTCCGACGAACGACGGCGCCTGCTCGACGAACTCCGTGCGACCCAGGACTCCCTCGCCGAGGCGCACCGCAACGCCGGCGTGACGAGCGAACGCGAACGCCTCGCCCGCGAGATCCACGACACCGTCGCACAGAACCTCGCCGGCATCGTCATGCTCACCGAGCGCGCCCGCGGGGACCTCGCGGCCGAACGCGTCGACCGACTCGACGAGCGACTCACCATCCTCGAGGAGTCCGCACGCGCAGCACTCGAAGAGTCCCGCACCCTCGTCGCGGCGGGTGCTGCCGGGGTGGCGGGCGACGGACTCGGCGCCGCTCTGCACCGCCTCGGCGAACGGTTCACGCGCGAGACCGGCGTCCCGGTCACGGTCGAGGCAGCGGACTGCGCGCTGGACCGCGACACGCAGGTGGTGCTGCTCCGCGCCGCCCAGGAGGCACTGGCCAACGTCCGCGCGCACGCCCACGCCGCCACGGCGCGGGTCGCACTGCACCTGGCAGCCGATCAGGTCGGCCTCCGGGTCTCGGACGACGGCGTCGGCTTCGACGCAGCCCTCCCGACCGCCGGCCACGGGTTGCGGGGCCTGCGCGAGCGGCTCGCCCTCGCCGGCGGCACCTGCGCCATCACGAGCGGGGCCGGACGGGGCACCGTCGTCGAGGTGACGCTGCCCACCGGGGCCGAGCCGCGCCTCCCGGCAGTCGACGCACCACTGACGGAGGTGCACCGGTGATCCGCGTCGTCGTGGCGGACGACCACCCCATCGTCCGCGCCGGCATCGTCGCGCTGCTCCAGGACGCCGACGACGTCGAGGTGGTCGGGCAGGCGAGCGACGGCGAGGCGGCGGTCGCGATCACGCTCGCCGAACGACCCGACGTCGTCCTGATGGACCTCCGCATGCCCGGCCTCGACGGCGACGACGCCACCGCGCGGATCCTCGCCCGCGAGCCGAACGTCCGCGTGCTCATCCTCACGACCTACGAGTCGGACGACCAGATCCTCGCCGCAATCGAGGCCGGTGCCGCGGGGTACCTGCTCAAGGCGGCGCCGGAGTCGGAGATCCTCGCGGGCCTCCGCGCGACGGCACGCGGTGGGACGGCACTCGCACCCTCGGCCGCAGCTGCCCTCGTCCGCCGCGCGACAGGCAAGCCCACGACCGGGCCGACCCTGTCGCCGCGCGAGCTCGAGGTCCTGCAGCTCGTCGCGCAGGGCAACTCGAACCCGGCGATCGGCCGCACGCTCTTCCTCAGCGAGACCACCGTCAAGACGCACCTCGGGCACGTGTTCGAGAAGCTCGGCGTGAACGACCGGACGCGCGCCGTGACCCGCGCGATGGAGCTCGGCCTGCTGCGCTGACCCCGCCCCGACGGTCCCGCGGTCGCCCAGGAGCTCGCCGCCCTCCGACGACCGGGACGAACCGTGATCGACGGCGTCCACCAGGAGTCACCGCGGGAGCACTGGCAGTTCCGGCTCGACATCGACGAGGCGCGGCAGACGTGGACGCTCGACCGATCGGACCAGCCTGAGCGCGTGACCGTTCCGGTTCGCGATCCCCGGGGATCCCGAACCAGAACGGTCAGAGGCGACCACACGATCCCGTCCGCGGCGCGCCGCAAACCCAGCTCCACCGGACGGGAGGCGCGGCGCCAGCCCGCACCGCGCCTCCCGTCCCGGAACACGCACCGTCTGCCATCCGGCGCCCGCCCCGGTCAGCACCCCGCGCCGGCCGCGCCCGACCGGACGCCCGGGTCCCGCCGGACGCGCAACACCCGAGCCGTCGGGGTGGCCCCGCCGTGGTCGACGTGCAGCACCCCCGCGTGGGCGTCCCACGAGACCTCCCAGGCCCCGAGCGCCGTCGGGAACAGCGGCGACACCTCCACCCGCAGTCCCAGGAGCGCCGGCAGCGGCAACGACACCGAGGACGACGCCCCCGGCAGCGCCCACACCGACAGGTACAGGTCCCCGTCCGGCACGTCGAGGCCGAGCGCGACCCAGGTGTCCTCCCACCCGGGCAGCCCGAGCGGCCACACCGGCAGCGCCGACGAGACGTCCGCGAGCACGGTCCGGTGCGCCTCGATCGCCGCGGCCACGACCGCCAGCTGCGCGGTCGACATCTCGTTGAGGTACCCCGACAGGTACATCCGCCCGAGCACCCCGTTCACGAGCGACAGGTCGAACAGATCGGGCGACATCGACGGCGCCGGGTACGCCCAGTTCCCCGCCTGCTCGGGGAGCATCGCCGCGGGCGCTGCGGCGGCGATCGTGGCGGACAGCACCGGGTCCTGCTGGTCCGAGGTCGACTGCATGTGCAACCGGGACAGCATCGCGAAGTCGGCGCGCATCGCTCCCGAGGCGCAGTTCTCGATGAGCAGCGACGGGTAGCGGGCCTGCACGTCGTCGAGCCAGTCCAGCAGCGCCCGCTGGTGCTCGAGCTGCCCGTCGAACGACCCCGTCATCGTGTTGTCGTCCATCTTGAAGAACGTCACGCCGAGCGTCCCGACGAGCCGGTCGACGACCGCGTCGAGGTGCGCACGGGCATCCGGCGAGCGCAGGTCGAGCAGGTGCCGGCCGTGCTCCGCGACCCGCACCCCGCGGTGGTGCACGAAGGCGGACGACGGCAAGGACGACGCCAGGGGCGAGTGGATCCCGATGACCTCGGGTTCGAGCCAGAGCCCGGCCTGCATGCCGCGCGAACGGATGTGGTCGATGACGGACCCGAGCCCGGTCGGGAACCGCGACGCCGCGGGCTCCCACGCGCCGACGGTGTCCCACCAGTGCCCCTCGGCGTACCAGCCGGCGTCGATGCAGAACAGGTCGGCACCGGCGTCGGCGGCCGCGTCGATGAGCGGCAGGAGTTTCTCGGTCGTCGGGTCGCCCATGAGCGTGTTCATGTAGTCGTTGAAGACCAGCGGCAGGGCACGATCGGCGTCCCGCACGTGCCGGAACGCCCGACGCTGCCGGGTGAGCACCGCGAACGCGTCGCCGACCGAGCCGGCGATCCCGACCGACACCGGCACGGACACGAACGGCTGTCCCGGAGCGACGACGGCGCTCCACTGGTGCTCCTGGTCGGTCGGTCCGCTCAGCAGCACGTACGCGTGCCGTCGGGTCTCCCCCAGCTCGTAGAGCCACGGCCCGTTGTGCTCGACCTGCCACACGAGCGCGAAGTCGGCAGCGTGCAGCACGCCGATCGGCAACGCCTCCCCGGTGGACCACGAGCCGCGGTTCTGCACGACGGCGCGGCTGCGGGGCGGGTGGTGCTGCGCCTCGCGATCGATGCGGGCGAGCCCGATCGACCGCAGCGGATCGGTGCGCCACCGGCTCTCGGCCGCCCAGTCGTTCTCGGCGTGCGTCAACGACAGCTCGTCGACCGTCGCACCGGAGTCGGTCAGGAACGCCCCGGTCGCGAAGGACGAGACGAAGTCGACGACGTGCTCGCCCTCCGGCGCCGACACCTCGGTCCAGGTCCGGAACGCTCCGACGCCGTCGCGCGCGCGGAACACGGACACGACCTGGAGGCGCGTGGCCGCGTCCTCCTGCACGATCCGGAACCACAGGTCGGTCCCGTCCACCGCCCCGGTCGTGTCCGCGGGCCCTGATCCGGTCCCGCCCACGCACACGGGGGCGTCGTCGTGCGACACGTACCGGAGCCGTGCGCCGATGGTGGAGTCGACGTGCCGGAACCCGCCGGGGAACCTGCCGTGGCCGACGGTGGTCAGCTCGACGAGCGGCTGCGGGTCGTCGGGGCCGTCGGCGAGCGCCCCGCCGGTCGGCACGAACGACACCAGGGCGACCGGTCGGTCCGACGCGATCCGGAACCGTGCCGAGAACCCGGGCGTGACCCAGTCGACGAACGCACTCACGGCGTCCCGGCCCGGACCGCCCCGACCGGTGCCGGCGAACTCGTGACCCAGTCCCCCAGGGTGTGGTCGTAGCAGGTGGTGTTGTCGATCGTGGAGCGGTCGAGCGCCGGCCCCGAGGTCACCCGGCGGTCGGTGCGCTCCGGGTCGGGGGCGGCCTCGGCGAGCAACCGGGTGTAGTCGTGCTGCGGGTCGAGGATGACCGCGTCCGAGGGTCCCCGTTCCACGACCCGGCCGCGGTACAGCACCAGGATCTCGTCCGAGAAGTGCCGCGCGGTGGCGAGGTCGTGCGTGATGTACAGCACGGCGAGGTGGTCCTCGCGCTGCAGCCGGCCCATGAGGTTGAGCACGCTGAGCCGGATCGACACGTCGAGCATCGACACGGGCTCGTCGGCGATGAGCACCTGCGCGCCGGGTGCGAGGGCCCGGGCGATCGCGACGCGCTGTCGCTGCCCGCCGGAGAGCTCGTGCGGGCGGCGGGACGCGAAGTCCTCGTCGAGGTTCACGCGGCCGAGCAGTTCCCGGACGCGTTCGGCGGTCTCCTCGGCACCGCGTGCACGGTGGTGGAGCTGCAGCGGGCGGGCGATGTGGTGCTCGATGGAGTGGAACGGGTTGAGCGACGCGAAGGGGTCCTGGAACACCATCTGCACGTGCCGCCGGTACATGCTGCCGACGACGGGGGTGCCGTCCTCGAGCCGGACGTCGATCGAGCCGCGCGTGGTGCTCTCCAGCTTCGCGAGCATCCGGGCGATCGTCGACTTGCCCGAACCGGACTCCCCGACGAGGGCGACGGTGCGTCCGGGCAGGAGCTCGAACGACACGTCGTCGACGGCGCGGAGGGTGGTCCGGCGCAGGCCCTTCCGGGTGTGGAAGTCCTTGCCGAGGTGGCTGACGGTCACACTGGTCATCGGACGACCTCCTGGGTGTCGAGGTCCGAGCCGTCGATGCTCGCCCCGGTGCGGATGAAGTCGCCGCGGGCGCCGGACAGGCTCGGGAAGGACTGCAGCAGCCGCCGGGTGTAGGGGTGCTGCGGGTCGTGCTGGATGGTGTCGGCGGTGGCGCACTCGACGACCTCGCCGCGGAGCATGATCGCGATCCGGTCGCTGATCTCGAGCAGCAGCGGCAGGTCGTGCGTGATGAACACGACCGCGAAGCCGAGCTCGTCGCGCAGGCGGACGATCTCGCGGAGGATCTCCCGCTGCACGACGACGTCGAGCGCGGTGGTCGGCTCGTCCATGATCATGACCTGCGGCTCGAGCAGCATCGCCATCGCGATCATCACGCGCTGCCGCATGCCGCCGGAGAGTTCGTGCGGGTACGCCGTGATGCGGGACGGGTCGACCCCGACCCGTCGGAGCGCGTCCTCCGCGATCGCCCGACGCTCCTTGCGGGGCATGCCGCGGCGGTGCTCGACGAGCGCGTCGTCGAGCTGGGCCCGGATCGTGGTGACCGGGTTGAGCGCGTTCATCGCGCCCTGGAACACCATCGACAGCTTCGACCAGCGGACGGCACGGAGCTGCTCGTCGCCGAGGCCGAGCAGGTCGACGTCACTGCCGTCCCGATCGTGGAAGGTGATGCTGCCCGACGTCACCTTCGCCGGCGGCTTGTGCAGCCGGGTGATGGCGTAGGCGAGCGTCGTCTTGCCGCAGCCGGACTCCCCGGCCAGCCCGAGGATCTCCCCGGGTGCGAGCGTCAGCGAGACGTCCTTGACGGCGTGCACGGGGTGCTCGGTCTCGTAGACGACGTCGAGGTGGTCGATGGTGAGGACGGCGTCCCGGGTCATCGGGCGACCCCCTTCCGGTCGGTGGTGGTCTCGGCGAGGCGAGCCGCGCCTCCTGGGCCGGGACGGCGGGCCGCACGACGTGCGCGACGTTCACGCCGTCGCTGCGCCCGCACGTTCGCGAGCCGCGGGTTGATGACCTCGTCGATCGAGAAGTTGACGAGGGAGAGGCCCATGCCGAGCAGTGCGATGAGGAGCCCCGGCGGGACGAACCACCACCAGGCGCCCTGGGCGAGCGCGAAGCCGTTCTGCGCGTAGAAGAGCATCGTGCCGAGCGTCGACGAGTTCGAGGCGCCGAGGCCGAGGAAGGACAGCCCGGCCTCGCCGAGGATCGCGGCGATGACGGCGAACACGAACTGCGACGCGAGCACCGGCAGCAGGTTCGGCAGGATCTCCACCGCGATGACCCGCCACGGTCGTTCCCCGGCGACCCGTGCGGCGGACACGTAGTCCCGGTTCCGGATCGACATCGTCTGCGCGCGGAGGACCCGGGCGGACCCGGCCCACGACGTGATCGCGAGGACGATGGCGATGGTCCAGAGGCCTCGGGCCTCCTGCGGGACGAGGCCCGAGATGACGATGACGAGCGGCAGACCCGGGATCACGAGGAACACGTTCGAGAAGAGCGAGAACGCCTCGTCCATGATCCCGCCGAGGTACGCGCCGAGGATGCCGAAGAACGCCGACAGCACCGTGGCGAGGACACCGACGATGAGGCCGATCTGCAGGCTGCCCCGGGTGGCGAACGCGAGCTGGGCGAGGACGTCCTGCCCGGTCTGCGTCGTCCCGAGCAGGTTGTCGGCGCTCGGCGGCTGCATGCCAGAGTCGCGGATGGCGCTCGGGTCGCCGACGAGCAGCGGGCCGAGCAGCCCGAACAGGGCGACGCCGACGATGAGCACGATGCCCGTGACGAGCCACGGCGTCAGCGTGGGGAGGAACCGGCGGACGCCGCCCTTCGGCCGGCCACGACGAGCGGTCGCGATGCTCCGGGTGGAACCGGCCTCGGCCTCCTCGGTGAGGGCACCGATGGTGGGTTCGGTCTCCTGTTGGATGTTGGTCATGGTCGTGTCCTCCTAGCTCCGGGCCCGGGTGCGCGGGTCGATGAGCCCGTAGAGCAGGTCGACGACGAGGTTCGCGCCGAGGACCGCCAGGGTGATGAACAGGAAGATGCCCTGCATGAGCGCGTAGTCGTTGTTCGTCACCGCGGACAGGAGCTTCGACCCGATGCCGGGGTACGAGAACACCTGCTCGGTGACGACGGACCCGGACACGATGAACCCGAGGGAGATCGCGAACCCGGCGACCGACGGCAGCACGGCGTTGCGGGCGGCGTAGTTGCGGAGGACCTTGCCGTGCGGCAGGCCCTTCGCGAGCGCCGTGGTGATGTAGTCCTCGGACAGCGTGGACACCATCATGTTGCGCATCCCGAGCAACCAGCCGCCGAGCGAGGCGAGCACGATCGTCGCGGCGGGCAGCACGCCGTACTTGAGCGCCGACATGAGGAACTCGCCGTTGAACCCCGGCGTGAGGACGACGTCGTAGCCGCCCTGGGCCGGGAACAGGTGCAGTCCGGTCGCGAAGAAGTACACGAGGATCAGCGCGAGCCAGAAGTACGGCACCGCGGCGAGCAGCGTGGTGGCCGGCACGAACGAGTCGAGCCAGGTGCCCGGTCGCCACCCGACGAAGGCGCCGAGGGCGACCCCGATGACGGCGGCGAGCACGGTGGCGATGCCGACGAGGGCGATCGTCCACGGCAGGGAGCTCCCGATGACCTCAGTCACCGGTGCCGGGAAGTAGCTCACCGACACCCCGAGGTCACCGCGGAACACGTTGCCCAGGTACTGGCCGTACTGGGCGAGGATCGGTTCCGAGGAGTTGCCACCGAGGAGCAGCTCGTACGCCTGCCGGGTCGCCGGGGTCACCTGCCCGCCGCGCTGCTGGAGCTTGGCGAGCAGGATGTCCACGGGGTTCCCGGGCAGGAGCCTGGGGATGATGAAGTTCAGCGTCAACGCCGCCCAGAGGGCCACGATGTAGAAGCCGATCTTGCGCAGGAAGTAGTGCATACGAGCGCTCCTCGGTCGCAGTCCTCGCCTCAGCCCTTGGCGGGCTTGAGGGCCTTGAAGATCTCGGCGTTGTCCGGGCTCGCCCAGACCGCCGGGAACGCGTACAGGTCGTCCTTCGTCGGCCAGCCGGTGAACTTCGCCGCGTGGAACTCGCTCGTCGTACCGCCGGTCATGATCGGGATGTACGGCATGTCCTCGACGACGTGCTGCTGGATGACGTCGAGTTCGGGCTGGGTCGCCGCGGTGTCCTCCGGGTTGATCGTCGCGAGCTTCTGCAGCGCGGCGTCGACCTCGGGGTTGCTGTAGCGGGCGATGTTCATCGGGGCCGCCTCGCCGACCTTCGCGGTGTTCGCGGTCGAGTAGTAGTTGTTGTAGAGGTAGTACGGGTTCGCGGTCGGACCCTGGCCGAGCGAGTCGATCGCGAGCTGGTAGTTGCCCTTGGTCTTCTTGTCGGTCCACTCGTTCCACGACGACTGCTGTGCCTTGAGCTCGATGCCGGCGGCCTTGAGCTGCTGCGTCATCGTGTCGATCGCGGTGATGTAGTCGGTCCAGCCGGTGACGACCTCGACCGTCAGGGACAGCTTCTCGCCGTCCTTCGCGTAGATGCCGTCGGCACCCTTGGCGTACCCGGCGTCCTCGAGCGTCGAGGCTGCCGCGTCGGTGTCGGCACCGGACGGCATCACGGCCGGCGAGACTTCCTTCGAGATCATGTCCTTCTGCGTCGTCGTCAGGGCGAACGTCGGCGAGATCTCGCTGGCGGTGTTCGAGAACGCGAGGGAGTTGAGCTGCTTGCGGTTGATCGCGTCGGCGATCGCGTGCCGCACAGCCGGGTCGGTCTGCGGGCCCGAGCAGCCGAGCGCCGTCGACGAGCAGGTCAGCAGGGCCATCTGGTTCTGGCCGACGGTGATGCCGTCGTAGCCCTGGTAGTGGCCGGGGATGTCGTCCATGTTCGGGACCGGGCCGGTCTGCCAGTCGATCGAGCCCTGCGACAGGGCGTCGGCACCCGCGGTGTTGCCGGAGAGCGACAGGTAGCGGATCGTCTTCACGGCCGGGGCACCGCCCCAGTAGTCCTTGTTCGCCTCGAGGGTGAAGGCCTGCGCCTTGAACGTGCCGAGCGTGTACGGGCCCGTCCCGACGGGCTTGCGCACGACGTCGGTGGTCGGGTCGATGTCCTTCCAGAGGTGCTCCGGCACGATCCAGGTCTTGCCGAGCAGGTTCGGGCCGAGCACGAAGGACGGCTTCGCGAAGGACACGACGACCTTGTCGTCCCCCTCGGCCTTCGCGGTGCCGTCGTACCCGATGGAGTTGAGCGCCTTGTACTTCTTGAGCATGTCGAGGGTGAACACGACGTCCTTCGCCGTGAAGGGCTTCCCGTCGCTCCACTTCGCGTCGTCGCGGAGCGTGATGCTCAGCTGGGTGCCGTCGGCGTTCCATTCGTAGCTCTTGCCGAGCAGCGGCTTCGGGTCCTTCGTGTTCACGTTCGTGATGAAGAACAGGCCCTCGTAGATCGTCCCGACGCCACCGATGTTCGACGGCGACCAGGGGTTGTAGTTGATCTGGTAGTCGCCGGACTGTCCGGTGTACGCGATCAGGGTCGACGCGGAGTCGGACGACGCCGCGGTCCCGCTCGAGCTGCAGCCGGTGAGGGCGAGTCCCGCGGTGGTGAGGATGGCCGCGGCCGCGATGGCGAGCCGCCGGGAACGGTTTGGTGTTGACATCGTTGTCCTCTCGGTCTGCTCCGTCGCAGGCCTGGTCGTTGTGACCGCGATTGTTACACGGCTAAACTAACCCGGTCAAGAGCTTGCACGACGACGTGAGGAGGCGCGATGGAGCGCACGACACTGGACGGCCACTGGACCCTCGAGGCGGTGGCCGGTCCACCGGAGGCCGATGCCCACCGCGACCCGGTGCAGGCGGTGGTGCCCGGCTGCGTGCACACCGACCTGCTGCGCGCCGTCAGGATCCCCGATCCCTTCGACGGTGACGGCGAGGCCGCGACGCAGTGGATCGGCGACACGGTCTGGCGGTACCGGCGGACGTTCGACTGGGCCGGCGGCACCGGGGAGCGCCGCCACGACCTCGTCGCGGACGGACTCGACACGCTCGCGACGATCGAGCTCAACGGCATCGTCGTCGGCACCACCGCGAACCAGCACCGCTCGTACCGGTTCCCGGTCGGACACCTGCTCCGACCGGGCGCGAACGAGCTCGTCGTCACGTTCGACGCGCCCGTGCCCGCGGCCGTCCGGCTCTCCGAGCTGCACGGCGGCGAGCTCCCGCACGTCAACCACCACCCGTACAACGCGCTCCGGAAGAACGCGTCGAACTTCGGCTGGGACTGGGGCGTCGACGTCGCGACGAGCGGCATCTGGAAGTCGATCGGCATCGAGTCCTGGAGCGGCGTCCGCATCGCGGCCGTCCGCCCCCTCGTCGACGTCGACGGCACCACCGGCGTGCTCACCGCGCACGTCGACGTCGAGTTCGCCGGCTCCTCCGGCGCCTTCTCGCAGGCCATCGGCAGCGCGCCCGTCGCGTCCGCAGGTGGTGACGCGGGTGCCGGACTGGAGGCCCGGATTACCCTGGCCCCGCACCACGCGTCCGCAGCGCACCCCGGTTCCGACACCGCGCCTCCCGTCCGCCCCACCGACCCCGCCGACACCGCCGGCCGGGTCGTCGGCGCGCGCCCCGTCGCGACCGGCCCGGACCGCACGACCGGCTCCGCCGTCGTGCGGCTCGAGGTCCCCGACGTCGCCGTCTGGTGGCCGCGCGGCCACGGTGACCAGCCCCTGTACGACGTCCGGGTCGAGGTCGGCGACGACGTCTGGACCGGCCGGGTGGGGTTCCGGACCGTCACCCTCGACACGGCTGCCGACGCGGGTGGCGCGCCGTTCCTCCTGCGCGTCAACGACCGACCCGTCATCGTGCGCGGGGCGAACTGGATCCCGGACCACGCGTACCTCACCGAGATGACGGCCGAGCGCTACGCCGAGCGGATCGACGACGCAGTCGAGGCGAACGTCAACCTGCTCCGGATCTGGGGCGGCGGGATCTACGAGTCCGACGACCTGTACGACCGGTGCGACGAGCTCGGGATCCTCGTCTGGCAGGACTTCCTGTTCGCCTGCGCGGCCTACGCCGAGGAACCCTGGCTGGCCGACGAGGTCGAGCCCGAGGTCCGCGAGGCCGTCACCCGCCTCAGTCCCCACCCGTCGCTCGTGGTGTGGAACGGCAACAACGAGAACCTCGTGGCGTACGCCGAGTGGGGGTGGCGGCCGTCGCTCGTCGGTCGCACCTGGGGCAACGGGTACTACCGTTCCCTGCTGCCCGCGATCGTCGCGGAGCTCGACCCGACCCGGCCGTACACCCCCGGGAGCCCGTTCTCGTTCGACGAGTACCTGACGCCGAACGACGAGCGCAACGGCAGCGTGCACATCTGGGACGTCTGGAACCGGCTCGACTACCGCGCCTACGCCGACTGGCAGCCACGGTTCGTCGCCGAGTTCGGGTTCCAGGGGCCGCCCGCGTGGTCGACCCTCACCGCGGTGGTGCACGACGAGCCGCTCGACCCGGACGGCCACGAGATGCTCGTGCACCAGAAGGCGCACGAGGGCAACCGGAAGCTCGCCGACGGCATGCGCGGGCACCTCCCGGCGCCGACGACCATCGAGGACTGGCACTGGGCCGCGCAGCTCAACCAGGCGCACGCGATCCGCTTCGGCATGGAGTGGTTCCGGTCCCGCACGCCGGACAACACCGGCATGGTCGTCTGGCAGCTCAACGACGACTGGCCCGTGGTGTCCTGGGCACTCGTCGACCACGCCGGGCACCGGAAGCCGGTCTGGTACGCGGTCCGACAGGCCTACCGCGAGGTCCTCGCCACGGTCCAGCGGTCGACGGCGGGCGACGGCCTCGACGTCGTCGTGGTGAACGCCGGCGGTGCGCCCGTCACCGACGAGGTCGTCGTCGAGCGCCGCGCGTTCGGCGGCACCGTCCTCGCCGGGACCACGGCGACCGTCTCGGTCGACCCGGCGGACGCGGTCCGGATCACGCTGCCCGTCGAGGTCGCGGTGCCGCAGGACCGCTCGGGTGAGGTGCTCGTGGTGACGGGGTCGGCCTCGGGGCGGCGGGTGCACGACTTCGCGGAGGTCGTCGGCCAGCGCCTCGGTCGTCGACCGTTCTCGGTCGACGTCGCGGCGACGCCGGAGGGAGCGCGGGTCACGGTCACGGCGACGGCGTACGTGCGGGACCTCGCGCTGTTCCCGGACCGGGTGGTCGCCACGGCCCGGGTCGACGAGGGGCTGGTGTCGCTGCTGCCCGGCGAGTCGGCGGTGTTCGCGGTCACGCGCGCGGCGGGCATCGACGTGGAGGCGTTGGCCGGCCCCCTGGTGCTCCGGCACGCCGGCGACCTGCTGCCCTGAGGCGTGGACGGGCCGGGCGCGTACCCGGCCCGTCCGCCCCGGTCAGTCGGTCGCCTGCACCTCGAGCACGAGTGCGGTCCCCGGGGCCAGCGCGGGCAGCCGCACCCCCACGTCCTCGAGTACCGCGCCGGACAGCTCCACGCTCCCCCGCTCGATCCACGGTGTCCGGGTCACGTCGACCCCCTTCGGCACCCGCAGCCCGGTCACGGGCGCGACCCGGTAGCGGCGCTCCCGGTCGAGTCCGCGCAGACGCAGCGGCACGGCCAAGGACCGCGGACCCGTCACGGTCCGAGCGACCCGCACGAGGGCGCGCGACCGATCGCGCGCGACGACCGCCGTCGTCGCGAGCCCGGGGTCCCCGAGTTCGACGTGGTGCAGCCGCCCGGAGTGCAGCAGTCCCCGCTCCCGCTTGTAGAGCGCGGTCCACTCCCGCAGCCGGTCGAGCTCCGCGGGGCTGCACCGGGTGACGTCGGTCTCGATGCCGGCGCTGCCGAAGAGCGACACCGCCATCCGGAAGTCGAGGTCGAGGTGCCGCCCGGTGGTGTGCGACACCTCCGGACCGACGTGCGACCCGATGAGCTCGAGCGGCAGCAGGAGCTCGGTCCACCGCTGGATCGGCAGCCGTTCCATCGCGTCGTTCGAGTCCGAGGCCCACACCCGGTCGGTGCGTTCGAGGACGCCCAGGTCGACCCGGGCGCCGCCGGACGCGCACGCCTCGATCTCGAGCCAGGGGTGTCGGCGACGGAGCTCGTCCATCACCGCGTAGGCGCCACGGGTGTGCGCGTCGAGGCCGACCCGGCCGGCGTGCACGGTCTGCACGACGTCGCGGTTCTGGTCCCACTTCACGAAGTCGACGTGGTGCGTGCCGATCACCGCCGACATCCGGTCGAGCACGTGCTCGCGGACGTCCGCGCGGGCGAGGTCGAGCACGTACTGGTGCCGCCACGTCCGGGTGTGCCCGGGGTCCTGCAGGAGCCAGTCCGGGTGGTCGACCGCGAGCTCGGACACCGGGCTCACCATCTCCGGCTCGAACCACAGCCCGAAGTCCATGCCGAGCGCTCGGACACCGGCGACGAGCGGGCCGAGGCCCTGCGGCCAGACGTCGGCGTCGACCGTCCAGTCGCCGAGGGCCGTGGTGTCGGAGCGGCGTCCGGTGAACCAGCCGTCGTCGAGGACGAACCGTTCGACACCGACGTCCGCAGCGACCCGCGCGAGTGCGAGCAGCGGCTCCAGCTCCTGCCGGTAGTAGACGGCCTCCCATGTGTTCAGCACGACGGGACGCGCGGTCCGTGGGTGCCCGGGGCGCGCGCGGAGGGAGTCGTGGAGGCGGGCGGCGACCCCGTCGAGCCCGGCGTCGGTCCAGACGAAGACGGTGTCGGGCGTGGTGAACGTCTCGCCCGGACGGAGCACGACCTCGCCCGCGCGCAGGAGCTCCCCCGCGCCGAGCACGGGACGGGCCTCGGCGAGCTGGTCGTACCGGTGCACGGAGTCCGCGCTCCACGCCGGGTGCACCGCCCACAGCTCGCCGGTGGTGTCGTCGAACCCCGGGGTCCCGAGCACCGTGAGGGTCGGGGCGTCGTGCCCGGTCCGCCCCCGGCGGCTCTCGCGCACGTGCACCCCGTCGGTCATCGCCCGCCGCTGCGGGGTCCGCTCGCGGGTCCACCGTCCGGCGAGGTCGAGCACCTCGGCGGCACGCTCCCCCACCGGCAGCACCGCTTCGAGCGCCTGCACCTCGACGTCGGCCGTGCCGCTGTTCGTCAACGCGTGCCGCACCCGCAGGACCCCGGCGTCGTCGAGGGCGAACTCGCTGTGCAGCGCCACCTCGTCCGACGCGGCGTCGACCACGAGCAGCTGTCCCTCGACGCGCACCACGACGTCGCGCCACACCGGTACGAGCGGGCGGCCGCCGACCTGTCCGGCGATCCCGGGCCGCCCCTCCCACCCGTCCTGTTCGGTGGGCAGGATCGTCACCGGCCACGGGGCGTCGAACGCACTCGGTGAGACCGCCCGCGCGACCGCGAGCACGAGGTCGTCCGCGTCCTCCGGCACGACCTCGCCGACGTCCCGCCCCCAGTGCAGCACCTCGGGCAGGCCGTCGACACGGGTCGCGACGACGACACCCACCCCGGCTGCGCGCAGCGCGTGGACGCGCGTCACCGCCGCGGGCACGGCTGCCCGCGCCTCCTCGCCGTCCACGACGGTCATGCCGTCGCCTCCTCGAGGAGCACACGGACGCCGCCGGCGGGCACGACGGTCTCCGGGCCGTGCCCGGAGCCGTCGAGCAGGTCGGTCCCGGCAGCCGACAGGACGACGTCGTCGGTGCGGTGGTTCAGGAGGAACAGGATCCCGGTGCCGTCCTGCCGGACGCGACGCACTGCCTCCAGGCCTGGAGGCGCGGTGACGGTCCGCGCGATCGCTCGCTCCTCGACGATCCGGTCCACGATCCGTTGCACCCCGTCCGCGTCGAGCATCGCCGAGACGTACCAGGCGCCGCCACCGGCGGCGCGGCGTGTGACCGCGGGGCGGCCCGCGAGCGGCCCGTCGACGTGCCGGAGGACGACGTCGGCGTCCTCGACGACCACGTCCTCCGCCCAGTCGGTGACGACCGTGCCGTCGTCGAGCAGGACGCGATCGCCGCGCTGCAGCGGGGTGAACTCCTCCGACCACACGCCGAGCACGTCGCGGAACGCACCCGGGTAGCCACCGGTGCGGACCCGCGCGGTCTCGTCCACGATCCCCGAGGCGTAGGTCACCAGGAGCGTCGCGCCGTGCTCCACGACGGCGCTGATCCGCGCCGCGGCCGCGTCGTCGACGACGAAGAGGGTCGGGAGCACCACGACGTCGTACCCGGACAGGTCGGCGTCGAGCGGGACGACGTCGGTCAGGACCTGGCGGCGCCAGAACGCGGTGTGCCAGGCACGGAGCTCGTGCCCGTACCGGAGTCCCCGGTGCGGCTTCAGCCCGGACTGGAGCGCCCAGCCGGACGCCTCGTCCACGACGATCGCGACGCGGGCACGCTCGACCGGGGCGCCCTGGACCGGCCCGAGGGCGCGGAGTGCGCGGCCGAGGGCGCAGACCTCGCGCCAGACGCGGCTCCGGGTGCCGGCGTGCGGGACCATCGCGGAGTGGAACTGCTCGGCGCCGGCGGTCGACGCGCGCCACTGGAAGAAGAGTGCGCCGTCCGACCCGCGTGCGACGTGGGCGAGCGAGTTGCGGAGGATCTCGCCGGGTTCCTTCGCCCGGTTCCGCTGCTGCCAGCTCGGGCCCCCGGTCGAGTGCTCCATGAGCAGCCACGGGCCGCCGTCGCGGGTCATCCCGCGCATGCGGTCGGCAGCGGCGGCGAGGTCCTCAGCACGGTCGGGGTCGTCGACCAGCGTGTAGTGGTCGTTCGCGGGGATCGCGACGTGGCGGGCCCACTCGGCGTAGTCGACGACCTGGGAACCGGCGCCCACCATGAAGTTCGTCGTGACGGGTGCCGCGGAGTGCTGCTCGATGACGGCCTTCTCGGCCTCGAAGTGGGCGAGGAGCGCGTCCGACGAGTAGCGCTCGAATTCGAGGGCGAGCCCCGGGTTCGGGGCCCCACCGACGCCACGCGGCGGGGAGACCTCGTCGAACGACGTGTAGGTGTGCCCCCAGAAGGCGGTGCCCCACGCGGCGTTCGCTGCGTCGACGTCGTCGTACCGCGCTCGGAGCCAGCGCCGGAAGTCAGCTGCCGAGACCTCGCAGTGGCAGCGGCCGTTCCCGCCGCCGAGCTCGTTGCTCACGTGCCAGAGCCGGACCGCGGGGTGCTCCCCGTACCGGTCGGCCAGGGCGCCGGCGATCCGGAGCGCGTGCGCGCGGAACACCGGCGAGGCCGGGCACCAGCCGAGTCGGCCACCGGGACGCTCGCGGCGTTCGGTCGCGTCGACGGGCAGGATCTCGGGGTGCGCCGTGAGCAGCCAGTTCGGCGGGGCGGCGGTCGGTGTCGCAAGGTCCACCGCGATGCCGTTGTCGTGCAGCAGGTCGAGTACGTCGTCGAGCCAGTCCCAGGTGTACTCCCCCGGTGACCGCTCGAGGAGCCCCCACGAGAAGACCCCGACCGTGACGAGGTTCACACCGGCCTCGCGCATGAGTCGGACGTCCTCGTCCCACACCGAGCGCGGCCACTGCTCGGGGCTGTAGTCACCACCGAACGACAGGTCCTCGGTGGGCCAGGGCACGGAACGAGCAGGGGTCACGACATCTCCTTCGACGGGTGGACCGGACCAGCATCCCGCCCGTCGAAGGCGTTTGTCAACTCGGGTAACTAAGTCAGAAGCGGAGGAGCCGGCGGACCGCGAGGACCGCAGCCGCGCGCGCCCACTCGGAGAACTCGAACGGTTGCACGACGATGGTCACGGCGGGCTCGTACGGGCGGAGGCCCTGCCAGAACGCCGCGTCCACCTCGGCGCGGGCGAGGTCGTACACGGGCAGGCCGTCGCCGGTCAGCACGATGGACTCCGGGTCCACCAGCGTCACCACCGTCGACAGGAGCACACCCAGGGCCGTGCCGGCGTCGCGGAGGGCCTGGAGCGCCCGCTCGTCCCCCGCGCGGGCCAGGTCGACCACCGCGTCGTACCCGGCGTCCTCGTGGCCGGCGTTCCGCGCCACGATGGAACTCGGCAGGTAGCTCGACACGCAGCCCGCGTGCCCGACCCCGCAGTCCGGACCGCCGCCGTACACGGGCAGGTGCCCGACGCGACCGAACCGACCGTGGGCGCCCTCCGACACCTCGCCGTTCGTGACGAGCCCGAACCCGACGCCCGCCCCGACCGTGACGAGTGCCATCGAGGTGACGCCCGCGCCGGCGCCGATCCAGTGCTCCTTCGCCGTGAGCGCGTCGACGTCGTTCACCGTGAAGGTCACGAGCCCCGTCCGGCGCTCGAGCATGTCTGACAACGGGACGTCGCGCCAGCCGAGGAACTGCGACACCTCGACCAGGGTCACGCCGTCACGGGTGACCACGTCGCCGGGCACCGAGACGCCCAGCGAGCAGATCGCCGGCGACGACGCCCGGAGCCGGTCGACGACCTCGCCGACCTGGGCCACGAGCGCGTCCGGCGATGCGTCCCGCAGCACCTCCTCGTGCAGGGCAAGTACCCGTCCCGCGAGGTCCGTGACCGCCGCGTACAGGCGGTCCTGCGTGAGCTTGACGCCCACGAACTCCCACACGCCCTCGCTCGTCCGGAGGAGCTCCGACGGCCGACCGGTGGCGCCACGCACCCCCATGCCGACCTCGATCACGAACCCGTGCCCCTGGAGCGTCCGGACGGCCCGCGTGAGGCTCGCCCGAGACAGGCCGAGCGACCGAGCGATCTCGGCACGGGAAAGCACACCGTGCACGAGGATCTCGCGCAGGGCGGACCTCGTCGCATCGGTCAACACCGGCCACACCGGACCCGGGTCGATCGCTGCTCGATCGAGCTGCTCGGTCATCGGTCCCCTTCGTTCGTCGGCCGATCATAACGCGCCGGGAAACGCAGAAAACCCCTGACCACGTGGTGGTCAGGGGTTCCCTGGTGTTGCAACGTTGAGTCCGGCGGCGTCCTACTCTCCCACAAGGTCCCCCTTGCAGTACCATCGGCGCTGAGAGGCTTAGCTTCCGGGTTCGGAATGTGACCGGGCGTTTCCCTCTCGCTATGACCACCGGAACACCTTCGACCCAGATCCTGGATCAAAACCGTTCCCTCAGTACAAGCTGAAGTATTCAGTTTGATTCCCGATCGTCTGTCGGGAACCACAAAGTGGACGCGAGCCCCACACCCGAAAGTGTGGGAAATAGTTGTGTTGTCAAGTCTTCGGCTTATTAGTACCGGTCAGCTCCACGGGTCGTTAGTCCCCGCTTCCACATCCGGCCTATCAACCCAGTAGTCTGCTGGGAGCCTCTCACACTCAAGGTG
>Ga0308160_10001719_pt1 | contig 29094 bp, 38 predicted proteins | sample PhyFR1_FD_201036 | JGI IMG/M metagenome (GOLD analysis project Ga0308160, IMG submission 201036) | Phyllosphere microbial communities from UC Gill Tract Community Farm, Albany, California, United States - DLSLF.R1 | ecosystem: Host-associated > Plants > Phyllosphere > Unclassified | place: USA... | reverse complement strand
GCCCGCTCAGATCCGGTTGGATATCCATACGTCGCGATTTCTTGATCGGCGGCAGTGAAGACGATGGGTCCAGTGAGCCGGTATGTCTTGGACGGACATAGCAACACTCGCGCTCCGGGTCCGCCGTCTATGAATACTTGGTTGATTTGCGAATAGTCGGCAAAGCGCATGCAATTAGGTACGGCGATCGCGGAAGGCAGCGCAAACAGAGCACAACATAGCAGGAGGGCGAACGTGTGCATGATGGTGCCTGTATGCCGTTGTGTGCGTCCGTTGTGTGTCGCGGATCTTGCTATCCTTGGTCGGTGGGACGTGGTCGAGGCGGTCATCCTGTCGCAGACCAGCTCATTCACCGCGATTCCTTCCGATCGGAACAAGCGCGAGATTCAGATGTCAATGCCAATGGCTCGAGAGACAAAGTGATCGGTGCGGGACTACAGGATTGTGGTGTGAACAGCTGGCCCATGCTAGAGCCGATTGACTTTTACCCCTTGCTAGACGCGTCGAGCGGACATGACCGCCCACAGTTATCTACGTGTCGCTAATTACGTAAACTCTGAAACGTCTTGGTCTAGGTGGAGGTCTTCCCCCCCTCGCTAACTCTGCGAGCAGCTTCAACTTCGTAGTGACTCGGGACTGCTACGCACGCGCGAAGGTCATCAGCTACAGCAATCATTGGAATCCAGCCTAAACCTGCACCATGGTTGATAGAACCAAGTCCACGCCATTGCCCCGTCACGTTACAAAGGCCTTTACCGTTGACGTCGGTGAGCCGGTCTAGGCGAGGATGATGGATGGGACACTGACAACAGTCGCGCTTGTACTATCAAAGACAGTCTTCTCCACTTCATTTTGTCTTGCGCTCTGTTTGACCGTTCTGTCGCAGGTTAGAAGACTGAAGGACACTGGATTTCTCTGCAGCGCCGTGTGGGCGGGGCTTGTGATTGCATTCCGTAAGTTCATCGCGGACGGGCTGCCACTTTACAATCTATATAACAGTGTGAATATGTACTGCGTCACGCTGCTAGGAAGTGTTCGTGTAGCTGATGCCTGCAGGGGCCTTGCGTCATGCCGACCGAGTCTACGCCGCAGGAGGATCTTGGTATCTCACTCCGAGGTTGATCGATTGGAAAGAGCAAATTGTGGTGATCACCGGCGGTTCGTGTTCGTCTCATCAATTACAAGCAAAGCTGACCGACAGGCGGGACTGGCATCGGAGCACTCATCGCTGAGAACCTGGCTGCAAAGGATGTAAAAGTTGTCGTGCTTACGCTCGACCAGCCGAACTTCTCCTCGTACGGCGGTGGGTACTCCTACACGTGAATAAGCATTAATCTAATCTCTCAGACAAGATTAGCTCATACATCTGCGACGTGTCAGATTGCGACGCGGTCCAGGCAGTTGCAGAGAAGGTCCGAAAAGAGGTGAGTATTAGCCAAGAGATCGACTCACGGCAGGTCGGCGACCCTACCATTCTCATCAACAATGCCGGTGTGGTCAAAGGGAAACTACTGCTCGACCTGACCAAGGAAGATGTCGAGAAGTGTGTTTCGCACGTTGTGTCTGACTCGAGCTGACGGCAGTACCTTCGGCGCGAACACCCTGGCTCACTTTTGGACGTTGAAGGCTTTCCTGCCGGCGATGCTGAAGCGGAATTCGGGGCACGTCGTTACCGTCTCGAGCGTCTTGGGTCTAGTTGGTGCAGCACAAATGAGTGAGCGTGCCTCACGTACCGCTACCCCAAGCTCATATCCAGCCGATTACTGCGCGAGTAAAGCGGCTCTTGTCAGCTTGCACTCAACCCTCCGCTTCGAGCTGGACAGCCGGTGAGGCGACTCCGCGACGGCACAGCTAATCCCCAGGTATAAGACGCCCAACGTCAAAACGACTATGCTGTTGCCAGCTTTCATCCTTACCTCGCTGTTTGAGAAGATCAGATTTCCGGCTTCTCCTTTGATCGATTTCCTCGCGCCACCCGTCAAGCCGCAAGTGATTGTCGATGCAGTCATCGACGCATTGGAAGCTCAAGAGAGCAGAACTATCCGGTTACCATTCTATACAAACGTGGGACGGTTCATGGGTGCTGGACCGGGTCTCATCCCGAAATGGCTGGGCGACGTCATCCAGAGGGTGCGTGGCATTCCTTCTCAGCTTCTTCGCGCAGGCTAACCGGCAGATTTTCGGGGCTGATTTCGCTATGCGAGAGTATGGACCAAAGCCTAATGCGGCGCAAAGACTACACGCAGAGCTGTCAGGCAGAAGTCCGGCAGAGAGCAAGAAAGCGCAATAGGGACCAAGGGGCTGACGGTCGGCCATGATTACATCCATGATACGTAGTAATGCGAGTGTAACGGTCAATTCTCGTCGCCTACAACTTCCCGCTCGTCCGCGCCTAGAAGCCATCCGACTCCCCTCACCAGAGCTTTTCGAGCTTGTTGTCTCACCCGCTCAGCTTCTGCAGTCCCAGCTTTCACACCCGCACCCTCGAACATCGAACCAAAGCTCGGCCTGTCGCTCTCCGAGCTCTTCCTGCCCTCGTCTTGTCCAAACCCTATCTTCGGACTCTGACCTGTACCCGCCGCGCTTATCGGTGTGGCCGTACCAGATGCTCCAATCGGCGAAGGAAGAATTGGGCTACCCCGGAAATTGAGCCTCTCTCCTGCAAAGCCCATGGCGAGCCGAGCTGCTCTAGCAGCGGTCCTCGATCCGAGCACCCGCTCTTCCTGCGCTTTGGTCGAAGATGGAGATACAGGGGAGAAAGGCGTTTTGTTCGATTGCTTGATACCGGCTATCCTTCGGCGCTTTGCCGCGGCAGACAGCTTCATTTGCCCCTCCTCGGCTTTACGCCATATGAGCAGGATCTCAGGCACATTTTCCGCAGGACACAGCTCTAGCGCTTGACCCAATACTGTCATTTTCTGAGCGTTGTCGGTGAAATCACCGTGACCGCCGAGCTGGACTAAAGCCCGCCACGTCACATCCGTTTCAATTTTGCGGCGCGATGAGATACTGAACATCTCTTGTGAATGCGTCCACGCAATTTCGTACTCCCCTTCGCGAATCGCTGAACTGCATAAAGCCGCCAGGATGCGGAGCTTCGCCGATGTGTCGCCTTTGTAACCGAGTTTGTCTGTAAGATCGAGTATAAGCTCAGGATGGCGGTAGGCGTCGTCAGACGTTTCCAGAATCCGCTTGACAAGTTCAAGACGATTCTTCGAGTGCCGGATCTCCAGTGGCGACAATGTACCCCGTCCAGAAGGTGATTTGAGGGAAAAGGTGGAGATTCGTGACGTAGCTTCGATGAAGTCACGCTCTCGCTCGATTGCATCTGAGGGGACGGCAACGGCGAGACTATCAGATTAGCCAAGGCCCGGTGCAATCTAGGACCTACCAGTCGTAAGCCAACTTCATATCGCCAGTATGAATGTTTCCGCTCTCAGCGTTCTCGTAGAATTCACGTGAGACTTGCAAGACTGTGGTCTCCAACATATCAGAAGGCACGGTTTCTTCGGTCTCCAAGCGCTTGATAGTACGCCGAGCGATATCGAACCCTGGAAGCTCAGCCTTGTACTTGCTGGTCATCTGCATACTCACGGCCTGAAGCGAGAACGCCACCAAGGTAGATCCTCATCATTTCCTCCGCTGTCAGCACGCCGAAAGCACCTCTCAGCAGAGCATCGTCGCCTCCGCCAAGCTTCTTCATGTCCGCCCACAACGAAGTCCACCGTGCGTCGGTATGTGGGCCTGTACCTTGGCGTCTGACCATCTTTTCCGCTAATTCCTTCTGCTCCGCTTTGTCTCGTGCCGATTGCAATAGGAAACGAAGCTGGACCGGCGTTTCCCACCGAGCCAGGATTTCGCCACTCTCCAAGTGGACGTCCAAGATATCAAGAGCCCGTGATAACGATGCGAAAGGCAATGGCGTGAAGAAGACGAAGAGATCCTTGGCGGTCGGGGGATGAGCTCCTGCTCGAGTGGGCCGAACGAAGTTAGCGATGGAGTCGAGAGTCGTTGCTGTGGCCTCTCGATCCGAGTCCAGGTTCCCACCTGAAACGTCCCACACCGGCAAGCACTCAAAAATGGCCGACATGGTAGACCAATCGTTACGGGTGTTGGATCCATACAAGCAGGCCAAAGCGAGACGAGCGACAACCACATCATTCTTGATTATACGTTCTGGCTGGGATAGCGTGGCTTTTGATGCTTCGAATATTGGCAATGCGAGATGAAGCGGCAGCGAGAGGATTATGTCGTGCAGATGACGATCGACCAAGTCGGCATGAGATTCGCCGGCCCGTTCGGCTTTGGACTCCAGGACGTACAAGTAGGGAAGGACTTGTTGTCGAATGTCAGCCAGGACGCTGCTTGTCGATGCATTGGTCAGGTACGCTTTGATGACCTGTTCTGGAGCAGCTCTTCGCCAAGATGCAAGACTCCAGTCGGCCTGTTGAGACGGCGAAAGATGAGCATCGTAAACGAGCCGAGACAGTAGCGATAGCTTCTCGCCTAGCGAGTCGAGATCTGTGACTCCCCTTGCCACAGCTTGTTGGATCCAGGCAATCTGAAGGTCCAGTAGGCCCACGCAGTCGAGTGCGTCAACCCGCGAGGTGTACCAATCCCGCACACCGTCGGCCGAAAGCGGTGACACGGCCGGCAAGGTTGATCGAGATAGGGGGAAATAGGGATGAAGCGAATCTAAGAAGTCGCGCTCGGCAGCTTGGGGTTGTAACGCCTGTTCGGATTGATCTTGGACTTGCGGCAGAAGTTCCATATCTTTGAGCTCGGTGGGCGAGATCCACAACGGAACAGCTTCGAGAATGCTGTATCGGTACGGCCATAACTCGTGCTGATGCCGGACGTACACGTTTCTGAGTGCGGACAAGGCGCCGGAAGACGCTATGATGGTTGTCGAGTCTGGTAATGGGGAAGACAAGAAGGCGGCCAGGGGGAATGGTGGGGTTTGCTCGATTCCGCTGTCCGAGCCCTGTTTGACGCTTTCGGGCATCGACCTGGCGCTTCGGACAGATTTGACCGATTCTGAATCCCAAGGATCATCCAGATCTGTATCGTCTTGACTCGCTTCTGCCCAGGGATCGTCCAAGTCCTCTTCGTCATGCTGAGCCGGCGTTGCCTGAACGCGTGGCTTTGAAGGTCCAGCTTCCGCGGGCGGTCCAAACGAGAGGTATGTTTCTAGACGACGACGTAGCTGATCGAGTTGAGAATAAGAGCGTATGAGGTTCTTGGTCACTTCGTCCTTGGCAAGCGCAACGTCCAGGGCCATTCCGAATTGCTCCTCTGTGATCGAGCTCCATTCCTGGTCCTCGCCCAATTGGTTGCGCACTTCGTCTTCGAAATTCGTTCGATACGAGGCGCCACGAGAGATTCCAGCCTCCAGAATGGTGCGAACGGCAGATGTGTTGATGTCATCTCGAGTCGTAATAACCCGCACACACAAGTCCAGCGCTTCGGGGTCGCTCAAAGACGAAAGAGCTGCCCTAGTTGACGCGGCATCAATCTCGTCTATCGATACAGTGAGCAGGTCGATAGGTGTAGCGATTGTCACCGAGTCATGGATGGGTTCTAGGAGGTCTGTTTCGTCCATGCTGGCTGAGGTGTATATGAGTAGCCAGAGTGCTGGAGGTACGATGAGGTCGAGCGGATAGGAGGCGGTCATCGCCGCCGGCCAGACCCCGTCGTCATGTCAACTAATTCCTCTCTCCTTTACACCTCCTGCTTTTCTCAAAGAACAAAGAACTCACATTACAGGCATGACCTGCTTCACGAACATTTCCGCGTCACGATAGGCAGCAACTACGGCCAAATCTGAGATCTAATCGGTTCCGCCTCAGCCAGCAGGTTGACTCTTGCTCTTATTACCCTCATACCGAGATGACGTCGCTACAGACGATACCTGCGGCGCCTTCTTCGACCTCGACCTGGACGTTCACTCAGGGCTTTATACTTGGACAGGCATCATTCCTTCTGATCGTCCTGCTCTTCATCCGATATGTCGTCTTCTCACCCGCGGATCCTCCCAATGAAGAGGAGTGGAAGCAGCGACGGATGGAGAGAGTGAAGGTGAGTGAACGGTTCATGTCAAAGACGTAGTCAGGAAGCAAGAGATCATAGCTCATCGATAGCGAGCTCATCTATCTACAACCAGCGTGCCCGCTCCACCTGCCAGCCACATTTTGAAGAAAACAGAGTACGATATGGCGACGCATGCTGCTGAGTCTACCGGATGGTTGAACGTCTTGTTCGCTCAAGTGAGCCGGATCGATACGGGACCGAGAATAACACCCTAACGTCAGATTTTACAAGGCTACAGGAATGACCTGCTTTCCGAAGGCGGAGAAGAGGGAGCTAGACTGCGGATAGAGACTTGGTTGAACCCAGAAAACTCAAAGTTGTCATGGCTGGTGCGCATTGAATGAGATTCATGGGTCGCACGTCCGCTGACTGCTAGGATCCTATCCAAGTGACTGCTTTATCTCTGGGGGACGCATATCCCTTGCTATCTCATGCCCGAGTTCGTCCTTCCGATGGGATGGGTCATGTGGTGAGCTCGAATGCGTTGATGTAAGAGCCAGTACTGAGGATCAGCGCGCCGAGATCGACATAGATTACACAGATTCGGTATCTTTCTCAGTATCCACAGCTGTACTTATCAACTTCCCTCGGCCGCGGTTTGCCGTGCTGCCGGTGTCCCTCGGTGTCGAATTGATCTCGATAGGTGGAACGGTGAGTAGAATCCTCATCCCTTGATGCGCTGGGCTGACAGTATAGTTGAGTTTGGAACTCCACGAACCGCAGCGTGAACGACAGCATCTACACGCATGTCTGTTGCCGGATTTCCATCTCAACCTAAAAACCACCACGCTGCTCGGAAGTCGAGCCAAATTACAGGGTACGTACCTCGTGATGGCGGGTCTTGCTAACGTTTCAGACGTCCCAAAGCTAGAGCAGTTGATCGTCTCCAGACTACGTGCGGCGCTCCAAGATCGTTTGGTCCACCCACACCACCTCTCCCTCGCCCTTCCCCGCTTACTCTCACCGTCCGTCTCGCCAACGCCTTTGATCAACGACATCGGCGAAGGTGCCGTCGACGCGATGAGTGATGCTCTAAGGAAAGGTGTCAGCCAAATGATGGACGACTTCCTTCCCAACACCTCACCTTTGCAAGCAACTGCGCCTATCCCGCCGTATAGCAACTCCGATCTGGTCGAAACACATCCCTCAGGTTCGAAGCCACCGCGAAGGATACATATGCCGGCCGGCTTCCCTGGATATACACCGCTAGATGGCAACACGCCAATGACCACACCGCAACTGCGTCGAGAAGATACCCGAGATAGTCTGCGGACAGGGAGATCGCAGCCTCAGGCTGGGTTGTCCTCAGCGCGCGTTCCTCAGATCCCACCTAGTGCGGCAGGCTCGTCGCAGTTCCGGTTCCGAGGTCAGTTCGCGGGTCAAAATGGCGCCACTCAGGCTGGCGGAGAGGAGCAAGTCTACGAGCAAAGACGGGTAGGCGCACTGAACGCGAGGGTTTGAGCACAGCATGCGTTGGACGCTAGATCATATACAACAATGCGTAGTCAATATGTATCGCACACAGCAACCGGGGTGCTGGCCAAAACGACGTGACATCAATTTCTACGTTGCCTACGAGTCAACTAGAAGGGGTGCAAGTAATACGATCAATAACGGTTTAGGGCTAAAGGAGACAATGAGAAAGAAGCAAACTGAGAGTAGCTATGTACAGCCAGGCATTTGAGAGTGACGTCCGTTCAAGAGGACGTCCGGGATGAGCGTGACATTGCTGGAGAATTGGTTGTGACGGATCTACCGTCGTCTTGGTGAATGGAGTCAGATAGCGAAATTGTCCGTGTACTTCGAGTAGCGAGAGGAAAGGGTGGTAGTGATACAGATTGGCGATTGGCAGATATTGGTAGGTTGGGATGGAACGGCAGGGCGTCACCGATGTCGATGGAATATTAGTGAGTCAGAGTTTCGCAGCGCCTGCCAGTCAACATCTTGCAACAACCATAGAAATGAAGACTCACTCCAAGACCGTCTGATAGATGAACTTGAAACTCCACACGCCTCCTTTTAGCCGCTTGATGTTGAGGGAATACAGGCCTGGAAGGTTCTTCATGCGACACAGCTCGACGGCGAACTTGACCTCGTCCCCGCTGTCAATGCTAGAAAGTCAATATTACACGTTCGCCCAAGAGTGTGACAGCTTACGAATGTTCGCCGTATACTGTTTCATGGAGTCTCGGGCTTCCCGCCAAAGATGGCGATCCAAAGCCAATGGACGAAGCGGAAGGGGACACGAGGAAGTCGGAGTCGGATCGGGTGATATTCGCGGGATGAGTCGACGAGTAAGAAGAGCCACGTCGCAAGAGCATGCCTTTCAACCCTGCGCCCGATAGGAGACCGCCACTAGGCGTGGATGATAAGGCGGATCCGCGCTCATTCTTTCGATCAGCACACTTTCACACAAGGATTGAGGGACTTACACGGACGGAACCAGATCCTGCCAGCATGAACGGGCTCGCGCTGTTTGAACCGCCCATCACGCTTCCAATACCCAATCCGATAGTCGGTCCGGATTTTCGTCTGCGAGCTCGGATGCACCTGACCTTGAACTCGTTCTCCTTCTTGATATCCATTCCCATTTCCTGTAGGACTCTGATGACTTCTGCCATGACTTCCTTGGGAGGCTTCGAGGACAGGGCGGATTGGTCCACTAATCCAGTGTGCACTCGCATCTTCGATTCGTCGAAAGTCCTCGCTGGAGACGACCTCAGCGGAACTTTGGTGGGTATGACAATGGAGGGCGTGACTTCTTGGATTTGATTTGGCCCGTGCGATCTGGATCGCAGGGGCACGGGCAAGGTTCCTCTACGGATTGGTGAGAGATCAACAGCTGAACTCGAAGCAGCTTGTGTTGCGTCATCGGTCGCATGGGCCACCGGTTGAAGAGTGCCTCGAGACCCGCCTTCGGACATCGGCTCTTTTGGCAATGGGACGGAGTCAGGAACGGATGTTTGCAGAGTTGACTCGCCGGCTGCAGGTTCGTCGGTCGGGATGATACTGCTAGTGCTGCTCATCGCGTCGAATGTATCGACGCCTGCGGAATTTTGACCTGCCCTGATAGGCCTGTCCGGACTTTCGCCGATACGAACAAAGGACGAAGTCGAGTCAGATGTGATAGCACTAGGCCTGTGCGGACCGAGGGTGTCTCTAGCCATGGACTTGCGGCGGAACCAGTCCATGACCTTCTTTGCCGCTGAAGAGCTCGCCTGACCTTTCTCGCCGACAGGCTGCCGGGGTGCAAAGTCATTAACAGTCACGACGGATGCGACAGACTGTGCAGCGCTCTGCATCGGACCGGTGTGTGCACCTGCTTGAATCAAGACTGGTGGAGAAGGTTGCGCTTTGGCAGAAACATTTGTGATGTTGGCGACGGGTGTGGCGATAGCATTCGTGTCTCTTGCGGCGAGTGGAGCGCCAGGAGTGGCAGGAGTCGTGGGACCCCTGGAAGTCTTGCTGTCCCGGTGCGACATCGAACTGTTTTCAGCTTCTAGACCGGCAGATCAGGGATAGATTTACCGATTGACCATCAGCTGAAGAGTTTTCCTCCTGTTCCGTTTGTCTTTTTGACCGTCTCCTTCAGCAGTTTTAGGACGCATCGATCCCCGACGGACCTTCTGCGTATTCTCAGCATCTTGAGTAGCAGCTGCAGTCGTGCGTGAAGAAGAGGATGGCCTGCTGACATCGACGGTGGATGACGCCTGATTGGAGCCGAGCAATTTGGCAAGCCCGAACTTATCCAAAGACATGCCTTTGCGGTATCGCTCTCGCCGGCCGACAGGTGGGGCTTGGACAGAATCTGGCTGCGCCGTGGCCTGTCGAGACGAAGGCGTCGGGCCGTCTTTTCGCGGTGGAGTGGCGAGCTTCGTCGGAATTGATTCGCGTCGCTGGCTACTAGATTTGGGCGTATCGACATTTGCACGATCCGCTTGCACGAGAGGTCGAGCTCGAGGAGTCAAGACATCTTCCGCATCCATCCTAACGGCTCGAGGCGTGGTTGGCGACATCTGCTGAGGCAGCGCACCTTCCTTAATTTTTCGAGGGGAGGGCGTCGATGGCACCGCAACTTCCTTGGGCAGCCGATCAAGCACGCGGCTGGTGGGGGGTGTAGAAGGCGGCGGAGTCCGCATACCATCGGATATGGCCTGACTGAACGATTCGAGTGTGTGGCTCTGCTCTGAAGAAGCCGAGTCCATATCGACATCACCTTCTTGTAGTTCGACGACTCGCTTGCTTGGGGACGATCCAGTGGTCGAGGAAGCGGCGAGCGAGATGCCTGATTCCGCGATTTCTTCGGAGTCACCAGCGATGCGCTTCTCTCCAAGCCCAGAGCGCGATTGCTCATACGAGGCCTGTTCATCGTACTCGACTTGAATTGTGTGGCGATTCTTACCAGCTGAGAGCGATGGCCTAGACGACGGTTGCTGCTCAGGCGTGGTAGGCGTAGGAGGACTGTACACTGCTTTACCGGAAATTGCTACAGGATCGACCACGTTCATCGATGCGGCAGCGGACGACGAGTCGGATTGATGACCACCACGGGGAACAGTCGGCAGACCGAAACGCTGGCTTGGCGCCGTAGAATCCGTCGCCGGGCGGGATTGGGGATAAGATGAAGCCATAAGAATCGAGGCATCCGCCATGATCGGTGAGGTTTGAGCGAGAGCCGGAATTGGCGCGGGCACGTTGATAGACTGGCGAGCGCTGGCGCTGGGAGCCACCCTTCTTCCAGCATTGTTGAGAAATTCGGGCATAGTGGTCGTCCCCGGCATCGCGCTGTGATGCTTGGTATCCCTCGCCCTCCGATGGTGATCCAGCAGGCTCGCAGTGACTGTCGACCCTGGCATCGAGCTCTGGCTGCGGGCGATGGCGAGCTTGGCGGCTCGTGCTTCGCGTTGCACCCGCCTGCGCGAGTTGTGTTCCCGCATCGCTTGTTGGGACTTCTGATACATGTCCTGTTCGAACAGATATTCGAGGTCGTCCACACTGCGACTGAACAATTCGCGGTGCGCATTCAGCCAAGGATGTCTCATGATGTCTCCGACTGTGCAACGATCATCCGGATCCGCGACGAGCATGATCTCCAGTAGATTTCTGGCCGAATCTGACAAATGATCCGGGAAGTTGAGCTTGGTTGACATGATGTATTTGTAAAGGAGATTGATGTTGTCGCCGTCCGGGTTATCGGGATCGTCGTCGTACGGCAGATATCCAGAGAGCATGGCGTAGAGAATGACACCGCAAGACCAAATGTCTACGGCAGACCCCACGTAAAGCCCTTCCGAGACGACCAGCTCTGGAGCGGCGTAACAGGGCGAGCCGCACGATGTGGCCATGAGGTCATCCTGAGCACGACCGAATCTGTTTGCGAAGCCAAAATCGGTAATAATGATGTTCCGGTGTTGATCGAGCAGGAGGTTTTCGAGCTTCAAGTCTCGATGAACAATATGCTTTTTGTGCAGATAGTCGACGCCAGATATCAGTTGGGCAAAGAGCTTCTGAGCATCCTTGTCTTTGAGATATCGGTTGGCGAGGATATAATCGAAGAGTTCTCCTCCTATACCATCAGCTGCTGCTTGTGTGAGCATTTATTACTCACCGCCTGCATACTCCAGTACGATCCCGATGACCTTGTCAGTCTGAACAAGGTCGTGCATTCGGACGATATTGGGATGTTTGAGGGTCTGACATGAGATTTCGAAGTGCTTGCAATCGCGGCACTTACTTTGAGTACGTCGATCTCACGTTCCACTTTACTTGCTCTGGTCGTATCCTCCAAGCTCCCCCTCTTGATTAATTTGACGGCCACTTGATTACCGTATTCTGTGTGAATCCCCAATTTGACTTTGCCGAATTCACCCTCTCCCAGTGTCTGCAAGATAACGTAGTGACCGAATCCGATCATGTGCCGCGAAGGGTTGGCCTGTTTCCAGGCCCAAACCGAAGGGTGCAAGACGTATTCGTCGGTCAGGTATTCTGGTTTGGGCGGAGAAGGGTCAATCAGGGTCGCCGAAGGATTGTGCGATTGACGGTGCCGTTGACGTTGCGCCTGCGCAGGGTTGATTGGTCGTTCGTCGGCAGAGGTCGCCAAAGGAATCATCATGTTGGGTGAATGGGATGAACGAGCTCGAGCCGCAGAGGTGGAGTGAGAAGCTGAAGGTCCGCCTTGGTTGTATGACCCGAACTCGCTAGGCAACGCTGACGGGGCTGCTCGGGAATGCGATGGACCCGGACCCACCAGCGGCATTGAAGCTGCTGAGGGCGGCGCGAATAGGCCCGAGACGGGAGCCGCAGACGATTGGCTTGGGGAAGAGAAAGGAGGGGTGGAATAACGCGCAGCCGGATTTGGAGCGAAGGGATCGGACATTGGTCGGTATTGTAACAACGATGTCATACGGAGAGACGATCAGCGAGGTTTATTGTCATGTGTCGGTCTGGGTCCTGCAACCGGTTTCGCGAGGAGAGATCGATTCGAAGAAGTGTTCTTATTGTTCGGAGGGGAAGCCGAGTGAAAAGAAGAGCGATGTTAAGACAGAGATCAGCAAAGTCGCGCAAATGTGGAGCGGGGAAAGCAAACAAGCGGAGGTCTCGGAGACAAGGTGTGCCCGAGGACACTATCAGGGATGCAGAGGACGATTGCGAGACAGGCTGTGACAGCTTGTGTGAAAGGATTTGAAGCGCGTGTCAGGAGTGATTGGGTGATGGAAGAATCTGCTCATAGGTCGTTGACTTACTTTCTACGCGACTGATTCACCCTAGCTTGTGCTCTTGCTCGAGCGGACTTGTCGGTTCTAGGCTTGATCACTGATCTCTTGCAGCATGAGAAGTGGAGAGACAGCACGGGTTGAGGTTGTTTACAGTCGGAGAGGCTTGCTGCTCAAATGTGAAGTTGGGGTGCGTGTGTAAGACGAGGTCAGGGCGTATGGACCGAAGCGGCGGCGATCTGTGCGACGTGTGAAGGGTTGAATGTTTGGCCGGTCAACGTTGTGATAAGCGGTGATATAGGTGTCGACGTCGAGTCGGAGGGATAGATTGATGCGGAACTTCTGTGTGTGTGCGTATAGAGAGTACAATGGTGAGAACTGGACCGAATGCTATGAATGATGGGATTGAGCGAAGAGGGAACAGGTTGATTGACCGAGGACGAGTGTGTTCCCGCCAAAACTCGCTGATTAAAGCCGGAAACTACTCGAAACAGTAACTTTTCCTTTTTCGTTTCAAATCATCATTCAACGCGTCGAGACAACAACACGCGAACCAACAACACAACAAGGCGCGACCGGATGCTCATACACATCGTGTTACAGTTCCGCAAAGGTGAAGTGCTGTCCATCCCCGGAGAATGTGACGATCCCTACGTATCTTGAGCGCAAATATGACACGTTCAGCAGCTTGCCCGACCAACATCGGATACAGCATGGACGGACGCACAGATCTACCCTGCATCATTTGGTTCGACTTTTGTCTGAGTCGTGCACACGAATCATGTTTGCACGGCACTTCAATTTCATCTTAATGGGTGACTCTGTAGAGCATAGCATGCCGCTGTTTGGCCCCCCTGCGTGCTATTAGAAGAATCATGTGGTATTTGAGTTGAGAACGTCGACCGATTGCAGGGCGGCCGTGGTTTATGCTGCAATCGCGGGAAAGCCTGTTTCCCGGTCTGAGAACAAACAATTGGTGCCTGATCGACGCCCTGAGCGCGTCGCCGTTGAGAAACTGCATGAAATCGCTGAGGTATGAATGAGTGGGCGCAGACTCCTCGCCCGGACGCCGACAATGCTGTATTTGCCTAGATAGCATCGCGCCGCAGCTGGATTGTCGCCGCTGAGAGCGCGGACAAACGATTTTGAGCCGAGACAACGATTAACCTGAAACACGGCGCGTTTTGAATTGTTTACCCCGCATTCGACTTTGCACTACCCCGGCCTAAACTCGTGTCGGCTCCCAGCGGCGCAGCAGAGCTTTCGACTTACTTTATTCGAGAGACCCGCTATAATCTCCCTTTCTCAATTCTCAGGGTCCCGGGGCAGAGCCCTCAGGCCACGTTATTTCGGCTAAACCCGGGCCTCCTGATTGCCATCGTTCACCGACTCATCACTGGCCATAGTCGTCTCTTGCTCATCAGCTTCATACTAAACAGCATCATGTCCTTCTGTCGTACATATATACGCTGTAACATTGGCTCGGTATCATTTCGCGCGCATACACGCCTTGCATCGACGCTCGTGAACGGACAAGAGGGTGTGCCAGCCGTGCAAATCGATACTGAACTACGATTGAGCGCGATCAAGCTGTATAAAGAGGTAAGCCATACTGCCTTACTCTAATACTGTTGAGCTGATCCTCTAAGCTTCATCGTTTAGGCAGAGACTAGTCAGTCCCCTCCCCCGACTGCGAGCGCCCATTTGACACTTAGCCCCGATCCCGCGTACGAGTTCAACAAGCGCCTCAGAAGAGTCTTCGAGAGTATGTCGGATTTGACACCGCTCTGCCATGCTAATGAGCAGAAAATGCAAAGTTGACCAACCCCGACGATGTTCGAGCACAACTTGCTACGGGCGAACACGTCAAGAAGGGTTAGTAGCCTGTTGCGATAAGCAGAGGGCCCATGCTGACAACCGCAGAAATCTTGGCTTTGCTTTCCCTCAAAAAGTTTAGACATCTACGAAGATCATATCATGCCAACGAAGGACCTCGATGAGCGTCATGGACCTAGTCCTTCTCCCTCTCCTGTCCCCATGGATTGACTACGTGTATCTAATACCCGACATTTCCGTCCAAAGCCTCGATCGATCCTGGTCGTTTCCTTGTTAGTGTAATCACAGACATGCATCTACTTGTCCTCCTTCGCCACAGCTGCTTGTGTGTAATACATCTCGATTATATCAATAGTAGCATTGCATGTGAAGGGTATATGACTCTTGCCGGGTATCACTGTTGTACATTCGGCCTCGCGACATTGATCGTCGGCAAACCCTACTCTCCATTCCGATGTCTCATCAGTTCTTCCTTCTGAACTGTGCACTCTGGATCCTGCCCTCACTAGAATCAGCTCAGGACTATCAATCGAGGATGTATGCTCACGCAAAAGCCTTAGTCTTCCGCTTCTTCGAATCTTTCTTTTGGACGACCTTCTTGCTCTTTCGCTCTGCCCAGGCTCGCGGATCGCTGACAGCCTGGATTGTCAGCGTGAACATGCGCTTCGTCGACGAACCATAACATTCTTGGCGTCTCGCCTCTCGCCTCTCTTCTCGGCCACTTTCTTCCTCAAGTCTTCCCAGACCCTGGAGAACTCCGTGGTGCCGACCTTATTTTGGACAAAGTCTCGCACCTCAGTTGCAAGCTGCTTCAAGTCGTCTAAGATGTCAGCCATTGAAATCTGCACGTCTCAACCCTTGCACTCACCAATCTCAGGGCTTGACTCAGAGGTCAGGTCTCCATTGTCATCCAGAATTCGATGAATCGGACTAAGCACATGAACCATGAAGCGCTTCGCTTGATCGACTGGTAGGTGTTCCAGACATCCCGCAAAGAAACGAAGGATGGACATAAGAGGCGCGGTCCAGTGAGTCTGGAACGTGAGCTCAGGGTACCATTAAGATATCGCTTGCTCACGCTTGACAAGACAGGACTGTTTGGCGAGGGTCGATGAACCACGATATGCCTTGCCACGAAAGACATTCTTGACATCAACCACGCCAGCGATCCGCCGGTAACCGGGGCATTCTGCTCATCATCGCTACCAGTCTCCTCGATGACGGGAGCGTCAGTCTTCGCCTTGGCGTCAGCCGATTCTTGACGATCGTCGAAATCACTCACAGACCACCGTTTACTGATCGTCCAAAGAATTTTGACCAGTTGGTCCGCCAGTGTGGCATCGACCGTGACGACACGGCCCTCGGCATCCCGGGAGCCTTGCAGTAAGATGCAGCTCTTTTTGGCGATGTCCAGATACTGAGCCCTGCTGAGATCGTCTGAAGTAGATTTGAGCAAAGCACCGATAACCCGCGCAGCAGACAGGCGGACCCAATCGTGCGGGAAAAGCAGATGTGCGATGATTGCGTTCCACGGAAGCGAAGCGGCAGATTCGGGCGAGATCTTCAGTCCCTTGGTGGCTGCGACCATCGCGTGATGGGGCATAATGTGGTCCATTTCGAATGCAGCAAACGCCGATTCGCTGGCCTCTGCAGCTGCCAAACTTGCGGCGCTATCGCTGATAACAATGGCTGTAGAAGCGACCATTTCGGCGACGATGCCCTCATCGACGTCGTTCACATCCGCCAGCAGACTGAAAACGGCGAGGGAAGCGCCAGCCAAGGCTGGTTGAGCGTCGCGAACGGCGATCCAGCTCTTGAGGATTTCTACCATCCTGACCACTCGATCAGTCTCGAGCCGGCCAAAGAGCGTTTGGAGGAGTGCGCCGGCCATGTTACGACACTTTTCGGAGTCGTCGTTGGCGATGACAGCGACCAAGGCGACAAAGAACAGGTCGGCGTATTCTTCGATCAACTCCTCGGTAAACTTGGTGAATACGGCGTTGAGCAGTTCCATGACGGAGATTCGTCCCGATTCGTAGACGTAATCGAGGTTTTGCGCCAGGAAGGTCAATTGATACTTGACGCGACTCTTGCCTTGAGGATAGTCTAGCAGGAAAGCCATGAGCACGCCTCGGCATAGCTCCTGGACATGCGTAGATTGACTAGTCACCATGATTGAGGATACGCTCCCCATGAGGTCGTAGATTTCAGGTACCACCATTCGGCGCGAGACGATCGCCCTCAAAATTGCAAAGATGGATGCTTGGCGATCCGTCTCTTCCAGATCGGGTGAGATGACCTCCAAAAGGTACCGAAGTTGGGTGTCGGTCAGTTGCGAGGCTTTGCAATCCCGCAAGATGACCGCAAGAGTTTTCAGCGCCGTTTGAGACACTTCTGTCTCTGCAGACCCGCCTTGGTTTTTCACGACCTTGATAATGTTGGTCACAAAGGCAGGAAGCGCTTCGTCAACCTGCGGGACCGGACATCTCGCCACAGCTGCACTGGCTTTGAGGGCAAGAAGCAGAACTGACGAGACGGGCGAGTAAAGTGTGTTGCCAACAGCATTGACCAGTGGTCCGAGCCGGGACAGAATATCGACGTTGCTGAAATCGAATTTGCCTCGTCGGAAAGCAGTGACAAACAAGTCGAGACCAAAGGTGACGAATTTGTGGGCGTTCAAATGATAGAAATCCTCTTCTTGTTTTCTGTTGCGTTTCATTTGTACCCGATGCGAGTCGGCCGCTTCGGACGTCGAGGCGACTTTGCGCTTCGGTTTCAAATAAGCGGAATTTCCGCTCACGAGCGAATGGCAAAGCGTGAGCACGTCTTCCGGTTGAATCCGATTGTTGGCGTTCAAACCGATAGCAACGCGACGGAGTGCCTCGTCCACCTGAGTCATGGTCTTGACCGCTTGAGAAGCGTGCATGATCTCGCGTATCGGCGCAAGGACGACCGAGATTTTTGCTGGAGACACCAGCCTTGACAACAGTTGGATTGTGTCGAATCCTCGTGACGAAGCGCCGCGTACCTCTCGCATCTTCGTTTTGAACCCGTCATTGGCGACGTCTTTACCGGACTCTCCCCAAACGACTTCAGCAGAAATTCTCACTGCGTCGTTGACGGCTTCGTCGAGATCGCTAAACCTCTCAGCGTGCTCCGTGGTGGCGAGCACAAGAATAGAATGCGTTACGACGGCGGCCACGTGCTTTTGGGGGCCGCGCTGGAGAGCTGTTTGCAGTTCGGCAAGCACTCGGTTCAACCATTCGGGCCCAAGGAATACGGAGATCCTTCCCATCGTGTCTCGAGCGATGTCACGAGTGTCCTGATCTTTGCTGCGAAGAATCTGACTGACAATAGTGACGACTCGTATGATTTCGTTTGATGCCGCCTCGCTAGGAAGTTGTCTTGCGAGTTTGACGGTCGGCAAAGCAAGCGGGATCCTGATGCTGTCTTCGTTTTCGTCTTTCTGGGCAACAAATTTCGACAGCATCGGTAGCAAGCGATTGAGAACGATGTCAGAGATGCGCTTCATCTCGGCTCCCGAGGCTGCAATCTCCGCCTCGACATCTGCTACGTCAACGATGTCTTCGTCTTGCGCATCGCCATCCGTCTCTTCGGGTGTGTCCATGACAGTGGAGTTCGCATGCAGGTCGAAGTGAAAATGATCGATGATTGACGACACGGCTCGGATGTACAGCTTTTGTTGCGCTGACTTGATGTTCCCCAGTTTGAGGTACCTTGTCAGGACCCCATTGTACTTGCTCCATCGAAGTTTGCCTGCCAGAGCTCCTACAGTCAAGACCGCCTCGTTGACCAGGTGATGATCAGTCACTTCCGTGGAGCCGGCAATGATATGTTCCAAGATTGGCAGGAAAACGTGAGCATACGTCGATTCTCGGATCTCGTGAGAGTCGACAGTATCACGCAAGCGGCGGAGTGCTCGAGCTCGGCGATGGACTTGTATATGCGAAATATTGATGAAGAAACTTGTGTCGTCGTCGTCCCCGATGAGAGGTCGCAGCTCTACCAATGCAGGAATGCCGTCGCAAACGCGAACGGCGTGCGCGATCACGACCAATGCTTCGTTTCGAACTAATTCTATCCTGGATCGGATGGATTGACGGAGCCCTGGGATCACAATGTGGTTGATTGCGTCGACGAACGGACCAGCCTCTTCGGTGTCAACGAGATCGATGAACCGGTTCAAGAGTGACGATGAGTTGGTCCTGATAGAGAGTTCTTCGGGATCTTTGATGAAAAACAAGGCGCTTCTCAGCAGTGGCGCCCATTCCCGGATGGTCTGCGGAAGCTCTTCTTTGCTGACATCGTTCAAGCTGGCGAAGGCTGTCAGCCTTCTGTCGAAATCCGGCTCGTCCAAGCGTTTGGCGGAGTAGGCGTTGAGCTCGGACACTGTCCTGATCGTGTTCTCTAGGGTTGGATCGCTTTTCGCGAACGTCTCCAGAGCTCCAACAACGGCCCGACGGGTGGCCGGCAGGAAAACGGTTTGGAGCAGATTCGACATCAAGTCGTAACTTCGCGTGAAGAAAATGGACGAGGGATCCGAGAAGTCGGGCGAAATGAGGAAGAGCCTTTGAAGAGTTTCCAAAACGTGAATTTTCATCTTCTCCGGTTGCTGTTTGCCCGCTTGACGCAGTAGTGGACATAGCAGACCAGCGAGCTGCTGAGCTTGTTGTCCGTCTGTAACGATAGTAGAAAGGCGAGAAAGGATTGTCAAAAGTCGTCGCATCAGGTCGTCGTTCGCAGTGTGTGTCCGAGCTTCAACGAAGCGTATGACGTTGTCGAGAAGAGGCCGGATGTGCGAGAGCAGGACCGCGTGGCCTTCGTGTTCCAATAGTGATTCTACTACGTCGAAAATTCGCACGATGACCGCAGGCTTAACTTTGACAGCAGTCATGCACGAGAAAGTCTTTGGCAAAGTGCGCTCGTCCAATTCGGACAGGGACGGTGCGGTTTCCGGTAAGGCGGAGAGGGCGGCGATAAGATCGAGCACACCTGAGGGTCCCTGGGTGTTCTCGGAGTCTAGCTTGTCGAGACGGGGCGAGATGACCACAGGGAATATCTCCGCAAGGAATGGTGAGAACGCGAAAGTGACGGGTGATCGAAGAAACTGCACCAGTCGCTTTATACCGGTCGACCTGATTTGCCTTACAGGCACAGCGCCTTTGCTGTCTTCAACATCGTCTGTCGGGTCTTCCTCCGGCTCTCCATCCTCTTCATCATCGACAACGTCGAGTGCCTCTTTGCTGATCTGGGTTTGCGCCTGACCAATCAAGCGCACAGTCACGTTGATCAGTCGTGGCCAATGCTCGACGGTTTGAGGAGCGAGGTACCTGAGGACATCCGCCAGTAAAGAGAGGAAACCGGTTTGCTGTCGCCCAGCCGCCTGTATGCTGCGTGAGGAGGACTCGAATGGCTCGAGCATGAGATCCATCAGGACTTTGAGTTCGTCTGATGAACAGCCGCTAAGAGCGGAAAGCACAGCTCTCTTGCGTGCTTGGAGACCTTGTGTCGATGATCTGCCGCGTCTTGCCGTGAGAATACCATAAAGCAGCCGGATAGTGACCGGTATGATCTCGCTGCGGTGGGTTTCGTTGATTGCTTCGCTATCGGGGGCGAGCGAGAACCTCGCCAATTCATCACGGAATTTGGCGTCTTCCAGCAGATGGAGCAGATTGTCTCCGTAAGGCAAAAGATTCCCAGATTTGTACGTCAACAAGCATCGGACCGCAAGTCCCTGGAGCTTCACATCTCCTTTTGATAGGATGCGAAGATAGAGAGCGTGCAGCTTTTCAGATTGAAAGGCGGCTTTCGGGTTCACGAATTTGGAGAACAGCTCAAGCCAATTGGCTGTCCGCTGTTGGCGTTGACGCGTGGACAAGTGCGCTGACAGTGTTGACTCGTCGCCGTTCTCGAGTTGACCAGCGATGGCGAAGAAGGCCGGAGTGATCAACCGAGTGTGTTTTTCGGCCAACAGAGGATTGACGCCGAGCGTTTCGAGGAGTTGTGCTTCGTAGTTGATGACATCGAGCCGATCAGTGTTGATTTGAGACTGCAAGTTAGCCTGCGCTTATGCGGGAAACGGAAAACTTGCTGATGCTTCAGCGGAATCTAGGGCGAATACGTCCGTCGAAAGAGACCAAGACTCGTTCACTGAGGCAATGTTCTTGTCCGCGTTCGGACACCGGTATTCCGCCTCTTCCTCCTCCTTCAGGTCTTCGCTAGGAGAAGTACGCTTTTCGGTCCAGCTCGGTCGCTTTGATCCAATATCGACCAAGGTTGCGCTCTCTGCGGTCGATATTTTCTCCAATTCGGTCCAGACTCCCGACCACAGAGCTTCGCCGTGAACTGTGCCGAACTCTCCAAGAGCTTTGATGGTCTCAACGTACAGTGGCCGAAAGTTTACTTTCAGCTGTGAAAGAAGGAAAGAGATGGCATGTTCGATGATAGCCGAGTCGGTGGATTTAGGGAGTGCGGCTAGCGAGCGACTAAGTCGAGAAATCTGGTTCGTACGTTCGCGAACGTTTCTGAGAGTCATCTCCGAGTTTTCGACTTGGAGGCACAGCGACCAAACACTGTCTGCACCCCCGTCTGTCGATGAAGAAGGTTTGGCAGTAGCCAAGGTAGAGAGTATACGAAGGGTCGATTTTCGGAGCGATGAGTCTGATGAGATCAGGTTCGGGTACAGGAAGTCTTCGGTCCATCCAGCGGTACTGCAAAGATGAGCTGGATCGGTGTGAAAGATTTCACCACTCACCCGATCATATCAGCCCAGAGTTCAACAAAACTTGCGACTTGACCCATAACCTCCCGGTTCCACGACCATCTCTCCGCAATCTCGAATAGCTTGCCAGAATCCAGTAGTTGTTCCCGCAAGGTGGAGCGAACATCGTCTCGAGTAGAGAATGCCTCCGCCGCTTCCAATGCTACTGCCAAGAGATGCGATTTGTTCCAAGGCCCAGCCGTCTCCCACTCTGTCTCCACTTCGTGCCTTGACGCATTGTCGCCAGTGAGTCCATTGATGATGTCGACGACTCGCGCGACCATACCCGCGCCCTCTGATGACATGGCCGGCAACAGGTGAAGAAGCTGGCCCATGACTCTGCGGTTGGCGACGAGGTCAAGGTCAGAGGAGACTGTTGTAGCAAAGAGTTCGCCAATGGTTGTCGTCAGGGCTTGACGCCATCTACCGCCTTGCACGTTGTACAAGCTTTCCGTGAGGAAACCAGCCTCCGCAAGGTTGTTAAGGAGAATCAACGTATGCAGAGGATCAGTTGAGAGCGAAGGAAGCACAGTGCTGAAATGAGCTTTGATCGAGGAGTAATCCTGCGACTCACCGGGCGATATGAGGTATCAAAAACTGCTCGACACCCGCCCAACGGAGCTTGATCAACGCGTTGACGAACGCGAATCGCTCTTCGGTACTCTGACTATCAGTTGGGGACGTATGCGTACTCACTATAGAATCCCAGAATTTCTCGATGAACATAACGCCCGGGCTGAGCCATTGGGTGAGTTTACCCGCCGTCAAACTCCCGACTACCGCTTGAAGCGTCGCTTTTCTCCATTCAGACACGTCTTCCCCCCCGTTCCGGAAGGTCGGAAAGGTCTCCATAAGCTTGACCATTGTCGGACGAAGCATCGGCTCCGGATACCGCTTGCCTTTGCGGGTGTAGAGCAGAGCAGAGAGAACGCGCAAGATTGGCGCAGTCGAGGTCGAAGAGGTTGATAAGCGTTGAATGACTGTTTCAACTACCGGTACGATGGTGCTAGATGACGTATGATGGACCAGCGAAGTCGTCACTTTGATGATAGTTTCAGTCTTCTCGGCGTTGGGGCGGGCTGTAAGATCGTCAAGCAGAGTGTCATAAATGGGTAAAGCCCTGGAGTGAAGCTGTCCAGGAGCACCTCTCAGACTGTGCGCCCACACGGCTTCCATGCCTTCCGCGTCGTTCTCCAATAACAACGTCGTCAGGCGTGAAAGTCCGTCCCCTCGAGCTTTTCTTATCACGCCGACCCAGGCATCGGCCACGCACCGCCGAACGTATTGCTTATGTTCCGATGACAGGTAGGGTTTGATTGCTGTCCAGCATTCGCGAAGTGCGGTTTGCGACGTTGAGTCGGGCTTGAGCAAGGAGGCTGACATCGAGCGTAAGATCAGGGAAAGCGTCGAATACGCTCGCTCTACGAGCTTGGGCTCAAGTGCCCGAAGCGCGGCGACTCGACAGATATCTGATACTGCTTCAGACACATATCCGGTGACCTCGCCTAGCGTGGTTTCGAATATAGCTCGATGCAATTGTAGGGTAGAATCGAGCCCGGAGTGAAGGAGATCTTGCCCATTGGTGAGTCGAGCGTAGAAAGCGTGAAATGTGGCTGAGATATTTGGGATGTTGTGGAGAGTGATCGGCAATGTCGTAGTCAACCCTTGGAGCGTTTTCTGAATACCTTGGAAAGGTAGTGTAAGATCAAGCTGAGCGAGGCGGTCTAGCTCGGAGGTGAAGGGGGTGGACTGGGTATCAGCAGATGCGCACGCATTTCTGACTCACTTGTGTTCCCTGTAAGTCCGCCGATTCGTCATCGTTCCATTGTAATGCTTTGACCTTGCCGGTATCGACCGAGATCTTATTGATTTGCTGGGTGTAGGTAGCGTACTGAAAACTTTGTCAGAACAGCTCGAATTACATAGAGGCTAAACTCACCCGGAAGCGCTTTTGCGGAGGCTCGTCCATGGTAGCCGATATACGAGCAGCCGTCTATGCCCACGTCGTGGGAGATGTTGAGAGCGCTTGGGAGGAGACTTGAGAGGGATAAGAGGTAGAGTAGATGGACGGCTGGAATAATATCAAGATTTAGGACTTCTCTCACGGTGGCAAAGATAGAAACACGTGACATCAAGTTCAGCCGTGTTTATCCGAGACAGCTTGTCATTGTCCTGCAATGGGCCCTATGTGTAGTATCACTCTCGACAGCACCATGGCATCCTCTAGACCATCAGTGGTTCTACCCAATGCTCTCAGGATTCCTCTATTCAAGAAAATGTCTGGGAGACGAGTCATTTTGGCGTCGTCAAGCCCGCGGCGCAAAGACTTGTTCGAAACAGCTGTGCGTGGTTCGTCTCGCCTGCGCTTTCTGTGGCTCATTTTAGGGTATCAGACCGGAGATCATACCGTCCACCTTTGCGGAAGATTTACCGAAGGCTGGCTTCGAAGGTCGACTGGCTGATTATCCGATTTCCACCGCTGGTGAAAAGGTTGGCAGCGTTCCAAGAGACCTTCTGATCTGTAGGCGATGGAGGTGTATGAACGGTTGGTCAAAGGAGATGACATGGATCCTCCGGATCTCGTCATAAGTGGTAAGTGATTCTCGATACCGAGATTTAATGCCAAGCGGATACCGTTGTAATTTTCCCGCCGGAGAGAGACACCAAAGACGGCGGCGCGGCCCATGGCGAGGTATCTGAGATCTTGGAGAAGCCTTTCTCAAAGCAGGAGCAAGTGAGTTTAATGATGATCAAACAATCCAAAAATTGAAGCCACAGATGCGTTCACTCTCGACGATGTCAGGCCGAACGTGTGATGTTGTGACCGGAGTGACAATCGGTGAGCCCATCTCGCCTACTCGATTTCTTATGACAGTCTATCCTTGCGTCGAGGCGCCAGGTTATAAGCTTGAGTATGTCTGTGATGCGAAGTTCGGACGCCATCTAATTGCCAGATCTATAGTGAACACGACAACTGTGCACTTCTTCGAGAACACAGTGAGAGACCCCTTCTCCGTAACAGGATCGCTAACCGCCAGAAAGAACTTATAGCGGCCTACATTGACTCAGAGGAAGGCTTGGACAAAGCTGGGGGCTTTGCCATTCAGGTAGGGCTTAGTCAAATCCACTCGATTTGCTAAACACCAGGGCTTAGGAGGTATGCTCATTGAGAAAATCGACGGCAATTACGATAATGCTGTGGGGTCAGTAACGTTTACGACTGCTCCTTCCAATCTGATATTTAGGTTTCCATCGGCACCCTTCTGGCAGTGGATGTCAGAACTCGACGCTGGACGTGTGTTTGACGAAGCCTGGGGCTTATGATCTCGATAATACATCTTACAAAGTGATCTCTCGCGTCTGAACGGTGATCATTTCACGCCGTTCTGGATAGATCGCGTAGACCTCCTCTTTCTCTATGTATGTATGTCCAACAGATATCGTCGAGCCAACAAATGGATCTTGACGGTGATCTGGGCCAGGTGTTTCAGAAACTGCGGTAAGAGTGTAGACAATTTCCAGTGCAGACAAAACGCCGCCGTATGCCGAAGATATGCCTGATCTATGAGCTTTGCTTTGGATCTGACCCACCGGTGTCTATTATGATTATTGAGGCATTGCATCGATCCACTATGCGCTCAAAGTTCGGCGTGTGACCCTGGCATTAGTGATCGCCAGTGGGAGCAGCTTACGCCAATGATCCGTCTAGCTCCTAATTTTTCCTGCAGGTCTTGCGCCCAGCTGCAGACTACCTCGTCATCGACCATCTCTGCAAGACCCCTCCACCACAACGGTCCGCCGCTGTCGTATAATTGTGCTTCAGCCGAGGTGGATCCTTTCGGAAGACCAGAATATGGGTTCGGCGGGTATGGCAGGGCGAGTGGAGGTGTCAACGCCTTGCGCATCAATGATGATCCCAGCGCGTTGATTGCGTCGGGATAAGGTAGAAGGTCGGGGTACGAAGGACGCAGCGAGCCGTGCGTGAAGGAATATCGGGGACCGGTCCCCTCAGGCCCAACGGAGACCAGCGCCGTTGTAGAATAGCTGAATATCGTGAGCTTGCGGTACCGCCGAAGCAGAAAGCCTTACTTGGCCAGCCATTCCTGGCCGAGCCATCCTTCCGAAGAGAGATCCATCTGTCTCTTCTCGGAAGAGCCAAAGCGCTTGATATCCGCCTGCGTGACATATCGCCAGTCCCCGATAGCGTTCATCACTTCGTGATTGCCCAGTATCGAGACCACGCGCCCACCCACAGCCGAAGCTTGACCTCGCAATGTTTGCATCATGCGATATATGTCCATGGCGTAGGTTCCCCGATCAACGATATCTCCGGTTTGAACGAGGATGTCTGTCTCCGCTATCCAATTGTGTTCATCATCGATGATCTTGGCCATGCTGAGAACCTTTCTCGCATTAGTCAGATCTTAGATGTCAGCTCGACCCAAGACGTAAGCCTACCCCCATGCAGATCGCCAACAGCGATCAGCCGCTGCCGATATATTGGCACGCCTTCGGGTGATGGTGGCCGGGCGGGGACTGAGGTGCTTGCCGATTTAGGCCATAATAACAAATATATAGCGATGATGACGAGGAGCGCTATGATCACTCCCTTTGTTCCGGGCATCTGTCAATCGGACTCCGTGTAGCGGACAAGATGTAGAAGAAGAAACGTGTTCGTTGATTCAGCTGAAAGTCGCGTCATTTTGGACTGACGTCTCGCTCTCAATCGCATTATCGTTACTCAGCATTGGACGCTTCAGATGGTTCAGCCTTTCGTGTTGCTCGTGGCATGTCTGCCGCTCCTATTCAGGCTGGTTCCTCTAGTGATCCCATCTGCATACCTCGAGTCGTATTCATATTGGGACGCAGATATCCTCAACCTCCGTCCAGGCGAGAAGATCGCCGGCTCAAAGTGGAGAAATATAGGCTATTGGAAGGTGACCTCTCATCTTGCACGACAAAGTCTCTGCTCATGCTCAGGATACTGACTCCTTTCCGGATGCAGCGGAAGCTCTGGCGAGGAAGTTGGTCGACTTTGCCGGCGCGCCCTCTGGTGGAGCCGTGCTGGGTGGGTCATCTGCTGCGTGTGTGGGGATTTTCTGACGATCAGACATCGCACATGGATCTGGTGAATCTTTGTTGCTCCATCTACAAGCTTCACCCCCACCAGCATATCTCTATGGTCTCACATCTCTCGCCTCCGAATCCGAACAAGCTGCGCAGCTGCTCGAAAGAACGCCTCACACCAATACATCGGTCGAACTAATCACATCTTCCGCTACTTACCGGCCCGGCAAAGACGTGGGACACGTGCTGGATCCAATGCGCGGCTTCTTGGGGCGACGCTTCGCCGATTCCGATATTGACGACGATCCTTACGATTCAATGGACGAAGAAGCAGAGCGGCTGCCGTCTACAACACCTCCACCGTATGATCTCGTGTACGTGTTGGACGCGATCTACCATTTCCCTCCCGCCGTGCCATACTTTCTTGCGTCAGTCATCAAAGTTCTGCGCCCAGGGAGCGGTGTGATCGCGTACACCGACATCCTTCCGCCACCAAATGTTGGGGCTTTGCTCGGGAATCTGTTACTGCCGCCCCTCCTGTCTGTCCCAGCGAGAAATCTCGTGTCGCGACCCGGAAGTATCCAGAAGTACGTTGAGCTGCTCAACGAGATCGGCTACGAGGATGTGGTCATTGAGGACTGGAGCGGGGACGTATGGAATGGATTCGCGTCGAACTTGCGAGAAAGAGGATTTCTATGGAGGCAGGTAGCTCGTTTTGTGGAGGCCGCCGATCGTTCAGGCTGGAAATTCATCGCTGTGAGGGCCAAACGACCCGAATCACCTCTGGCAGGCGTTTCAGCTTGAATACATAATACATGCACGAGTTGGAGCAGTGAGATGGACTAGTCTACCTGGATGGCTGACTCTGCGCCCCGGCCTTGAGCTGCCGCAGATCTCCGGAGGTCCCTCTCTTGGATATCTCGGCGCAACTTTTCGAATTCGCCTTTCTTCTCTCTGGCGTATTGTGCCATGTCAGAGATCTTCTCCTCTTTATTCTTGTCTTTCAAGCGCGCCGCCTCGACAGCTTTAAGCTTGGCTCGTAATGCCGATGTAGACTGCGGATGAGAGGTGTCTAAGTTGGCATTGAAGATGATGATCCATTGTTGCACGCGCCATTGCAACGCGGATTTGTCTCCGACAGTTGGCAAATCATATTTCTGGCCATTAGCACCATTTGACCTCCAGGTCTTACGGTGAGCAGCTTGCGGAGGTCAGTGGGCTGCGCGATCGCGTAATTGGGCTTTCGTATCCGCTCCATTTCGACGCTGTTATCAATAAGTGTGTTGCGACAAAAGACAAACTTTTTGTCCTTGCCCGAGCCCGCGCCGGCGAAGACCCTTTTCCAATCTGCTTTCTGGTTCCCACTACCGCTCGCTTTATCTTTTGGGGGAGGACAGCCGCGATCAATATGCGAAGGTATGCTCGCGATTGGCATACGTGCCTGACACAGAGGGCACTGGGCGTCGTCTGCAGATCAGCAAGCTGGACGAGCGCGGTAAATTTGAGGATACCTACCGCTTTCGTTCAGCTCCTCACTCCCGGATCTGGACTCCAGATGATCCGGGTGGATGACTTGTATAATGTCGTCTTCTGAGCTGTCTTCGGGTCGGCTACTCTCGCTGTGGCCTTTGGCGCTGAGTCTTCGTCGCTTTACTTGCGAGGCTCCTGCCCTGGAACCAGAACTCTCTGGCAGTCTCCGCCGTGACGGTCCAGCCTGAGTGTTCTCGCAGAAGGTCATGAGACTCGGCCTGTCCTGTCAGCGATAGGCTGTCGGTGGAGACCCCATAGTCTGACCCACCTAGCCGCTTCCCAAGCGTCTGTTATCTCTTCCAAGGCTCTATTTCGCCTGATCGAGCCTTCCGTGACGATGGCGTCGCAAGCGGGGCATTTCTTCTCCTTCATAACATCGAATGACGATCTTATGCACTGCACATCAGAGGCATGTTCAGGCATCCTAGGGAAAGCCCACGACTGCTTACCTGCGAGCAGAAGGAATGCCCACAAGTGATAGTGACTGGGCCAGTGTAAACTTCCTTGCAGATACCGCATGTCACCGAACGGTCCAGTCGCTGGAATTGCGGGTAAGCGGGTGGAAAGGGCGCGGGGTCGTCATGTAGAACGGACAGGAGCGGGTGATTTGCCATGTCCATAGTGGAGGAAGGGTGGCAAGAGCAGGCGCGTGCTCTGATGTCGAAATGATGATCCGCAGGCCGGAGTTGACGTCGACGATTGGTGTTTTCGACTTTCGCTGACTCGCCGTCAGGATACGACCGATGAGAGAAAAGGTGCAAAGGGGATGGTTTGGAAGTGATCAAGACTGACCAAGTGATCCAGCGGCCTCCAATGTACAAAATCGGCACACGCGCGGTGGAGGTGGTTTGAGGAGCCTATTTCTAGTTGGCCCCAGGCGCGACCGTAGGCCTGCGATAAGGCGTGCGGTCAAGGCTGAGAATGAAAAGTGGAGGCTGACCTTGATTTCTGCTACTTGAGACGCGTTTCGGCAAGCACTTTCGATGCTGCGGTCGACGTCGCTCGCTTGTGTGCTCATCCTATCAATCATCATCGTGCGAAGTCTTGTCGGGTCTCCTGTAGCGGTCGCCAGCATGC
>Ga0308160_10001718_pt1 | contig 29098 bp, 22 predicted proteins | sample PhyFR1_FD_201036 | JGI IMG/M metagenome (GOLD analysis project Ga0308160, IMG submission 201036) | Phyllosphere microbial communities from UC Gill Tract Community Farm, Albany, California, United States - DLSLF.R1 | ecosystem: Host-associated > Plants > Phyllosphere > Unclassified | place: USA... | reverse complement strand
GAATAGTCGGCATCTTTGATACCCAAGGCAACCGGGACATCGACCGCGAAGCGCTGCGGCGCATGAACGAGAGCCAGCACCACCGCGGCCCCGACGAGGGCGAGCTGTACCTGGAGAAGGGCCTGGGAATGGGCCACCGCCGGCTGTCGGTGATCGACCTCGCCACCGGCCAGCAGCCCTTCCTGAATGCCGCACGCGACGTCGCCCTGGTGTTCAACGGCGAGATCTACAACTACCGCGCGCTGCGCGACGAACTGGTGGCCCTCGGCCACGTGTTCCGCACGAAATCCGATACCGAAGTCGTGCTGCAGTCGTGGCTGGCCTGGGGCGCGGACTGCGTGCGCCGCCTGCGCGGCATGTTCGCCTTCGGCATCTGGGACCGCCGGCAGCAGACCCTGTTCCTGGCGCGCGACCACGTCGGCGTGAAACCGATGTTTTATTCGCTGCTGCCGAACGGCCTGTTCGTGTTCGGCTCGGAACTGAAGTCGATCATGACCTTCCCCGAGCTGTCGCGCGAACTGAATCCGCGCGCGGTCGAGGATTATTTCGCCTACGGCTACGTGCCGGAACCGAAGACGATCTTCAACAACGCCCATAAACTCAGCCCCGGCCACTGCATCACCCTGAAAGTCGGCGACCGCGCCGTGCAGCCGCAGCGCTGGTGGGACCTGGCCTTCCGCCCGAGCGCGCCGCGTCCGGACGCCGAAGTCCAGGAAGAACTCATCGCACGCCTGCGCGAGACCGTGCACAGCCAGATGGAATCCGAAGTGCCGCTGGGCGCCTTCCTGTCCGGCGGCGTCGACTCCAGCGCGGTGGTGGCGATGATGGCCGGCGACGGCAAGCCGGTGACCACCTGCTCGATCGGCTTCGACGACCCGGAGTTCGACGAAACGGAGTATGCGAACCAGGTGGCGCGCCGCTACGGCACGACCCACCACGGCCAGATCGTCGACAAGGACGACTACGGCCTCGTGGATACGCTCGCCCACCTGTACGACGAACCCTTCGCCGACAGCTCGGCGATCCCGACCTACCGCGTGTGCCAGCTGGCGCGTCGCCACGTGACGGTGGCGCTGTCCGGCGACGGCGGCGACGAGAATTTTGCCGGCTACCGGCGCTACCGCTTCGCGATGGCCGAGCACAGCGTAAGGTCGAAACTGCCGGAAGCGATCCGCAAGCCCCTGTTCGGGACGCTGGGCAGCCTGTATCCGAAGGCCGACTGGGCGCCGCGCATGTTCCGCGCCAAGACCACCTTCGAAGCGCTGGCGCGCGACCTGGTCGAAGGATACTTCCACGGCGTGTCGCGCATCACCGACCGCCAGCGCGACCAGTTGTTCAGCGACGGCTTCCGTGACGACCTGCAGGGCTACCGCGCGATCGACGTCATGCGCGAGCACGCCGCGCGCGCGCCGACCGACGATCCGTTGTCGCTGATCCAGTACCTCGATTTCAAGACCTGGCTGCCGGGCGACATATTGACCAAAGTCGACCGCGCCAGCATGGCCCACTCGCTCGAAGTGCGCGTACCCCTGCTCGACCACACCTTCTGCGAATACGCGGCGACGCTGCCGAACGAGCTCAAACTGCGCGGCGGCGAAGGCAAATATGTCCTGAAAAAGTCGCTCGAGCCGCACCTGCCGCACGACATCATGTACCGCGCCAAGAAGGGCTTTTCGATCCCGCTGGCGGACTGGCTGCACGGCCCGCTGCGCCAGGCGGTGCGCGACGCCGTGCTCGGCGCGCGCCTGCTCGATACCGGCATCTTCAACCGCCGCTACCTGGAACAGCTGGTCAGCCAGCACGAATCCGGCGCGGCCGACCACAGCGTCGCATTGTGGTCGCTGCTGATGTTCGAAGCCTTCCTGCGCGTGAGCGCCGGCACCTGAGCCCGATCGGCGGCATCTTCATTTATTAAGGTAATCCAGTGCGCATCCTCTACCATCACAGGACCCGTTCCAAGGACGGCCAATTCGTTCACATCGAAGAAATGATCCACGCCCTGCGCGCGCAGGGCCACGAAGTGATCATCGCGGCGCCGCCCAGCATCGAGAACGAAGAATTCGGCGCCGACGCCGGCGCGGTCGCCCTGCTCAAGCGCTGGCTGCCCAAGTGGTTCTACGAGCTGGCGGAGCTGGGCTATTCGCTGGTGGCCTACCGCCGCCTGGCGAAAGCGATCCGCGCGCACCGCCCGGACTGCATCTACGAACGCTACAACCTGTTCCTGCCGGCCGGCGTGTGGGCCGCGCGCCGTTATAAACTGCCGCTGCTGCTGGAAGTGAACGCCCCGATCCTGGAAGAGCGAAGCCGCTACGACGGCCTGTCGCTGACGCGGCTGGCGCGCTGGTCGCAAGCCTATGCCTGGCGCAACGCCGACGTGGTGCTGCCGGTGACCCAGGTGCTGGGCGACATCGTGGCGGCCTACGGCGTCGACGAAAAACGCATCGTGGTGATCCCGAACGGCATCAACGGCGAGCGCTTCGAAAGCGCTCCCGACGTCGAGGCGGCCAAGCGCGCGCTCGGCCTGGAAGGCCGCCTGGTACTCGGCTTCACCGGCTTCGTGCGCGACTGGCACGGCCTGGACAAGGTGCTGGACCTGATCGCCGCCGACCCGCCTGACTCGCAACGCCACCTGATGGTGGTCGGCGACGGCCCGGCGCGTCCCGGCCTGGAGCGCCAGGCGCGCGAACTCGGCATCGAGAACCGCGTGACCTTCACCGGCATCGTCGGACGCGACGACGTGGCGCGCCACGTGGCTGCCTTCGACATCGCGCTGCAGCCGGCGGTGGTGGCCTATGCCTCGCCGCTGAAACTGTTCGAATACCTGGCACTCGGCAAAGCCATCGTCGGCCCGGCCCAGCCCAACATCGAGGAAATCCTGCGGCGCGACCACAACGCCGTGCTGTTCGATCCGAAAGACCCGGACGGGCTGGCCACCGCCATCAGCCGCCTGTGCGGCGACGCGGTCCTGCGCAACAAGGTGGCGACGAACGCGCGCGCCACCATCGCCGACCAGCAACTGACCTGGAGCGCGAATGCGCACCGCGTCATCGAGCTGTTCCGGGGGCTATTGAGCCGTGCGTGACGCCGTCACGGCGCGGCGCCACCCGGGCTAGACCAGCACTTCGCAGGGCGCCGGATGGCCGAGGAAGGCCGCCGGACTTGCACTCGGGCCGTAGGCGCCCGACTGGAATACGACGATCAGGTCGCCGGCCTGCGCATGGGCCAGTTCCATCCGGTCCGCCAGCACGTCGAGCGGCGTGCACAAGGGCCCGGTCACCGACGCCGGGCCGCTCTCGTCCGGCGTCATGCGGTTACCCACGGCGACCGGATAATTCTTCCGGATCACCTGGCCGAGGTTGCCGGACGCCGCGAGGTGATGGTGCATGCCGCCATCGATGACCAAAAATACCTCGCCGCGCGAGACCTTGCGGTCGATCACGCGCGCCACGTACACCCCGGCTTCGCCGACCAGGTAGCGCCCCAGTTCGAGCGCCAGGCGCGCCTGCGGTTGCTCGCTTGCCAGGCGCGGCAGCCATGCCTCGAGGCGGGCCGCGATCGGCGCGATGTCGAGGCGCTGCTCGCCCGGGAAATACGGGATGCCGAAACCACCGCCGATGTTCAGCTGGCGCAGCGCCAGCTGACCTGTCTCGGCCAGGCGCAGGCCCAGCTCGATGCTGCTGGCCTGGGCCTCGATGATGGCGTCGGCGCGCAGGCTCTGCGACCCGGCGAAAATATGAAAGCCGAGGACCTCCAGGCCCAGCGCACCGGCCTCGCGCAATACGCGCGGCACCTGTTCCGCATCGATGCCGAAGGGCTTGGCGCCGCCGCCCATCCTCATGCCTGACGACTTCAGCTCGAATTCCGGATTCACGCGCAAGGCGATGCGTGGTGCGATGCCCAGCGCGTCGCCGATCCGGGCCGCCGCCACCACCTCGCGTTCGGATTCGATGTTCAGGCAGACCCCCGCGGCAATCGCCTGGGTCAATTCGGCCTCAGTCTTGGCAGGCCCCGCGAAGCTGATGCGCTGCGGCGCCATGCCGGCATCCAGCGCAATCTTCAGTTCGCCGGCGGACGCCACATCCAGCCCATCGACCAGGCCGGCCATGTGCTGCACCAGCGCCGGCATCGGATTGGCCTTGATCGAGTAATGCAGCAGCACGCCTTGCGGCAACTGGGTGCGCAGGTCGCGCACACGCTGCGTGCACAGCGCGCGATCGTAGGCAAAGAACGGGGTGCGGCCCACGCGCTGGGCGAGCCGGATCAGCGGGATGCCACCCACCTGCAGCACATCGTCGGCAACGGGGAAGTGAATCTGGGGCGCGTGGCGCGGTTTGGGTCCTGTGGTCATGATGCTTGTCCGGATTGCAGGGTGAGTCGCAGCAGGTTGCGGTCGATCTTGCCGTTCGGGTTGCGCGGCAGGGGTTCTGCGCGCAGGTCGACGCGGGCCGGCACCATGTAGGCCGGCAGATGGCGCTTGCACTCGGCCAGCAGCGCGGCGGTGGCGGCGGTGGCGGCGGCGGTATCTTGCGTGGCGCTGTCCACCGGCACCGCGATCACGGCGATCGCCTGGCCCAGCTGCGGATGTTCGATGCCGAAAGCGGCCGCCTCGGCAACCAGCCCGGTGGTGTACAGCACCGACTCGATTTCAGTCGGGCTGATGCGGTAGCCGGACACTTTGATCATGTCGTCGCTGCGGCCGATGAAGTACAGATACCCGTCGGCGTCGCGGCGCACGGTGTCGCCCGACCACACGGCCAGTTCCGGCAGCGGCAAGCCCGCTTCCCGGCCCGGCGCCGGCCGGAAGCGCTGCGCCGTGCGCGCCGGGTCGTTCCAGTAACCGAGCGCCACCAGCGCGCCTCGGTGTACCAGCTCACCCGGCTCGTCGGGGTCGCACACGCTGCCGTCCGGCCGTACCACGAGGATCTCGGCATTCGGGATCGCGCGGCCGATCGAATCGGGACGCCGCGCCACCTCGCTCGGCGGCAAATAGGTGGAGCGAAACGCCTCGGTCAGGCCATACATCAGGAAGATCCGGGCCGCCGGCAATGCCGCCTGCAAGGCCTGCACGGTCGGCACCGGCATGGCGCCGCCGGAATTCGTGATGAAGCGCAGCGTGCAGTCGGCCGGCCACGCCAGGCGCGCCAGCGCGATCCACAGCGGCGGCACCGCGGCCAGGCCGGTGATGCGCTCGCGTGCGACCATCGCCACGATATCCTTCGGGAACAAGTAATTCATCAGCACGACGCTGGCGCCGCGCAGGAACGCCGTGGTCAGCTGCGAGAGTCCATAGTCGAAACTGAGCGGCAGCACGGACAGCAGGCGGTCGTCGGCCCGCAGCTCCAGGTAGCTGGCGACACTGTGCGCGCCGGCCACCAGGTTGCGGTGCGACAGCACCACGCCTTTCGGCTGGCCGGTGCTGCCGGAGGTGTACAGGATGGCGGCGACGTCGGTGTCGATACGGCGATGCGGCACGGCGACCGCTTCGGCCTGCCCGGCTGCCGCCGGCGGCCAGGCCAGCAGCGGCAGCGCATCCACGGCCGGAACCTTGCCGCCCTCGGCCAGCAGTACGGCGCGCAGGTCGAGGCAACGTGCCAGGACGGGCGCCAGCTGGGCCAGGCGTTCGGCCGTCGTCACCAGCATGCGCACGTTGCAATCGGCCAGGATGTAGGCGACCTGGTCGGGCTTGAGCAAGGGATTGACCGGCACGAAGACACAGCCTGCGGCCGCGGCGCCGAACAGCGCGGCCACGTTCTCGATGCGCTTTTCCATGTACACGGCAACCCGTGCGCCGGCTTCCAGCGGGATACGCAGGCATAGCGCGGCAACGGCCTGCACCTGCGCGGCGAGCTGCGCATAGCTGCAGCGCCCGTCGCCATAGGCCAGGGCTTCGGCATCGGGCGTGCGTCCTGCACTGTCGAACAAAGAATCGTGGATCAGATGGTTCATCGATGGCATGGGTGCTGCCGGCCCTCTATCGGATCGATGAGCGGGCCGACGAGCGCCGGAAGTATTTTTGGGATGGCATGTCCACGGCATGGTGAAGCAACACCGACAGCAGGAAGACGGCCACGAACGACAGCCACAGGTAGACCTGGCTGACCTGATGGGTGTCCGAGACGAATCCGGCTTTCAGCAAGTCATAGACGAGGTAATGCACCATGTAGGTCGAATACGAGATTTCGCCGAGATACACCAGCACCGGTGCCGACAGTGCAGCCGTGATCCAAGAACGTGTCACGCTCAGGTAAGCGATCAGCAGGGCAAACATGACTGGAACCAGCGCATAGTCCGGCGTTGCCGTGCCGGCGTACAGGACGCACAGCACGCAGGCACCCGTGAGCGCGGCGGTGGCATGGCGTTCCAGGAAGGCCCGGTGGTGGACGAACAGGGAACCGACGAAGACCCCCATCAGGAACTCGAACAGGGTGCGCACCAGGGCCATGTGGGAAATGTCGGACCCGAGCGAGGCCAGGCCGTTTCCTGCATAGATCAGATACAGGACGGCAGCGGCCAGCACGATGCTCAGCAGGTGCGAGGCAATGCTGCCGCGCAGCTTGCGCAGGCTGAAAGCCATCAGCGGGAAGAACAGGTAGACGAACCATTCCGAGCTGATCGACCAGGACGGCACGTTCCAGGTCAGGTCGCCGCCGAACCACATGTGGACCAGGAACATGCTCTGGATGAAGGCCGTCCATGTGTACGATGCCGGGGGCGTCCCGCTGCTCGACAGGAAAATGAAGCCGGCGAACAGCACGAGGTAGCCGCCCAGCATCACGAAATGCAGGGGATAGATACGCGAAAAACGGTTCCAGTAAAACTTGCCCACGCTGCGCGGAAAATTCTCTGCCAAAGATGCGTGATAGCTCAGGAACATCACGAACCCGCTGAGCAGGAAGAACAGGTCGACGGCCAGGTAACCATGGTCGATGACGCGCTTGAGCGACATCGGCACCGAATCATTCATGAGGGTCAGCGAGTGGTAGAACACCACCCACCAGGCACAGATGCCCCGCAATCCTGCAAGTTGATTGAGCTTCACGATATTGCCTGCTTCCTGGCTGCCTGCTCGCTGGCTGCCTGCTCCCCGGCTTTGATCTGCTCACGCTGGTCGCTCTGTACGCGCATGGCATACTGGTCGATGGCCACCGTCAGGCTGATCATGTAGAAAATAAACGGTTGATACGCGATACCGACGAAGGCGCCGCCGGCCAGGAACACCATGACGCCGGTCAGCATGGCATTTGACAGGTCGGCCACCCAGCCCATGCCCTCGTGGTTGCGCCAGGCTTTCTTCAACTTCAACAACTTGAACAGCACGATTGCGATGATCGCGAAATACACCGCGAAACCGAAGAATCCCTGCTCGCCCAGCAGCTCGAAATAAATGCTGTGGAAGGCCTTGCCGCCAATCTGCCCTTCCGGCAAATACATGACCGTGCCGTCCGACGCCACTGCGCCGATCCGGTTATGCAAAAAGGAATTGAATCCCCCACCCAGCGGATGGCTGGCAACGTAGTCGAGCGTCCATTCCCACACCCTGATCCTGCCGAGTGCGGACGAATCCGAATTATAGGTCTCGATCGTGGACATGCGCGAGCCCCATGCCGTCGAGGACAGATCAAGGTTGAGCAAGACCACCGCAACGACGGCGATACCGGCCAGCCACCATAGTTTTTTCTTCGATTGCAGCATCGACAGCATGACCATCACAGCGACGGCAATGATGCCAGTGCGTGCACCGGTACCGACCACCGCAGCTAGTGCCACGAAAATAATGCTGATGAATAAACCTCGGGTCAGCTTATTTCTCGGGAACACAAGACTATGACGCATGAGAAAAATGGCCAAGGGAATCATCATCACGCAGACCACTGCCAGCGTGCTGGACTCTGACAAGCCGCTATTGCCGGTTCCCATGACGGACAGCGACTGGTATCCACCGCCGCCGAGCAGGGTCTTGATACCGGCAGGGAACACGATTGTGCACGCACCAAACACGAAGGTCAGGATAAAGGCTTCGATCTGGATTCGGGAACGGAAGATATAGGGCATCACGACGGCGAAGATCAGTACCTTCGATGCCCAGTCCCATTTAGCCCATGCCTGTACTGGAAAAGCCGACAGATACGTCGTGAACGTTACCCAAATGGTGAACAGCACCAGCAGAAACAGAAGGGTACCGAACTTAGGCAAATATTTCCGGTCCTTGAGTACGAACAGCGTTAGGGTGAGCACGGCCGCAATGAACGACAGCGGCAGGTCGTTGATGATCGAATAGGCCAGATGCTGCGGCCGGACGATGTCCACCCATATAAAACCCAGGGCGGCGATGAACGCGGTGGAAAAACCCGCAAACATCAGGGCAGCGAAGACACCCGTCAGAAAAAGACTTTGCATACGTTTGGGATGCGATGCGCAACAATAAACAGACAGGTACCGGCAGCCTTACCTGCAGCTGGGCAATGCCCCAGTTACTTGCGCATTCCCTTCTTCAAAGGTGGTAACTGTTGAACGGGCTTGTCTGAAAACCAGGGAATGATCCTGTCGAGCTTGATTGCGCGGAACCCTGTATAAACGATTAAAGTGCTAAAAAGCAATATCGCTGTATTGTCAATCATGTCTGCCTTTGATGGAATACTTGTTGCGTGTGCCGATCGCTACTGGACGACGGGCGCTAGAATAGCACGCTGCATCAGGCCGCACTGTTGCCTCAACGGACCTTGTATTATCGGTAGTCTCTAAACTAAACGCAACAATCTTCCCTGCAGAGTGTTGCCCTCGTTAGCCGGCAAGAATTGTCGACCTGACACGATCATGCAAGAGCGCAACTTGTTCGTGGCGAATGCTATATTACGTGCATGCCTTTAACAAATCATCAACGCCCCACCCGTCCCGCCGTGCCTCCGGTCCCCGTGCTGTCGCTGGCTGCTTTCGCAGGCAAGCGCCGCGCCGCGCTGCCATCGCTGCTGGACGGCGCCGACGTGCGCCTGGTCACGAGCGGGCGCGTCGCCATCGGCCTCGCGCTGCGCGCGCTTGGCGTGGGCAGCGGCGATTGTGTGCTGGTACCGGCTTACCATAGTCCCTCGATGATCCCGCCGGTGCACTGGTGCGGCGCCAGGGTGGTGTTTTACCGGGTGCATCCGGACTCGACGCTCGACCTGGACGACGTTGCCGCCAGGCTGGGGGCAGAGAACCGGGTGAAGGCCATCATGGCCACGCATTTCTTCGGCATGCCGCAAGACCTGGCGCCGCTGCGCGCGCTGTGCGACCACCATGGCGTCGGCCTGATCGAAGATTGCGCCCACTGCTTTTTTGGCGAGCGCGACGGCGTTGCGGTCGGCAGCACCGGCGATTACGCGATCGGCAGCAGCATGAAATTCTTTCCGGTCTACGAGGGCGGCTGCCTGGTGTCGCGCCGCCACGCGCTCGATACGGCCTTGTCGTCCGCCGGCGCCGGCTTCGAGGCCAAGGCCGCATTGAACACGCTGGAAACCGGCTTCGCCTACGGCCGCATGAAAGGCTTGCGCGCCGCGCTGGCGCTGCCGCTGGGCGCAAAAAACATGGTGTGGAACGTGCTCAAGGCACGCACCCGCAAGGCGGGCGCGCCAGCGGACGCGGCGTCCGGCCTGGCCCCCGCCTCCTCCGACAACAGTTTCGAGTTCGACCCGCGCTGGGCCGACAAGCGTTCTTCCCGCTTTTCGCGGCTGGTAATCCGCTTTGCTTCGCGCGCGCGCATCGTCGCGCGCCGGCGCCGCCACTACCTGGCGCTGCAGCAGGCGCTCGCCGGGCTGCCCGGCTACCGTCCCCTGTTCGCGGCGCTGCCGGACGGCGCCTGCCCTTGGGTGTTCCCGCTGCTGGCCGAACGGCCGCAGCCGCTGTTCGAGGCCCTGCAGGCGGCCGGCGTACCGATGGTGCGCTTCGGCGCCACCCTGTGGCCCGGGGTCGACGACAGCGTCTGCGCCAACAGCATGGAACTGGGGCGGCGCCTGATCGCCTTTCCCTGCCACCAGGAATTGAGCGATGCCGAGCTGGCCTGGATGAGCTCCACCATTCGCAAGGCGCTTGACGCCACCGCGGCGGTGCCGGCATGAGCTGGACCGTGGTGCCGGCGACCGAATTTGCCGTCCATGCCCAGCGCTGGGGTGCATTGCACGCGCGCGGGGCCGCTTCTCCCCTGCTCGCCCTCGAATTCGTGGAAGCGCTGCTGGCGGTGTTCGGCACCGGCAGGGAAGTCCTGGCCTGGCACGAGGACAGCGCCTGCACCGATGCGATGGCGATCCTGGCGCCAGCCGGTTTCGGTATCTGGCATACCTTCCAGCCATCCCAGGCGCCGGTCGGCCTGTGGCTGCAGCGCGGTACCGAAGCACCCACCACCCTGCTACCGGGCCTGCTGGGCAAGCTGCCCGGCATCGGGCTGGTGGCCGGCCTCACCCAGTGCGATCCGATGCTGATGGCGCGCCCCGCCGACGGTACCACCGTGCGCACGCTCGACTACATCCGTACCGCCCGCATCACCATGCATGGCGCCGGCGGCTTCGACGCCTATTGGGAAGCGCGCGGCAAAAACCTGCGCAACAACCTGAAAAAGCAGCGCAACCGGCTGCGCCAGGACGGCATCGACACACAGCTGGAAATCTGCCGCGCGCCCGAGCAGATGGCGCAGGCGGTGGCCGACTACGGCCAGCTGGAAGGCAGCGGCTGGAAGGCGGCCGGCGGCACCGCGGTCGGCGCCGAAAACGATCAGGGCCGCTTCTACCGCAGCATGCTGGAAGCCTTCGCGGCACGCGGCGCAGCCAGCGTCTACCGTTACCGGATCGGCGGACAGCTGGCGGCGATGGACTTGTGCGTGGAAGGCGGCGGCTGCATCGTGGTGCTGAAGACGGCCTACGACGAAAGCCTGTCGCGCCAGCTGTCGCCAGCGCTGCTGATGCGCGAGGAAGCCTGCCGCGGCCTGTTCGACGAAGGCCGGTTCGAACGCATCGAATTCTACGGGCGCGTCATGGAATGGCACCTGCGCTGGACCGACGAGGTGCGCACCATGTACCACCTGAACGGCTACCGCTGGCCGGGGCTGGCGCGCCTGCACGGATTGCGGCGCGGATCGTAGCGGCCCTGGCGGGAGCCGCCGGCTTTAGCGCGCGTTGGTCGCCAGTGGATGGCGCGCGACCGCTTCGCCATTGGCATCCCGGACGAAGAACGACAGGGCCACGTCACCGGCCCCGGGATGCGCGAGCGATTTCCGGACAAACGGTGCGCCGAGCTGGACATCGACCTTGTAGCCGTCCCTCTGCACCACCCACACCCGGTTCGCATCGGCGGTCACGCGCCGGGCATCGTCGCCGAGCAGGTAAGTCACGCCGTGGGACACGACGTGATCGCTGGAAGGACGCAGGCCCAGCATCGCCGTCTTCTCCGGGCCGAGTTTCCTGAAAACGGCCTCCCATTGCGCATTCGCCGGCGGCATGATGGCCAGCGGCTGGCCCCAGTTCTCGCCCACTGCGTAGCGCATCACGCCCCAGTACACGCTGACGTTCGGAACGACGACGACATCGCCCGGCTGCACCGATTGCAGGATCTGCCGGGCCGTCACCCCATACGCATCCGCGGTCATTTGATAGCGCATCAGAGGCAGGGCTGCCACGGCCAGCACCGTCATGCAGGCGAAGGCGGCGGCGCGCCACCAGCGACCGCCATGGATGGCGATGCCCACTCCGGCGCCCACGGCGATGAAAGGCAGCAGGTTCGAGGCAAAGACGGGCACCTTGATCATCGGCTTGGCGAGCATGCTCACCGCGATGGCCACCGCCAGCGCAGCGATCGGGATGGCCAGGGTCCGGACCCGGCTGCGGCGTTCCAGCATCGCGGCCGCGGCCAGGAACACGAAAATCACGAGACCGGCGAGCCTGAGCGACATGATGGATGCCGGGCCCCAGCCGGCGACCAGCGCACCCGGCTCGGTCAGCGACATCAGCACCGTCGACGGCGCCGTTGCCTCCGAGCCCCGGATGACGGCACTGCCCATCAATGGCGCGATCAGGGCCAGCACCACGGCCTGGGCCAGGATCCAGCCGCCCAGGCCGGCACCCGGCTTCGCGCCTGCGGCTGGCTGCCGCCGCGCGTGGTACAGGCACTCGATGCAGGCGCCGAGCGCGATAAATCCGACGAAGAAGAATTCGATGGCGTGCAGATACGAAGTGGCCGCCTCGAGGACGATCATCCATGCCAGCCATTTACGCTCGCGCAGCAGGAACCACTGACGGTTGGCATACCAGACCAGCAGGGCGCATGCAGGTACCAGGCCATACATGCGCAGGTTTGCGCCGCTATAGGCAAAGATCGGCAGCAGCGCGTACAAGGCCGCTGCATAGCATGCGGCTTTGGCGCCATACACCTTGCGCGTGATACCGAACAGGACGGCGAGACTGATGAAAGCGCAGAAAACCGAATTGAACAGCACTGCGGCGTCGGAGCGCAATCCGAGGTCATGCCACAGCTTGAGCTGCAGGAAATACAGCGGCGGATGGATATCGTTGCGCAAGACTTGCATGAAAAACAGCGGCAGCGGCTGATTGCCGTGGGTGATCGCAATGATCTCGTCTTCCCACAGCGACGTGCGGCCATGCCACCAGAGCAGCGTCACCAGGCAGGCAAATCCAACGAACAACATGCATAGCCATTGCTCCGCATTGCTCTTGGCAACCGGCTTCATCGAATATTTTTCCATCATGTCCAAAGGGGTGGAGTCAGCTTTTCAGACCTGCTTCTCTTCATGCTTCCGGAATGCCAGCCTGCGGTAGCCGAAGAAGCTGAAGCCCATCAGGGTGCCGGTGGCGATCGCCACGGCGACAGGCGCCCAGACGCCGATCTTGACGAGCCATGAATAGAGCAGGAAATTCAGCAGTGCCGAGACGAGCGCCACCACGGCGTAGCGCGCCGCCTCGGAAACGGTCTTCTGCTTGCGCACGCCGAACGTAAAGCGCCGGTTGAGAAGCCATGTGGTCAGCATGGCCAGCGCGATTGCGGGAATCCTGGCCGCGATAGTCGACACCCCCGCATGGGCAATCACCATGGTCATTCCGGCATCCACGACAAAGCCGATGGCGCCGACCAGCACGAACCAGACGAAACTCCGGCTCATTCCGGCGCGTTCAGGCCTTTGATCGGCAAGCCGAGATAGACCATCCTTTTGAGTTCGAGGCGGCCGCGGGCCACGCTGTCCAGTATCAGTCCTGCCACCACCGACACCGACGCCATCAGCATCAGGCCGGTAATCAGGATGGCGGTCGGGAAGCGCGGCACCAGGCCGGTTTCCATGTAGGTGGTGAGCAGCGGATAGCCAAGAATCAGCGAGAGCGCCGTCAGGACCGCAGCAATCGTGCCGAAAAACTTGACCGGCTGGATTTCCTTGAACAGCAGGAAGAAGGTCCTGAGGATGCGGAAGGCATCGTGGAAGGTCCGCAACTTGCTGACCGACCCTTCCTGGCGCGCACCATATTCGGTCGGGATCTCGGCCACCGGCATGCGGACCTGGCAGGCGTGCACCGACATTTCGGTTTCGATTTCAAAACCGCTGGAGATGGACGGGAAAGTCTTGACGAAACGGCGCGAGAATACGCGGTAGCCGGAAAAAATATCGGTGAACAGGCCGCCGAACAGGTTGGCGTAGATCCGGTTGAACATCATGTTGCCGAAGCCATGGCCCTTGCGATGCGCATTCGCATACACGTTGTTGCGGATCCCGACCACCATGTCCAGCTGCTCTTCCAGCAGGCGCGCCACCATGTCGGGCGCCACCGTTGCGTCATAGGTCGCGTCGCCGTCGGCCATGATGTAGACATCGGCTTCGATGTCCGCGAACATGCGCCTGACGACGTTGCCCTTGCCGGGGACCGGTTCGCTGCGGACGATGGCGCCGGCGGCGCGTGCGACCGCCGCGGTATCGTCGGTCGAACGGTTGTCGTAGACGTAGATGCGCGCAGTCGGCAAGGACGCCCGAAATCCTTCCACGACCTGCCTGATCGACAACGCTTCGTTGTAACAAGGGATCAGGACCGCAATGCCGATGCTGGCAAAGCTGTTCCTGTTCTGATTCAGCTCGATCGTCTCGGGTAGGTTTTGAAGATTTCTAAGCATAATTTATAGTAAAAGCTGGACGACGCCAGGAAGGTGCGGCTTCGGATTCGGAGGACGGAACGCATACCATCGGTGGACGCATCACGCGAATCTTACCTGTTTCCTGGAAATATGGTGATTCTTTCAAGAAGTTTTCGCAGGTTTGCAACGGCTCGGGTTTGCCGCTCGCCATGCGCATGGCGCTGGTGCGGTTCTGTGCGGTGCGAGCTTCAGACCCGGGAGGGGACGCCCAGGTTATTCTTGCGTTCGAGTCGTTTAAGCGCACGACTGTGCTGCAGATTGAACAGCCACTTCAGGACGACGATCGACGCCGACGGCCGGCGCTGCAGGCGCGGTGCGCCGGTAATGCCCCAGAACCCGTCCGAGGTCCCCAACAGGGCTGCGTCGCCCAGTTCCTTGAATCCTTCATGGTAAAGCTTGTTCACTTCATACAGCGAACGGTCGAGCAGGCGCAGGTTCAGGAGACTGCGGAATTTCGACGGCGTATTTTTTCTCCAGAACCGGAAAAAATTCCGTTGCATCAAATAGAAGAAATAAGGCGGCCGGTTCGTGTCTTTTCCGTCATGACAGGCATGCACGATTTTCGCGTCGAAAGCCACGCGGTTTTTCCAGCCTGCGGCGGCCAGCCTGGCGCTGATATCGTTATCTTCAAAATAAGCGAAAAGCTTTTCGTCCAGAACGCCGATTTCCTTCAGCGCGCTGACCCGGAACAGCACGGCCGTGCCGGCCACCCACATGTCGTCCGGATGCGATGTTTCGAATGCGGCGGTTTCGCTTTCGGACGCCATGCGGATCGAGGACAAGCTGCGCCAATCGTGCCTTGCGCCTGCAAAATCGATACGTGTGGCATCGTGTTCAGCAATACTGAGCGGCGCCACTGCACCGCATGTCGGATCCTTGGCCATCAGGCCGACCATGTTTTCGAGCGCGTCCGGATACACCGTCGCATCGTTATTCAGCAGCCAAACGTAATCGACGCCGCCGGCCATGGCGGCCTGCATCGACAGATTATGTCCGCCCGCAAAACCAAGATTCTCTTCCTGCCGGATGAGGGCTACCTTGCGAGCACGCGCACCCTCTTCGAGAATGCGCCATTCTTCCGCACGCGAGCCGTTGTCGATCACCGACAACCGGATATCCAGGCCCTGCGTATATTGCAGTGCCAGTGAATCGATACAGCGCAGGGTCGCACTGGCGGCATTCCAGTTCAAGATACTTATCAGCACGCTGGGTGTCGCGGCTTCCAGTTTTTCAGGCATTACTTCTCCAGCGACAGGTCACTCATGCTGTCATTTTATTATTGATAGTAAATTCTTGCACGGAATTTGCTATGATACAAAATCACCTCTTCCAGTCACTTTCACAGCGGTTCCAAGCTGGCTTCACAGCATTGCAACGTCGCAATATTTCAACACACCATGGATCTTTGCTTAGTCATTCCCAGTTACAACAGGACCGATCTCATTGCGCATACGATCGAAAGTGCCTTGAATCAGACGATGGCGTTCAAACAGATCGTCGTCGTCGACGATGCGTCGACCGACGACACCCTGAAAACGCTGGAGCGCTTTGGCGATCGCATCACCGTGATCGCCTCCACAAAAGTGGGGGTGCAGGAAGCCCGGAATATCGGCGTGCGCGCCGCCACGACGCCTTACGTGACCCTATGCGATTCGGATGACTTGCTGCAGCCTTCGCATGTGGAAATCATCAGCAGCTGGCTGGACAGCCATGCGGATTGTGACGCGATCTACACCAATCACCAGCCATTCAATGGCGATGTCGTACAAGTCGATACGTTTTCGCGGGCGCCGCAAGACTTTTTCGAAGGCGCCCATCGGGAAGGCAACTTCTTGACGGCGATTCCCGACCTGTACGTGAAGACAGCCACCTTCCAGCCGCTGCTGGTCAGCGGTGTGACCTTGAAAACGGCGTTCTACAAGCGGATTGGCGGTTTCGATCCGGCATTCAACGGCGTCCCTTCCGAAGATTGGGAATTTACCCTGCGCGTTGTACGCGACGGCAAGGTGGCGCTGTATATGGACTCCATCACACTCATCCGGCGCCATCCCGGCAACGATTCGCACAATGCCTTGCGTCAGCGTCTCGGCGAGGTGGCCGTACTCGAACACGCGCTGGCGCACCATGACTGCCCAGCGCGTTACCGGCCGACATTCGTGGCCGTCATGAACAGGCACCGATTGTGGGCGTTCGAACAGGCTTTCGGCACAAAAAAGCTGCGCCTGGCCGCGTCGATCTTTCCCCTGCTGGGCGAACGGCGGCAATCGTTCAAATTCCTGGTCAAGAGCGTTCTCATCCGGCTGTACATGGCGACGACACGCTTCAAGGCGCCGCCCGCACACGTACAGTATGCGGAAGCTGTGAAATAAACCCTGCGGGCCGGCGGCGCAGCGCGCCGAACGGCTCAGCGCTGCGCCGCCATGTGATCCTTCAATTGCGACAGTCCCATGAACTGGCCGCCGATCTCGTCGCGGAACCAGGCGCAGTAATCGTACACGGTGGCGATGAAGCGCTCCAGCGCCGCCGCATCGCGCACGTAGGGCGTGTGGCCGGCCACCATCGACGGGCTGTGGTAGGTCAGCGAGAACACCTGGCAGCCGCCGGCGTGCAGCGCGCCGGTCAGGCGCCGCATGTCGTCGCAGCTGGCGCCCTCGGGGGTCAGGCGGATGCGCTCGACGGCGCGCGAGCGCGCCAGGATGCCGCCCATGCGCAGGCTGCGTCCCAGCGGACGCTGCGCCATCTCGCGCAGCTGCGGGCCAAGCGTGCGCAGCCAGCCGGCATAACCGGTCGTGGCCGGCAATTCGAGCAGTTCGCGTCCACCCGCCCTGAACCAGTAGGGGTGTTCGCGGTAGGTCCGGAAATCGGGGCCGCCATCGTCGGTGAAGGCAGTGTAGGGCACCACGCTGGCGTCGATCGTGTAACCGAGTGACGCGATCGATTCCGCCGTCTGCGTTCCCAGTCCATAGCGCCCGGCCTTGAAGGTCGCCGGCGCGCGCCCGAAATTGTCGGCGATCGCCGCGGTCAGCACGCGCAGCTTTTCGTATTCGAGCTCGGGCGCCAGGTTGCCGGCGTAGGAGTTAAACGTCGTCACTTGCTCCTGGTGCGGCGGCGACACCCATGGATGCAGGTGGGTGCCGATCTCGCAGCGCCCTTCTTCCATCAGGCGGCGCAGCACGGCCACCGAAGATGCAGTGGTGGCCACCGGATAGTCGCACACATAGGTCGGCACGATGCCGAACTTGTCGAACACGCGCTCGTGCATCAGGGGCTGGCCGGCAATCGAGGTGGTGCCGGTGCTGGCCCGGTCGAACGGCTTGTCCCAGGCGAATTCTTCTTCGGTGTCGACGACGACGAGCAGCACCGGGCGCTCGCCGGCGGCCAGGCTGGCCGGCACGTGATTGGCTTTTCTCAGCATGGAGTGGATTCCTGGAGTCGTGCGGAAGACGCCGGCATGGCCTGGGCCAGCGCGGCCAGGCAGGTATCGATGCGGCGGTAGGTCGATCCGAAGGTGGCGTCGTCCTTGCCCTCGGGATCGAGGATCTGGTGACCGGGCGCCGGGCAGGCTTCGCCCAGCAGGAAGATCCGTTGCGCCAGGTGCGGATAACGGGCCGCGATGCTGTTCAGGTTGATCTCGTCGAAGGCGATGACGACGTCCGCCGCTTCCAACAGCGCCGCGCTGGCGTGGCGCGAGCGGTGCGCCGACATGTCGACGCCATGGCGCGCGGCGGCCGCGATCGCCACCGCCGGCGAACCGCGCCGGTTGCGCGGCAACATCCCGGCCGACGAAAAGTGGAAGCGCGCCGGCGCGAACAGCTGCTTCGACTTCAGTTCGGCATAGCTGCTGCGGTTGATGTTGCCCTGGCAGACGAACAGCACCTCGACCGGACGACCGGACGCCGCCGCCGCGAGTTCGGCCAGGCGCTGTGCCAGTCCGGTCCGCGCCGCCGGCCGGCCGCCCTTGCCCAGCAGGGCCTTGACGCGCGGCGCCACGATGTCGCGCACTTCGCGCAAGCCCGGCTGCATGTCGTCCAGCACCAGGGTGTCGTGGTGCTCGCGGCCGAGCGCGACCCGGTGGAAGCTCCACAGCCACCCCGCGCAGTGCGCCGCCAGCTTGTGCGGCTGGCGCACCAGGCGCGCCGCGCCCGAGCGGGCCTGCCACATGTCCTGCACCAGGTTGCGGCAATAGCGTCCGGCCGGGTAATCGACCGGCGGCGTCGGTTCGCGCCGCGCCAGCAACTGGTACAGGCGGTAGGGGAAATCGATGCCGATCGATACCGGCAGCGGCAACGAACCCCAGGGGCGCGCATTCACCTCGATCAGGATCCAGCTGCCGTCGGCCGGGTTGACCTTGAATTCGAACATGGCCAGGCCGGTGTAATCGCTGGCCTTCACCATGCGTTCGACGGCATCGAGGCGCACCGGATCGAGCGGCGCGCTCTTGCGGTAATAGCTGCTGCCGTTCATCTCATGGGCGCGGTGGTGCTCGAAGGCCTGCAGCACCGTGCCCCGGTCGCACAGCACCGACACGCCCAGGCCGAAACCGGGGAACATCCGTTCCAGCAGGATCGGGCCGGCGTGATCGTGGCGCGCCAGCCAGTCGCCCAGCGCGGCGCGCTCGCCGATGATGCGGGTGCTGGTGCGCACGTACAGTTCCGGCAGCGCATACGACATCGGTTCCTTGATCACGGCCGGCAGGCCGATGTCGGCCACGATGCTGTCGACCGTGTCGCCGCGCGCCAGCATGCGTCCGGGCGCGACAGTCACCCCGACCGATTCGGCCAGTTGGCGCGTCTTGACCTTGTCGAAGAAGATCTCGAGCGCCCGCGGCGACGGAATCGCCAGCGGACAGAAGGCCTCGAGTTCGCTGCGGTGCAGGCACAGCGGCAGCAGGCCGCGTTCGTCGCACGGGATCACCAGCGAGAAGCCCTGCTCGCGCAGCAGCGCGCGGATCGCATCCAGCCATTCCTGGCCGCCGTCGAGGTAATAGGGCAGGAAGTGCACGTCCTTGATGTAGCGCGAGGCCAGCGCCGGTGCGCGGAAGTCGAACGGCGCCACGTGCACCTCGATGCCCTTGCGGCCGAGCGAACGCACGGTCGACAGGAAGCTGCGGGTATCGTCACCGATGACGAGGATTTTGTCGGGACCGTTCATGCCGCCCTTCCCCGCAGCAGCTGGCGCCAGCCCAGCGCCATCGTATACAAGGCCCATTTCAGGGAGACGCGCGCGGCCAGGGCGCGGCGCGCATACAGCAGCCCGAGCGCATGCTTGCCTTCTCCCGTCAGCGACTGCGACAGGCGGCGCAGGATGTCGCCTTCATAGGCCTGGCACAGCGCGCGGATCGCCGGGCTGGCCACGTTCATGGCAATGTGCTGCGACACCAGGGCCGAGATCATCCAGCGCTCGTCGCGGCTGAAGCTGCGCGACAGGTTGTCCTGGCGCGCGGGGTCGGGCACGTTGTGCTGGGCGACCAGGTCCGGGTTGAAGAACACGGTGCGCGCCGCATCCGCCGCGCGCCAGAAGAAATCGCGGTCTTCCTCGTACGACGTGCGGGTCCAGAAACCGCCGACGGCAAGCGCCGTGGCCTTGCGCACGGCAAGGATGTTCAATTGCGCGAAGCCGCCGCCGCGCACCAGTTCGTCCAGCGCCAGCGTGTAGCCGCGCGCGTGGCTGCGCGTCTTGCGTCCGACGATGGCCATCAGCCCGGGCAGCCAGTCGCGCCGCTCGACCGCACCTTCGCAGGTGACCGCGTTCTGGTTGGCGATGTACAGGTCGACCGCCGGCTCGCCGTCGAACACTTCCATCATCATGGCGAGATGGTCGTCGCTGGTCCAGAAGTCGTCGTCGTCGCAAAAGGTGACGATGTCGCCCGCAGCCGCTTCGATACCGGTATTCCTGGCCACCGACGGGCCCACGCCGGGGGCATCCGGACAGCCGAGCTGGACCAGGGTAAAGCGGCTGTCCAGCGTCTTCCAGAGTTCGGTATAGGTGGCGCGGGTCGCGCTGCTCGAGCCGTCGTCGACGACGATGACCTCGAAGGCCGTGTAACGCTGGGCATGGATGCGCGCAAGCATGCGTGCCAGTAGAACAGGTCTGTTGCGCGTTGGCACGACGACCGAAATACGGCACGCAGGCTGATGTCCGCGGGGAGTCCCGGCGTCACGGTGAAGGGACAATTTCTCGGCCTTTAGTACGGTTGGGAGCGGCAGCGGGGCATGCCGCCGATAATCTTGCCATCCTAACACAATGCACATCCGTACGGCATGTCGGTGCGGCAGGCGTGCGTGCCTCTCTCTCTCGCACGCAAATCGGTGCAGCGCAATATAAGTCGCCTTCACACGGCGCAATTATTAAAAACCTGGCTGCCTTGATTTAATGATTCAGCCTACAAATATTAATAAACCACTTACACCCATTAATAAACTGTCCAATGAATTGAATTGCCGTCAATTCTGACAAAAAGCGAAGTCAAAAATCCCTTTATCTTTATGCATCACAGTTATTTTTATACTTTCAAGCAATAGCTGTGCGCTCAATTGCAAAAAATCGCCAAGTAAAAATCGGCTTATCAATTTAGCTTTTCATAATCTCGACAGCAGCGGCGAACAGCTGGCCGCGTCGCATCGCCTCAGCACATTTTAATTCAATATTCATAACTAAATACCATATTTGCATCAGTTTATTGCATTAAATGCAAAATTTAATATTCTTGAACGTATCTTCTTTACAAAAAAATCCAGATACGCTTGACACTCCAAAAATTTTTCGCGACAAACGCAACACTTTGTGTTGTTTCCGTGTGGAATTTATTCCTGATGGAGAAAAATCAGAACACAGTGTTTGTTAACCGATGTAAAGTTCAGTTCTCCAAAGAAATTGATCTCTCGAACGAATTCCTCCGACGAATACTTTACGTCCTTAAATCATGAAATCCAATACCACGCCACGGATTCTGAATTCTAATAATGCAAATGGCAGCGCCATGGCTGACGCCTTGAAGACGCACCGCACTGCAGCACGTACCATCGCTATTTATGTAAGCGGCGCCGTGAGCGCGATCGCGCTGGCCGCATGCGGCGGCGGCGCAAGCTCGAGCGGTACCGAAAGCAGCGTATCGCTGGCCACTATCAGCACCGGGTACAGCACCAAACCGACTACCCCGACCGTTCTCACCCCACTTAATCCGGTCACCACTGCGCCGGCACAGGTACAGGTTGGTGCGGTCATTACCGACGTCCGACTCCAGAACACCGGCGGCGCACAGACCAACGTACCGTTCACCTTCGGCCAGGTGTTCGCTGCCGGCCAGTTGCTGCCGACCGAAGGCCTGGTGGCCAAGCTGGCCGACGGCAGCATGGTCCGCCTGCAGCTGGACGTCAAAGCCACCCATGCCGACGGCTCCGTGCGCCATGCCATCGTCTCGGGCATCCTGCCGGCCCTGGCAGCCGGTGCGACCCAGAAGCTCGACCTGGCAAAATCGTCGGCTTCCGAAGCCGGTAATGCAACGCCGCAAGGCCTGCTCGCCGCCGGCCTGAACAGCACCGTTACCCTGACGATCGACAATGTGAAGTACACCGCGTCGCTGGCCGATGCGCTGACCTCGGGCACGCCGACCAAATGGCTGTCGGGCAGCGTGGCCACAGAATGGTTCGCCAACGCGCCGCTCAAGACCGCGTCCGGCGCCGTGCATCCGGTCCTCACCGCGCGTTTCGGCGTGCGCTGGTATCCGGGCCTGAACAAGCAGGCACGTGTGGAAGTCGTGGTGGAAAACGCCAAGACCTTCACGGCCGCCCACCAATATACTTATGACGTCAACGTCGACGTCGGTGGCCAAGCCGCCTATACGAAGACCGGCCTGACGCAATATCACCACAGCCGCTGGCACCAGTACTTCTGGTGGAATACCGGTAGCCAGCCCGCCATCAACATCCAGCACAATGCTGCTTATCTGATGGCAAGCAAGGCCGTGTCGAACTACGATCAGAGTGTCGTCATTCCGGAAGACATCCTGGCCGGCGCGGCCGCAGCGCTGACGCCGGACAATACCGGTCCGATGAAGATTGGCACCGTCATTTCCTACATGGGCATGACCGGCGCCCGTGGCGACATTGGTCCGCTTCCGAACTGGTCTGTGAACTATCTGCTGTCAATGGACAAGCGTGCCAAAGCCCAGATGCTGGCCAATGCCGACGGTTCCGGTTCCTGGTCGATGCACCTGCGCGACGAAAATACCAGCTACCCGCTGCGCACCGACAACGATGCCTATCGCAACCTGACGCTGCACCCGAACGCCTCGGGGAGCGGTCCGATGCCGGTGCCGCGCTGCGCCGACGCGCATGGTTGCGACACGCCATATGCCGAAGACATTGCGCACGAGCCGTCGCTGGCCTACCTGCCTTACCTCGTCACCGGCGATTTCTACTATCTGGAAGAAATGCAGTTCTGGGCCGTGCTGAACCCGCTGGGTACAGCGCCGAGCAATCATGGATATGGGCAGGGCCTGCTGCGCTGGCTGCAGATCCGCGGCCAGGCCTGGGCGCTGCGTACGCTCGGCGAAGTTGCCTACATCACGCCGGACAGCGATCCAATGAAGGCATATTTCACGAAGCAGCTCGACAACAACCTGAACTTCTATTCGCAGACCTATGTGACCGGCAATCCGAACAAGCTGGGCATGTACGACGGTTCGGGTGAAGGCGCGGCAGAAGCCGTGACCACCTCGCCATGGCAGGATGACTACCTTACCTGGGCGTTCGGCTACCTGAGCGACCTCGGCTTTACCAAAGCCCTGCCGATCCTGCAGTGGAAGGCGAAATTCGCGGTCGGCCGGATGACCGATCCCGGCTTCTGCTGGGTCATGGGGGCCCCCTACAGCATGGCGACCACCCGTGACAGCAACGGCAAGATCTTCAACACCTTTGACGAGCTGTACAGGGCAACCTATGGTGGCGATTCGGTCCCGGATGACTTGGGAACCTTCAGGACGGCGCCAGGCAAAGGCAAGTTCATCGACCTGCCATGCGGCAGCCAGGCGCAAGCGGACTATCTGAACGTTATCAACGGCAATTGGGGCTGGGAGCTTGGCCGCATGAACGGCTTGTCGAACCAGAACCTGGGTACCGCTGCGAATATTCAGCCGGCACTGGCTGTTGCGGCCTCTCACGGCGTGCCGAATGCTGCCAGGGCCTGGACGGTCTTCCAAAACCGTGCCGCGAAGCCGAACTTCAGCGTGAATCCGCAGTGGGACATCCTCCCGCGCTAAATATCATTGCTATATAGACAATGTATTGTTGAGGCCGGACTTCCTGGGCAACCAGGAAGTCCGTTTGCTTTTTAGTGTCCGATTCACTGCCGCAGCGTCGGATCAATGCTACGGCGATATCAGGTTTGCACGATTGCAACGCGCGTGTGCATGTCGATACAGCATATAATGTCGTGCGTCACGGCAAGGCAGACAGACTGGGCACCGGCCGTGTCAATGATCAGTGAAAGAGGAGTCAGCAGGATGTCTTTAGTGAACAGGGTGATTCAGCGCCTGAAGAGGGACTATTTCCGCGGGCAGTACCAGAAAGCCGCGCGCGAGATCCTCGCGACCAGGCCGCTCCAACGCGGCGAGTTGCCTTTCACGCTCTTGTCGATGGTGCATCAACGCGATGTCCATTCCTATCTGGTGGCCGTGAAATCCTTCGCGCACTTCGCCAATCCGAACCGCATCGTCGTCGTCTGCGACCCGACCATCGACAACGATGACCGCGCGATCCTCAAGCGCCACCTGCCCCATGTCGAGCTGCGCGAAGCGCGTGAATTCGTCCATCCGGACATTCCGCGCGGTGGCTGCTGGGAACGCCTGTTTGCGATTTCCGAATATGTACGCGACAGCTATGTCGTCCAGCTCGACGCCGACACCCTGACAGTGCAGCCGATCCCCGAAGTGCTGCAGGCAATCCGCAGCGGTACCGGGTTCGTGCTCGGCGAAACCCCGGATACGCCGATCCGCTCCCTGGTGGCAGCGCGCGAGAATGCGCTTCCCTGGATGCGCCCGGGTGCCCATATTCAGGGCATTGCGGAAACAGAGATGGTCAACGTCGGCTTGCCGGAAAACGCCTGCTACATTCGTGGCTGCGCCGGTTTCACGGGTTTCCCGCGTTCGTTCGACATGCGCAACACCATGCTCGATTATTCGCGCCGCATGATGGGCAAACTGGGCGACGACTGGAAACGCTGGGGGACGGAGCAGGTGACCTCGAATTACCTGGTGTCGAATGCGACCGGCACCAGGCCGCTGCCATTCCCGAAGTATGGTACGCCGGATTGCGCGACCGGAGAAACAGCCTTCCTGCACTTCATCGGCTCCATGCGTTTCATTAACAGCAAGTATGAAGCAACTTCACGCCAGGCCATCCGCTTGATCAGCACCGCGGCCGCCTAAGCGCTACTTTCGTTCTCATCAACATGTAACAGGTTTTATGTCAGATCTGCGCCGTTCGCTGGTAATCAATTTCTTTTCGTCCTCCGGCGCAGCCTTCCTGCAGTTCGTGGTCAGCATCCTGCTGGCCCGCATGCTGAGCCCGAGCGAAATCGGCGTGTATTCGATGACGGTCGTGTTCGTCAATCTGGCGCACGTGTTCCGCGACTTTGGTGTCTCGTCCTACCTGCAACGCGAAAAAGAGCTGACGCCCGAGAAGATCCGCTCGGCTACGGGCGTGGTCTTCACGACGTCCTGGCTGATTGCCGTCGGGCTGTTCCTGGCCAGCTCCTGGATCGGTGTCTGGTTCAAGGAGCCGGAAATCGTTCCCGTCATGCGCGTGCTGGCGATCGGCTTCCTGTTGATTCCGTTCGGTACCGTGACAAACGCCTTGCTGGCACGTGAATTCGCCGCCGAAAAGCAAGCCATGGTCAATGTAGTGGGCACGCTCAGTTACTGCATCAGTTGCGTGCTGCTCGCCAAGCTGGGCTTCGGCAGCATGGCCCTCGCCTATGCCAACCTCATCAACATCATCGCCTGCGCACTGGCCTTCATTCCCTTCCGTCCGAAGAACCTGCCCTGGCTACCGTCGTTCCACCACTGGCGCAACGTGGCACACTTCGGCATCGGTTCGCTGCTGTCCAGCTGCGTCAGCGCACTGAACAATGCCATTCCCGACATCCTGCTCGGCAAGATGGGAACCGCGCGCGATGTCGGCCTGCTCAGCCGCGGCAATTCGACCGTCACGATCTTCACCTACGTGGCCGGTTCCACCGTGAGCTATGGTGCCGTGACCTACCTGGCGCAGGCACATCACCGCGGCGATCCGATGACGCCGGTGATCGCGCGGGCAACGGCGCTGCTGACCGGCGTCGGCTGGGCTGCGCTGGCGCTGACCACGGTACTCGGCCGGGACATCGTGCTTGCCCTGTACGGTCCGACATGGCTGGAATCCGTGCCGGCCATTTTCCCGTTGTCGCTGGCCGCGGCCGTGGCGATGCTGTTCCACTACATTCCGATGGCAGTCACCGCCATCGGCCGTCCTTACCTGAGCGCCGTACCGGTGGTCGTCACGCTGTTGACCCGGATCGGCCTGGCCGCCCTGCTGTTCAACGGCAGCATCGCGCGCTTTGCCTGGGCGCTTTGCCTGGCGACGGTAGCGGCGGCGCCGGTGATTGCAGTGCAACAACGCAAGTATCTCGGTTTCCACACATCGGTGATGCTGCGCGCCATGCTGCCCAGTGCCCTGGTGGCCGCCGGCACCGCCGCGGTCGCCGCCGTGCTGGCGCTGCTGCTGCCGTCGATGCTGGCGCCGATGGCGCGCCTGCTGATCATGGCACCGGTGCTGGCGCTGGTCTGGTATGCGATGTTGCGCATAACCCACCATGAACTGGTCGATGAAGTGCACCGGCTGGCCGGCCCCATCAAAGCACGGCTGGCACTGTTGCGTCCAAATGTATAATGGAACGCTAGCCGCCCTCCGAACGTGAAGTGAAAATTATGTATCTCGACGAAGTCAAGACCATCCTGATCGACGTGCTGAGCCTGGGCCCTGCCGGCCAGCAGCTGGACGCCGACTCGCCCCTGCTGGGCAGCCTGCCCGAGCTCGACTCGATGGCGGTGGTGAGCCTGATCGGCAGCCTGGAAGAACATTTCGGCATCGAAGTGGCGGATGACGACATCAGCGCCAGCACCTTCGAAACCCTGGGCAGCCTGGCTGCCTTCGTGGCCAGAAAACGCGGCGCATGAGCGCGCCACGGGCCGGAACCAGCGCCGAACCGTTCTTCCTGAAGAGCGGAACGGGACAGCGTTTCTGCCTGTTTCACCGGCCCGCCGGCGAGTGCCGCGGCGCCGTACTGTACGTGCACCCGTTTGCCGAAGAAATGAACCGCTCGCGCCGGATGGCGGCGCTGCAGGCGCGCCAGCTGGCGGCGCTGGGCTACGGCGTGCTGCAGCTCGACCTGTACGGGTGCGGCGACAGCAGCGGCGACTTCGGCGATGCGCGCTGGGACCTGTGGAAACAGGACCTGGCCGCCGGCGCCGCCTGGCTGCGCCAGCAGCTCGGCCAGCCGGTCACGCTGTGGGGCCTGCGCCTGGGCGCCACCCTGGCGCTCGACTATGCGCGCACCGCGGCGCGCCCGGTCGCGGCCATGATCCTGTGGCAGCCGGTCCTGAACGGCGCCACTTACCTGACCCAGTTCCTGCGCCTGCGCATGGCCAGCGCGCTGCTGGCCGACACGGCCTCCGCGCACACCGGCACCGGCGCCCTGCGCGACGCCCTGCGCGCCGGCGAAACACTGGAAATCGGCGGCTACGACCTGGCGCCGGCGCTGGCGGCGGCGCTCGATGCCCTCGACCCGGCCGAGGCGCTGGCCCCGTCCTGCCCGGTGCACTGGCTGGAGGCGCTCAGCGCGCCGGGCCAGGCACTGCCGCCGGCGGCGGCGCGCGTCAGCGCCGAATGGCTGCGCCAGGGCGTCGACCTCGAGCTGCACCCGGTGCACTGTCCGCCGTTCTGGGCCACGCCCGAAATCACCGTGTGCGAAGGCTGGCTGGATGCCACCTCGGCCGCCCTGCAGGTGACTGTCCATGAGCCTTGACGAGCGTGCACTTACTTTCCGCTGCGGCGAGGAAGCGCTGTACGGCATCCTCAGCGCCCCGGCCGAACCCTGCACGCGCGGCGTCCTGATCGTCGTCGGCGGCCCGCAATACCGTGTCGGCAGCCATCGCCAGTTCACCCTGCTGGCGCGCGCGCTGGCTGACAACGGCATTGCGGCCATGCGCTTCGACTACCGCGGCATGGGCGACAGCGGCGGCGACATGCGCCGTTTCGACGCGGTCGACGACGACCTGCGTGCCGCCATCGACGCCTTCATGGAAGCCAGCCCCAACCTGCGCGAAGTGGTGCTGTGGGGCCTGTGCGACGCCGCGTCGGCGGTCACGATGTATGCCGCCCGCGACGCCCGCGTGAAGGGCCTGGTGCTGCTCAATCCCTGGGTGCGCACGGCCGACGGCCTGGCCCGGACCACGCTGCGCCATTACTACCGCGAGCGCCTGCGCGACCGCAGCTTCTGGCGCCAGGTCATCCGCGGCCAGCTCGACTACACCCGTTCGTTCAAATCGATGGTCAAGCTGGCCCGTGTAGCGTTCGGCCCGGCGGCGCCGGCCGCGGGGCCAGCCTCGGCGGCGCCGGACGCCCCCCGCGGCAGCCTGCCGGACCGGATGCATGCCGGCATGCGCGACTTCGGCGGCCGCGTCATGGTCATCATCAGCGGCGGCGACCTGACCGGCCGCGAATTCTGCGACCTGGCCGGCGCCACCAGCAAGTGGAAACGCCTGCTGGATTCGCCGCGCGTGACGCGGCGCCAGATCGACAAGGCCGACCATACCTTCTCGCGCCGCGTCTGGCGCGACCAGGTGGCCGAGTGGACCTGCGAATGGGTGCGCTCCTGGTAATCCACACTTCTAACTGCTCCCGCCCGCCATGTCGCTCAAAGCGCTGCTGATCCCTGTCCTGAACCAGGCTCCCAAACGGGCCCTGCTGGCCGACGTCGCCGCCGGCGCGGCGGTGCCGAAGATCATCCATCAGACCTTCTACGAACGCGCCCTGCCGCCGCAGCTGCAGGCCAACGTCGACCGCCTACGCGCCTCGAATCCGGGCTGGGAATACCGTTTTTATGATGACGCCGACGTCGCGGCCTTCATCCAGGCCAACTACCCGCCGCTGGTCTGGCAGTACTTCCAGCGCATCGATGCCCGCTACGGTGCCGCGCGCGCCGACCTGTTCCGCTACCTGCTGCTGTACAAGGTCGGCGGCGTCTACCTGGACATCAAGAGCACGGCGACGCGGCCGCTGGACAGCGTGATCCGCGAGGACGACCGCTTCCTGCTGTCGCAATGGCTGCACAGGAGCGAGGAGCAGCAGGCCTGGGGCGGCCACGACGAGATCCGCGGCCTGCCGGGCGGCGAATACCAGCAGTGGCACATCGTGTGCGCACCGGGCCACCCTTTCCTGAAGGCGGTGATCGAAACCGTGCTGTCGAACATGGACCTGTACGACCCGCACCTGCACGAAACCGGCAAGCGCGGCGTGCTGCGGGTAACTGGCCCGATCCCGTACACGCTGGCGATCAACCGCATCCAGGCGGCGCATCCTCACCGCATGGTCGACAGCCTGGACGACTTGGGCTTCGAATACAACCTGTATCCGAACCAGTCGCACCAGACCGCATTCAAGTCGCATTATTCGCTGCAGACAGCGCCGGTCGTCAAGATGGGTTTCCGCAAGCGCCAGTTGAGCCACCTGTACGGCCTCGCCCAATACCTGCACGACCAGCTGCGCGGCCGCCGCGGCCCGGCCAACGCCGCCTAGGGTGTGTCTGACTGAGTTCAGAGGAGCCACAGAATCATTGTTGCGATAGTCACGACTGCCAAATAGTTGTGTCCGCGTTTTTCGTAGCGGGTTGCGACTGCACGGAAATCTTT
>Ga0308160_10001717_pt1 | contig 29101 bp, 41 predicted proteins | sample PhyFR1_FD_201036 | JGI IMG/M metagenome (GOLD analysis project Ga0308160, IMG submission 201036) | Phyllosphere microbial communities from UC Gill Tract Community Farm, Albany, California, United States - DLSLF.R1 | ecosystem: Host-associated > Plants > Phyllosphere > Unclassified | place: USA... | reverse complement strand
TGGCGACAACGTGTCGATCACCGTGATGCTGATCAACCCGATCGCGATGGAAGAAGGTCTGCGTTTTGCAATCCGCGAAGGTGGCCGTACCGTCGGCGCCGGCGTCGTTGCAAAAATCATGGACTAATTGCAGTAAATAAAAGTCATTTGACTAAACATCACCGCGGACGCCAAGCCGTCCGCGGTTCGCTCTTTTAAGGATAATTCCCATGTCGACCCCAGTTACCAAGCTGAACCAGAAAATCCGTATCCGCCTGAAGGCATTCGACTATCGCCTGATCGACCAGTCCGCACTGGAAATCGTTGACACCGCCAAGCGTACCGGCGCCGTCGTCAAGGGTCCGGTTCCCCTGCCGACCCGCATCCAGCGCTACGACATCCTGCGTTCCCCGCACGTCAACAAGACTTCGCGCGACCAGTTCGAAATCCGTACCCACGTTCGTCTGATGGACATCGTCGATCCGACCGACAAAACCGTTGACGCTCTGATGAAACTCGACCTGCCGGCTGGCGTCGACGTCGAAATCAAGCTGCAATAAGTCGTTTTTTCGTCGCGCAGGGCTTTGACTTCATCAACTTTCTGTTGTATGGAGCAAAGTCCCGCGTTATAATTGCCGGCTTAGTTTAAGGCCGGCGTCGTTATTTGCGGCGTCGGTAGCCAAGTAGTACAAACATCAGCCCCACCCAATCGCAGGTGGGAATGGAGAAAAAATGAACCAAGATCAAGGCCAAGGCCTGGTTGGTCGCAAGGTTGGCATGATGCGCATCTTCACGGATGACGGGGATACCATTCCCGTTACCGTGCTGGACGTGTCCAACAACCGCGTGACTCAAATCAAAACGCCTGAAACAGACGGCTACACCGCTGTTCAGGTCGCATTCGGTCAGCGTCGCGCTTCGCGTGTGAACAAGGCAGCCGCCGGTCACTACGCAAAAGCAGGCGTCGAAGCTGGCACCGTCCTGAAGGAATTCCGCGTCAGCGCAGAACGCATCGCCGAACTGAAGGTTGGCGACGTCGTTCCTGTCAGCCTGTTCGAAGTGGGTCAGAAAGTGGACGTGCAGGGCACCTCCATCGGTAAGGGCTACGCCGGTACCATCAAGCGCTACAACTTCTCGTCGGGCCGTGCAACCCACGGTAACTCCCGTTCGCACAACGTGCCGGGTTCGATCGGTATGGCGCAGGATCCGGGTCGTGTTTTCCCAGGTAAGCGCATGACCGGTCACATGGGTGACGTCACCGTGACGACCCAGAACCTCGAAATCGCACGTATCGACGCCGAGCGCCAGCTGCTGCTGGTCAAGGGTGCCGTTCCTGGCGCCAAGAACGGCCAGGTCGTGGTTTTCCCGGCTGTCAAAGTCAAAGCTAAGAAGGGAGCATAAACGATGGAACTCAAGCTCCTGAACGACCAGGGCCAGGCTGCATCGAACGTTGCTGCGCCGGACACCATTTTCGGTCGCGACTACAACGAAGCGCTGATTCATCAGATCGTGGTGGCTTATCAAGCCAACGCCCGTAGCGGCAACCGCAAGCAGAAGGACCGCGAAGAAGTCAAGCACACCACCAAGAAGCCGTGGCGTCAAAAGGGTACGGGCCGCGCTCGTGCCGGTATGTCGTCCTCGCCGCTGTGGCGTGGAGGCGGCCGGATTTTCCCGAATTCGCCGGAAGAAAACTTCACCCACAAGGTCAACAAGAAGATGTATCGCGCAGGTATCTGCTCGATCCTGTCTCAGCTGGCCCGTGAAGACCGTTTGTCCATTATTGAAGACCTGTCGGTCGATGCGCCCAAGACCAAACTGCTGGCGCAGAAGCTGAAGGGCATGGGGCTGGACTCCGTGCTGGTGATCACTGACAACCTTGATGAAAACCTGCTGCTGGCATCGCGTAACCTGCCGCACGTGCTGGTTTGCGAGCCGCGCCACGCCGATCCGGTGTCGCTGGTTCATTACAAGAAGATCCTGATCACCAAGGCCGCACTGGCCAAGATTGAGGAGATGCTGGCATGAACAACGTTAAACACAGCGAAGAGCGCCTGCTGAAGGTACTGCTGGCCCCGGTCATTTCCGAGAAGGCCACCTTCGTCGCCGAGAAAAACGAGCAAGTCGTTTTCCTGGTCACGCCTGACGCCAACAAGCTCGAGATCAAAGCCGCCGTCGAGATGCTGTTCAAGGTCGAAGTGGAATCGGTCCAGGTTGCAAACCGCGCTGGCAAGCAAAAGCGCGCAGGCCGTTTCATGGGCCGTCGTAACCACACCCGCCGCGCCTTCGTCAGCCTCAAGCCCGGTCAGGAAATCAATTTCACCGAGGAGGCTAAATAATGGCTCTCGTTAAAATGAAACCAACCTCGCCGGCACGGCGCGGTATGGTCAAGGTGGTAACGCCTGACCTGTACAAGGGTCGTCCGTTTGCCGCACTGGTCGAAAAGAAGTCCAAGACCGCTGGTCGTAACAACAACGGTCACATCACCACCCGTCATATCGGTGGTGGTCACAAGCAGCACTATCGCGTGGTTGATTTCCGTCGCAACAAGGACGGCATCCCGGCGAAGGTCGAGCGCATCGAATACGATCCGAACCGCAGCGCGCATATCGCACTGCTGTGCTACGCCGACGGCGAGCGCAAGTACATCATTGCTACCAAGGGTATGTCCGTTGGTGACACCGTGATGAACGGTTCCGAGGCGCCAATCAAGTCGGGTAACTGCCTGCCGCTGCGCAACATCCCGGTCGGCACCACGATGCATTGCGTCGAAATGCTGCCAGGCAAGGGTGCCCAGATGGCGCGTACCGCTGGCGCTGGCGTCGTGCTGATGGCACGCGAAGGCACCTACGCTCAGGTTCGCCTGCGTTCCGGTGAAGTGCGCCGCGTGCACATCGAGTGCCGCGCGACGGTTGGCGAAGTCGGCAACGGCGAGCACAACCTGCGCAAGATCGGTAAGGCCGGTGCAATGCGCTGGCGCGGTGTCCGTCCGACGGTTCGTGGTGTGGTCATGAACCCGATCGATCACCCGCACGGTGGTGGTGAAGGCCGTACCGCAGCTGGTCGTCATCCGGTATCGCCATGGGGTCAACAGACCAAGGGCAAGAAGACGCGTCGCAACAAGCGCACGACTTCGATGATCGTCTCTCGCCGCGGCAAGAAATAAGGATAAACCATGACACGTTCATTGAAAAAAGGGCCGTTTTGCGACGCCCACCTGGTGAAAAAAGTCGAGGCTGCCCAGGCGACCAAGGACAAGAAGCCCATCAAGACCTGGTCCCGTCGTTCGACCATCATGCCGGACTTCATCGGTCTGACCATTGCAGTTCACAACGGCAAGCAGCACGTGCCTGTGTATGTTTCCGAGAACATGGTCGGTCACAAGCTCGGCGAATTCGCACTGACCCGTACGTTCAAGGGCCATGCGGCTGACAAGAAGGCTAAGAAATAGGTCCGATATGGAAACTAAAGCTATCCTCCGTGGCGTGCGCCTGTCGGCCCAAAAAGGCCGCCTTGTCGCCGATCTGATCCGCGGCAAAAAAGTTGATCAGGCTCTCAATATCCTGCAGTTCAGCCCGAAGAAGGGCGCTGTGATTATCAAGAAAGTTCTGGAGTCCGCTATTGCGAACGCCGAGCACAATGATGGCGCGGATATCGACGAGCTGAAAGTTACGACCATCTACGTCGAGAAAGCGTCTGTACTGAAGCGCTTCACCGCACGTGCAAAAGGCCGTGGCGATCGTATCTCTAAACAATCCTGTCACATTTTCGTGACTGTCGGTAACTAAGGAGTCGCGATGGGACAGAAGATACATCCAACCGGTTTCCGTCTTGCAGTGAGCCGCAACTGGGGCTCGCGCTGGTACGCCGGCAACAGCAACTTCGCCAGCATGCTGGGCGAAGACCTGAAAGTGCGCGCTTACCTGAAGAAGAAGCTGAAGAACGCATCCGTCGGCCGCATCGTCATCGAGCGTCCTGCCAAGAACGCCCGCATCACGATTTTCAGCTCGCGTCCTGGCGTTGTCATCGGCAAGAAGGGCGAAGACATCGAAGTGCTGAAGTCGGCGCTGACCAAGATGATGGGCGTGCCCGTGCACGTCAACATCGAGGAAATCCGCAAGCCGGAAACCGATGCGCAGCTGATCGCCGATTCGATCGCTCAGCAGCTCGAGAAGCGCATCATGTTCCGCCGCGCAATGAAGCGCGCGATGCAGAACGCAATGCGTCTGGGCGCCCAGGGCATCAAGATCATGTCGTCCGGTCGTCTGAACGGCATCGAAATCGCCCGTACCGAGTGGTATCGCGAAGGTCGTGTGCCCCTGCACACCCTGCGCGCTGATATCGACTACGGCTTTGGCGAAGCGGAAACCACCTACGGCATCATCGGTATCAAGGTGTGGGTCTACAAGGGCGATCGTCTGGCAAGCGGCGAAGCCCCGACCATCGAGGCACCCGCCGATGACGACAAGAAGCGCCGCGGTCCGCGTCGCGATGATGGCAAGCCAGGCTCCGGACGTCCTCCGGCACGCGGTCGCCGTCCTGAAGGTCAGGCAGCAGCGCCTGCTGCTCCTGGCGCTCCGGGCGCAGCCAAGCGTGTACGCGCTACCAAGGCAGGAGAATAAACATGCTGCAACCAGCACGCAGAAAATATCGTAAAGAGCAGAAAGGCCGCAACAAGGGCATTTCTCACGAGCGCGGCACCGCCGTGTCGTTCGGTGAATTCGGCCTGAAGGCCGTCGGCCGCGGCCGTATCACCGCGCGCCAGATCGAAGCAGCGCGTCGTGCCATGACCCGTCACATCAAGCGTGGCGGCCGGATCTGGATCCGTGTTTTCCCAGACAAGCCGATTTCCAACAAGCCGGCTGAAGTTCGTATGGGTAACGGTAAAGGTAACCCGGAATACTACGTCGCCGAAATCCAGCCGGGCAAAGTCCTGTATGAGATGGACGGTGTGGATGAATCCCTGGCGCGCGAGGCATTCCGCCTGGCCGCAGCCAAACTGCCGCTGATGACGACTTTCGTTGTCCGCCAGGTTGGCCAATAATCGGAGTGACATATGAAAGCATCTGAACTCCTCGGAAAAGACACGGCAGCCCTGAACAAGGAACTGACCGACCTGCTGAAGGCACAGTTCAGCCTGCGCATGCAGATCGCAACGCAGCAGCTGAGCAACACTTCGCAGCTGAAGAAAGTGCGTCGCGACATTGCACGTGTCAAGACTGTACTGAACCAGCAGAAAGGCGCCACGAAATGAACGACCAAGTTAAACAAACTCCCAAGCGGACGCTGATCGGCGAAGTCGTCTCTGACAAGATGGACAAGAGCGTCACGGTGCTGATCAAGCGCCAGATGAAGCACCCGCTGTACGGCAAGATCATCGAGCGCTCGAAGAAATATCATGCGCACGACGAATCGAACCAGGTCAAGGCAGGTGATGTCGTTGAAATCCAGGAAGGTCGTCCGATTTCCAAGACCAAGTCCTGGACTGTCACCCGCGTGGTACAAGCAGCACAAATCGTGTAATTGGGTATTGCAGATTCAGCGACAAGCTGACATAATGCTTGGCTTCCCCGGGTAATGATTTTCTACCCGGGGAAATCGCTTTTCTGCAGTAGCATTGAACAGCAAGTAGTTTTGGAAATCGTCCACCTAATCGGCGCCCTTTTGCTTAAAGAGTGCTGACGGGACCAAGACTGACCGTGAAGTCCGCATTGTGCGGATGAGCGGGTAAAGTTGGGAAAGAAAATATCATGATTCAAACTGAAAGCCGGCTCGAAGTAGCCGACAATACCGGCGCGCGCGAAGTTTTGTGCATCAAGGTCCTGGGTGGTTCCAAGCGCCGCTATGCAAGCATCGGCGACATCATCAAGGTCACCGTCAAGGAAGCCACGCCCCGTGGTCGCGTCAAAAAGGGTGAGATCTACAACGCAGTCGTCGTTCGTACCGCCAAAGGCGTGCGTCGTCAGGACGGCTCGTTGGTGAAGTTTGATGGCAACGCCGCGGTGTTGCTGAATGCAAAGCTGGAGCCGATTGGTACGCGTATTTTTGGACCGGTTACACGTGAGCTGCGCACTGAGCGCTTCATGAAAATCGTCTCCCTCGCACCAGAAGTTCTGTAAGGAGTCGACATGAGCAACATTCGAAAAGGCGACGAAGTCATCGTCCTGACCGGTAAAGACAAAGGCAAGCGCGGCACCGTCGCGCAGCGCGTCAGCGCAGATTACGTTGTTGTGGAAGGCGTAAACGTTGCCAAGAAGGCGACCAAGCCGAACCCGATGGCGGGTACCACTGGCGGCATCGTCGACAAGCTGATGCCAATTCACGTGTCCAACGTCGCGTTGTTCAACGCAACGTCGGGCAAGGCAGATCGCGCGGGCTCCAAGGTTGTGGATGGCAAGAAAGTCCGCACCTTCAAGTCCAATGGCGAAGTCGTTAAGGCATAAAGATCATGGCACGTTTCCAGCAGCAATATAAAGAAAGAGTCGTTGGCGAGCTGACCGAGAAGTTCGGTTACAAGTCGCCGATGGAAGTGCCGCGTTTGCTGAAGATCACCCTGAACATGGGTCTGTCCGAAGCCGTGGCTGACAAGAAGATCATCGAGCACGCCGTCGGCGACCTGACCAAGATCGCTGGTCAGAAGCCAGTGGTAACCAAGGCTCGCAAGGCAATCGCAGGTTTCAAGATCCGCGAAGGCTATCCGATCGGTTGCATGGTGACCCTGCGCGGCGCCCGCATGTACGAATTCCTGGATCGCTTCATCACCGTCGCGCTGCCGCGCGTCCGTGACTTCCGTGGCGTGTCCGGTCGTGCATTCGACGGTCGTGGCAACTACAACATCGGTGTGAAAGAGCAGATCATCTTCCCCGAGATCGAGTACGACAAGATTGACGCACTGCGTGGCATGAACATCAGCATCACCACGACTGCGAAGACCGACGACGAAGCAAAAGCGCTTCTCGCCGCATTTAAATTCCCGTTCAGAAACTGAGGTTGCCATGGCAAAACTCTCACTGATTAACCGTGAAAAGAAGCGTGCCGACCTGGTGGCGAAATATGCCGGCAAGCGCGCTGAACTGAAGGCAATCATTGACGACCAATCGAAGTCGGAAGAAGAGCGCTACGAAGCGCGCCTGAAATTGCAGGCGCTGCCACGTAACTCGGCTCCGACCCGCCAACGTAATCGTTGCGCACTCACCGGTCGTCCACGTGGCACCTTCCGTAAGTTCGGGCTTGCCCGCACGAAGCTCCGTGAAATCGCCATGCGTGGCGAAATCCCGGGCATGACCAAAGCCAGCTGGTAATAGGAGAACAAGCAATGAGTATGAGCGATCCTATCGCCGATATGCTGACCCGTATTCGCAATGCGCAAGGCGTGAAGAAGACCACGGTCGTAATGCCGTCGTCCAAAGTCAAGGTTGCTATTGCCAACGTCCTGAAGGACGAGGGTTACATTGAGGATTTTGCTGTCGCAGAAGCAGACGGCAAAGCAGAACTGAAAATCGGTTTGAAATATTACGCCGGCGCCCCGGTTATCGAGCGCCTGCAGCGGGTGTCCCGCCCTGGCCTGCGTATCTACAAGGGCAAGGACGACATCCCTAGCGTGATGAACGGCCTCGGTGTGGCCATCGTGTCGACCCCGAAGGGCGTCATGACTGACCGCAAAGCGCGCGCAACCGGTGTCGGTGGCGAAATCATTTGCTACGTGGCCTAAGGAGAAGAAACATGTCTCGTGTAGGTAAAATGCCGATAGCACTGCCGCAGGGCGCGGAAGCGACCATCGCCGCAGATCAGATCACCGTCAAGGGCCCGCTGGGCACGCTGACCCAGGAGCTCAAGGGCAACCTGGTTCGCATCACCAACGACAATGGCACGCTGAATTTCGAAGCCGCCAACGAAAGCCGCGAAGCCAACGCGATGTCCGGCACGCTGCGCGCGCTGGTCAACAACATGGTTGTTGGCGTCACCAAAGGCTTCGAGCGCAAGCTGAACCTGGTGGGCGTGGGCTACCGTGCTCAAGTTCAGGGCAACAGCCTGAACCTGTCGCTGGGTTTCTCGCATCCGGTCGTGCACCAGATGCCGGAAGGCGTGACTGCAACCGCTGCGACACCGACCGAAATCGTGATCAAGGGCGCTGACAAGCAGCGCGTTGGTCAGGTCGCTGCCGAAGTGCGCGCATACCGTCCTCCCGAGCCGTACAAAGGCAAGGGCGTTCGCTACGCAGATGAGCGCGTAGTGATTAAAGAAACCAAGAAGAAGTAACAGGGGCTGACGATGGACAAGAAACAATCACGTCTGCGTCGCGGACGTCAGACTCGCGCGAAAATCGCCGAGCTGAAAGTAAATCGCCTGGCAGTGCACCGTACCAACTCGCATATCTATGCGCAAGTCATTGGTCCGGACGCCAAGATCCTGGCATCGGCTTCCACGCTGGAAGCCGAAGTGCGCCAGCAGCTGGCTGGCGAGTCGGGCAAGGGCGGCAACACCGCTGCTGCGGCTCTGGTAGGCAAGCGCGTGGCCGAGAAGGCCCTGCAAGCCGGTATCGCCGAAGTTGCATTCGACCGCTCCGGTTTCCGTTATCACGGCCGTGTCAAGGCAGTGGCAGAAGCCGCTCGCGAAGCCGGTCTGAAGTTCTAAGGAAGAATCGATATGGCAAAGATGCAATCGAAAATGCAAAGCGACAAGCCGGACGACGGCATGCGCGAGAAAATGATCGCGGTCAACCGTGTGACCAAAGTGGTCAAGGGCGGCCGTATCATGGGCTTCGCAGCGCTGGCAGTGGTAGGCGACGGCGATGGCCGTATCGGCATGGGCAAGGGCAAGTCGAAGGAAGTGCCAGTAGCCGTGCAGAAGGCAATGGAAGAAGCCCGTCGCAAGATGATCAAGGTCACCTTGAAGAACGGCACGCTGCAGCACACCGTGACCGGCAAGCATGGCGCTTCCTCGGTTCTGATGTCCCCGGCGAAAGACGGTACCGGCGTCATCGCCGGCGGCCCGATGCGCGCAATCTTTGAAGTGATGGGCGTGACGAACGTGGTGGCCAAGTCCAACGGTTCGACCAACCCCTACAACATGGTTCGCGCCACGCTGAACGGTCTGTCGAAAATGAATACCCCGTCGGAGATCGCTGCCAAGCGCGGCAAGTCCGTCGAAGAAATCCTGGGCTAAGGTGAACGACATGGCAAACACTATCAAAGTGCAACTGGTCAAAGGCCTGATCGGCACGCGTGAGTCGCATCGCGCCACCGTTCGCGGCCTGGGCCTGCGCGGTATTAATTCCGTTCGTGAACTTGAAGATACGCCGGCAGTGCGCGGCATGATCAACAAGGTTTCGTATCTCGTGAAAGTGGTGTCGTAAGCCCTCGGGCTTGCGCACGGAGCAAAGCATGGAACTGAACAACATTCAACCGGCAGATGGCGCCAAGCACGCAAAGCGTCGTGTCGGCCGCGGCATCGGCTCGGGTCTGGGCAAGACCGCAGGTCGCGGTCACAAGGGTCAGAAGTCCCGTTCGGGCGGCTTCCACAAGGTCGGCTTCGAAGGCGGTCAGATGCCTCTGCAGCGTCGTCTGCCGAAGCGTGGCTTCAAGTCGCTGGCAACCCCGTACAAAGCCGAAGTGCGCCTTTCCGATCTGGAAAAGCTGCCGGTCGGCGACGTCGACCTGCTGGCACTGAAGCAAGCTGGTGTGGTTTCCGAAATGGCTCGCGTCGTTCGCGTGATCGCTTCCGGTGAACTGACCAAGAAAGTCAGCCTGAAGGGTCTGATTGCAACCAAGGGCGCCAAAGCCGCAATCGAAGCCGCTGGCGGCTCCGTTGCTTAAATCGGCATCCTGATCGGAGTACCAATTGGCGACAACTCCTCAACTGGCCAAGGGTGCGGCAAGCGGGTTTCCGTGGAATCGTTTGTGGTTCCTGCTTGCGGCCCTGGTGGTATACCGCATTGGCGCGCACATTCCGGTGCCGGGCATTGACCCGACCCAGTTGGCGCAGCTGTTCAAGCAGAATCAGGGCGGTATTCTGGGGATGTTCAACATGTTCTCGGGCGGAGCGCTGTCGCGCTTCACGATTTTTGCGCTCGGGATCATGCCGTACATCTCGGCGTCCATCATCATGCAGTTGCTCACCGTGGTGTCTCCGCAGCTGGAAGCCATCAAGAAGGAAGGCGAGTCCGGACGGCGCAAGATCACGCAGTACACCCGTTACGGCACCCTGGTGCTGGGCACCTTTCAGGCGCTGGGCATTGCGGTTGCGTTGGAAGGGCAGGCGGGTCTGGTCATCGATCCCGGCTATGCATTCCGCTTCACGACGGTTGTCACGCTGATCACCGGCACCATGTTCCTGATGTGGCTCGGCGAGCAGATCACGGAGCGCGGCCTGGGTAACGGTATTTCGATCATCATCTTCGCGGGCATCGCAGCAGGTCTGCCGAGCGCGCTGGGTGGTTTGTTTGAACTGGTTCGCACCGGTTCGATGAGTGCGATCTCTGCAATCCTGATCTGCATCATCGTCGCCGCAGTAACCTTCCTGGTGGTGTTCATTGAACGCGGTCAGCGCAAGATCCTGGTGAACTATGCCAAGCGCCAGGTTGGTAACAAGATTTACGGCGGCCAGAGCAGCCATCTGCCGCTGAAACTGAATATGGCTGGCGTGATTCCGCCGATCTTTGCATCGTCGATCATCCTGTTTCCGGCAACGTTGACCAGCTGGTTCACCACAGGCGAGACCACGAATCCGTTCGTGCGCTTCCTGAAGGACCTGTCTGCCTCGCTGGCGCCGGGCGAGCCGATTCATGCGCTGCTGTATGCAGCTGCGATCGTGTTCTTCTGCTTCTTCTATACCGCTCTGGTATTCAACAGCAAGGAGACCGCGGACAACCTGAAGAAAAGCGGCGCCTTCGTGCCAGGTATTCGTCCAGGTGAGCAGACTGCGCGTTACATCGATCGCATCCTGATGCGTTTGACCCTGGCTGGCGCCGTGTACATCACCCTGGTGTGCCTGTTGCCTGAATTCCTGGTGGCGCGCTGGAAGGTGCCGTTCTACTTCGGTGGAACGTCGCTGCTGATTATCGTGGTGGTGACGATGGACTTCATGGCGCAGGTACAGAACTACGTCATGTCGCAGCAGTATGATTCGTTGCTTCGCAAGGCTAATTTCAAGGGCGGCATCCCGACGCGCTGAAGCGCCCAGGGCTGACAACAGATCGCATGGCAAAAGACGACGTTATTCAGATGCAGGGCGAGATTCTGGAGAATCTGCCGAATGCCACGTTTAGAGTGAAGTTGGAAAACGGGCATGTGGTGTTGGGACATATTTCCGGAAAGATGCGGATGAACTATATCCGCATCCTCCCGGGTGACAAGGTGACAGTGGAATTGACGCCTTATGATTTGAGTCGTGCACGTATCGTGTTCCGTACCAAGTAATTCAAACGAACCAAGAAACTGGAAGAGAGAGGGCAAAAATGAAAGTGCTCGCATCAGTCAAGCGGATCTGCCGCAACTGTAAGATCATCAAGCGCAAAGGCGTTGTTCGTGTTATCTGCATCGAACCGCGTCACAAGCAGCGCCAAGGTTAATTAACGTTATTGATCGAGGAATAACGAATGGCACGTATTGCAGGGGTTAATATCCCCAACCATCAGCACACCGTGATCGGCTTGACTGCGATTTATGGCATCGGCCGTCCCCGTGCAGAAGAAATCTGCGAAAAAACCGGCGTGGCGACCAACAAGAAGGTCAAAGACCTGGACGACAACGAGCTGGAAAAGCTGCGTGACGAAATCGGCAAGTTTGTTGTCGAAGGCGATCTGCGCCGTGAAGTCTCGATGAGCATCAAGCGTCTGATGGACCTGGGCTGCTATCGCGGTCTGCGTCATCGCAAGGGCTTGCCGGTTCGTGGTCAGCGCACCCGTACCAATGCACGTACCCGCAAAGGTCCGCGCAAGGCAGCACAATCGCTGAAGAAATAATCCACAGCAGCATCGGGATTCAAGGAAATCATTATGGCAAAAGCACCAAACAACGCCGCCGCTTCACGCGTGCGCAAGAAAGTCAAAAAGAACGTTGCCGAAGGCATTGCGCACATCCACGCATCCTTCAACAACACCATCATCACGATCACTGATCGTCAGGGCAATGCATTGTCGTGGGCAACCTCGGGCGGCGCAGGCTTCAAGGGTTCGCGTAAATCGACCCCGTTCGCAGCGCAGGTCGCAGCGGAAGCAGCCGGCAAGGTGGCAGTGGAGTTTGGTGTGAAGAACCTGGAAGTCCGCATCAAGGGCCCGGGTCCTGGCCGCGAATCCGCCGTGCGCGCTCTGAACAACCTGGGTATCAAGATCACCCAGATCCAGGATGTGACCCCGGTTCCGCACAACGGCTGCCGTCCGCCGAAGCGTCGTCGTATCTAAGTCGCTTCTCGCAGCAGCAGGCAATTCGTAGTACTATGTTTGCCCGCCAGAAATTCGAGGCGGGCTTTCTTCTTAAGACCACCGTTCGGTTGCGGCATGACCGGACTAGCGCCTGGCACATGGACTGAACCATGAGCCCGGGGCGTCAAACCTAAGGAAATTCTCGTGGCACGTTATATCGGACCAAAAGTAAAGCTGTCCCGCCGTGAAGGCACCGACCTGTTCCTGAAGAGCGCACGCCGCTCGGCAGACTCCAAAGGCAAGATGGATTCCAAGCCTGGCCAGCATGGCCGGACTTCCGGTGTCCGCACCTCCGACTACGGCAACCAGCTGCGTGAAAAGCAGAAGGTCAAGCGCATGTACGGCATCCTCGAGCGTCAGTTCCGCCGCTACTTCGCAGAAGCCGACCGTCGCAAGGGCAACACCGGCGAGACCCTGCTGAAGCTGCTGGAAGCACGTCTGGACAACGTCGTCTACCGCATGGGCTTCGGCTCGACCCGCGCAGAAGCGCGTCAGCTGGTGTCGCACAAGGCGTTCACCGTGAACGGTATCGTGGTCAACATCGCTTCCTACCAGGTCAAGCCGGGCGACGTCGTCGCTGTCCGTGAGAAGGCCAAGAAGCAGACCCGTATCGTCGAAGCCCTGTCGCTGGCCGAACAGATCGGCATGCCGTCGTGGGTTGCGGTCGACAGCAAGAAGATGGAAGGTACGTTCAAGTCGCTGCCGGAGCGTAGCGACATCGCTGGCGACGTCAACGAATCGCTGATCGTCGAACTGTACAGCCGTTAATCCGCGCAGTATCGCAGTCATTGTAGTAGCCTCCCGCCCGCCACACTCGTGGCGGGCTTTCTCGTAATGCCATCAGCCTTATCGGTGTAATGAGCCGAGGGTATTGAAAAGGACATTCCATGCAAAACAGCCTGTTGAAACCCCGTATCATCGAAGTAGAAGCACTTGGCGCCGGCCATGCGAAAGTCGTCATGGAACCGTTCGAGCGCGGCTACGGCCACACGCTCGGCAATGCGCTGCGCCGCGTGCTGCTGTCTTCGATGGTCGGCTATGCGCCGACCGAAGTCACCATCGCCGGTGTCGTGCACGAGTATTCGTCGCTGGACGGCGTGCAGGAAGACGTGGTCGACATGCTGCTGAACCTGAAGGGCGTGGTCTTCAAGCTGCATAACCGCGATGACGTGACCCTGACCCTGAAAAAGGATGGCGAAGGCGCCGTGCTGGCTTCCGACATCGACCTGCCGCATGACGTCGAGCTGGTCAATCCGGATCATGTGATCGCTCACCTGACCGCTGGCGGCAAGCTGGACATGCAGATCAAGGTCGAGAAGGGCCGCGGCTATGTGCCGGGCAATGTGCGCCGTCTGGCGGAAGACACCAACAAGACCATCGGCCGCATCATTCTGGATGCATCGTTCTCGCCGGTGCGCCGCGTGTCGTATGCCGTCGAGTCCGCTCGCGTGGAGCAGCGTACCGACCTGGACAAGCTGGTGATCAACATCGAAACCAACGGCGTGATCTCGCCGGAAGAAGCGATCCGTCAGTCGGCTCGCGTTCTGGTTGATCAGCTCAATGTGTTCGCCGCCCTGGAAGGCACCGAAGCCGCCGCCGAAGCGCCGTCCCGCGCACCGTCGGTCGATCCTATCCTGCTGCGTCCGGTCGACGACCTGGAACTGACGGTCCGTTCCGCCAACTGCCTGAAAGCCGAAAACATCTACTACATCGGCGATCTGATCCAGCGCAGCGAGAACGAACTGCTGAAAACGCCTAACCTGGGCCGCAAGTCGCTCAACGAAATCAAGGAAGTTCTTGCTTCGCGCGGCCTGACCCTGGGCATGAAACTGGAAAACTGGCCGCCCGCTGGCCTGGAGAAGTAATTCGTAGCGTGAAATAGCTGGAGGCACCGCGTGCCTTCGGCTATCATGTTGCACTCTTGAATTTTTAAACCCTGCTTACCGGTCCGCGACGCCTGATGGCGCCGATAGAAGAACTGGAATCAAACTCAAAACCGAAAGGAATCACCATGCGTCATCGTCACGGCCTTCGCAAGCTGAACCGTACCTCTTCCCACCGTCTGGCCATGCTGCGCAACATGACTGTTTCGCTGCTGCGCCACGAAGCCATCAAGACCACTCTGCCGAAAGCCAAGGAACTGCGCCGCGTCGTAGAGCCCATCCTGACCCTGGGCAAGACCGACTCGCTGGCCAACAAGCGCCTGGCATTCTCCCGCCTGCGCGACCGCGAGATGGTCGTCAAGCTGTTCGCTGAACTGGGCCCGCGCTATGCAAACCGCAACGGCGGCTACCTGCGCATCCTGAAGATGGGCTTCCGCGTTGGCGACAATGCACCGATGGCCTTCATCGAACTGGTGGACCGTCCGGAAACCACCGAAGCAGTGGAAGACACCAGCGCCGAGTAAGAACAGCGCCGCAAGGCGTTTCTCGTAGCCGTTGTACAATCGAAAGCCAGGCACTTGCCTGGCTTTTGTCGTTACTGAACTGGCAGAACGTTCAGGGTAACGACATCATCAGCGGCATTCCTGCCGCATCAAGGAAATCTGATCTGCATGCGCGCATCCGCCATTCTTTCCGTTGAAGATCTTCACAAGTCCTATGGCAGTGGAGCATCCCGCCATACCATCATCGATGGCCTTTCCTTCTCGCTGCGGCGAGGCGAATGCTATGGCCTGCTCGGTCCGAACGGCGCCGGCAAGACCACGACCCTACGCCTGTGCCTGGGCCTGACCGAGCCCGACAGCGGTTATGTGACCCTGGTAGGCCGGCCGGTGCCCGACGATGCCCGTGCGGCGCGACTGCGTGTCGGCGTGGTGCCACAGGGAGACAACCTCGATCCCGATTTCACCGTTGCGGAAAACCTGCTGGTGTTCGGCCGCTATTTCGGCATTGCCGATGCGGTGATCCTGGAGCGCATCCCGCGCCTGCTGGAGTTTTCCAACCTCACGGCGAAGAAGGATGCCCGCATCAGCGAGCTGTCGGGCGGCATGCGGCGCCGGCTCACGCTGGCCCGCGCGCTGGTGAACGATCCTGACCTGATCTTCATGGACGAGCCCACTACCGGCCTCGATCCGCAGGCCCGGCACATGATCTGGGAGCGGCTGAAGGCGCTGCTCGCCGACGGCAAGACCATCCTGCTGACCACCCACTTCATGGATGAAGCCGAACGCCTGTGCGACCGCCTGGCCGTAATTGACCACGGCAGGATGATCGCCGAAGGCGGGCCGCGCGAGCTGATTGCCGCGCACATCGAGGCCCAGGTAATCGAAGCGTACGGCGAGAATGCGCTTGCCTGGGGCGAGGCGCATGGCCGCAGGCTGTCGGAGCGCTTCGAGATCAGCGGGGAAACCGTTTTCTGCTACACCAACAATGCGCAGCCGCTGCTCGACAGCCTGGCCACCGTCAGCGGCGTGCGCTACATTCATCGTCCGGCCAATCTGGAAGACCTGTTCCTGAAGCTGACTGGCCGCGAAATGAGGGACTGAGATGAGCACTACTGCACTCTATGCGCTGCCGGCATTCTCGCTGCGCTTCCTGCCGATCTGGCGCCGCAACTTTCTGGTCTGGAAAAAGCTGGCAGTGGCCAGCGTGCTGGGCAATATCGCCGACCCGCTGATTACGCTGATCGCCTTCGGTTACGGGCTGGGCAGCCTGCTGCAAACCATCAACGGCATTCCCTATATCCACTTCCTGGCGTCGGGCTCGATCTGCATGTCGGTGATGATGGCTTCCTCTTTCGAGTCGCTCTATTCGGCTTTCTCGCGCATGCATGTGCAGAAGACCTGGGAGGCGCTGCTCAATGCGCCGCTGGCGCTGGACGACGTGGTGCTGGCCGAGATGCTGTGGGCAGCCACCAAGTCGCTGTTCTCCGGCATTGCCATCCTGTGCGTGATGTTCCTGCTCGGCATAGGCCTGCATCCGCATACGCTGCTCACCTTGCCGCTGCTGTTCCTGATCGGCATGACCTTCGCCTCGCTGGGCCTGGTATTCAATGCCATTGCACAGGGCTATGATTTCTTCACCTACTATTTCACGCTGGTGCTGACACCGATGATCTTTCTGTCGGGCGTCTACTATCCGGTGGCGCAGCTGCCGGGCTGGCTGCAACTGGTGTCGCAATTCCTGCCGCTGGGCGCGGCGGTGAACCTGGTACGGCCGCTGATTCTGGGCACATGGCCGGCAACGCCGCTGGCGGACCTGGCCATCCTGCTGGTTTATTGCATCGGCGGGTTCTATCTGGCGACCATGCTGACCCGCAAGCGCCTGCTGAAATAGGCAAGGGCTGAGTAAGGAGTAGAAACATGGAACAGGCAATGCTCGTTCTGACCAATATGGCCGACGCCACGAGCGCGCGCGGTCTCGCCAGGGCGCTGGTGGAGCGCCGGCTTGCGGCCTGTGTCAATCTGTTGCCGGGCGTGCAGTCGGTGTACCGCTGGCAAGGCGCCGTCGAGGAAGCCGAGGAAGTGACCTTGCTGATCAAGACCAGCGTCGACCGTTACGATGAGCTGGAACAGGCAATCAGGCAACTGCATCCCTATGCGCTGCCGGAAGTGATTGCCGTGCCGGTGCAGGCCGGCTTGCAGCCCTATCTGGATTGGATCACGCAGGAAACCAGGAAAGACATCAATGCTTGACAAGGTACTACGCCATCGCGTGCCAGTATGGTTCGCGCTGCTTGCCCTGGTGCTGGGCCTGTTTGCGCCCGCTGCACGGGCTGCTGAAGATTACCTGGAACCGGAAGCGGCATTCCGCTTCGCCAGCCGGATGCTCGATCCCGGGACGATCGAAGTCACTTACCAGATCGCCGACGGTTATTACATGTATCGCGAGCGCTTCGCGTTCCGTGCCGAAGGCGCGACACTGGGCGAACCAGTGATCCCGCCGGGCAAGGTCAAGTTCGACGAGACGTTCCAGAAGGATGTCGAGACCTGCAGGAAGACGGTGGTCATCACGATCCCGGTACAGGCGACCGGCCCATTCCTGCTGGTTGCCAGCAGCCAGGGCTGTGCCGACAAGGGCCTGTGCTATACGCCGATGGACTCCCAGGCCCGGCTGTCGCCTACCGGAGGCGGCGGCCTCCTGGCCGCGGCGCGCGGGCCGGATGCACAGGGTGCGCAGGGTAGCAGCTCCTCCGCTGCCGCAGTATTGCCGGACGCAGACTCCGAGATGGGGCGCATCGAATCCTCGCTGCGCAGCGGCCGCCTGCTGGCGATCATGCCGCTGTTCCTGCTGCTGGGGCTTGGGCTGTCGTTCACGCCCTGCGTGCTGCCCATGGTGCCCATTCTGTCTTTCATCATTGTCGGCGAGGGCGCAAAGGCGACCCGCCTGCGCGGCTTCCTGCTATCGGCCACCTACAGCCTGGGCATGGCGATCGTCTATACCCTGCTGGGCGTATCGGCCGGCCTGCTGGGCGAGGGACTGTCGGCGGCGCTGCAGAACCCCTGGGTGCTGTCCGCCTTCGCGCTGCTGATGGCCATGCTGTCGCTGTCCATGTTCGGCGTATATCAATTGCAGATGCCGGCCATGGTGCAGACGCGGCTGACCCAGCTTTCCGAAAAGCAGACCGCTGGCAAGCTGGCAGGCGTGTTCGTGATGGGCGCGCTGTCGGCGCTGATCGTCGGGCCCTGCGTGGCAGCGCCGCTGGCCGGCGCCTTGCTCTACATCAGCCAGACGCGCGATGTGGTGGTTGGCGGCAGCGCCCTGTTCGCAATGGCGGTCGGCATGAGCATTCCGCTGCTCGCCATTGGCCTGTCGGCAGGTACCTTGCTGCCGCGTGCTGGCGCCTGGATGGAGGCGGTGAAACGCTTCTTCGGCGTGCTGATGCTGGCGGTCGCGCTGTGGATGGTGGCGCCGGTGCTGCCGGGCTGGCTGCAGATGGCAGGCTGGGCCGCGCTCGGCATCGGCTATGGCGCATGGCTGATCATCCCGCGCGGCGCCGGCTGGCGCGGCAAGCTCGCGGGCTTGCTGTTCATGCTGCTGGGCGCGGTGGAACTGGCCGGGCTGGCAAGCGGCGGACGCGATCCGCTGGCGCCATTAGCGCACCTGGGCAGCGACCATCATGTCACCCGCTTCGAGCGCGTCCGCTCCACTGCCGAGCTCGACGCCGCACTGGCGCAGGCGAAAGCGCAGGGCAAGCCGGCGATGCTGGACTTCTATGCGGACTGGTGCGTGTCGTGCAAGGAAATGGAAAAGCTGACCTTTACCGATAACCGGGTGCGGCAACAGTTCGAAGGCATGGTGCTGCTGCAGGCCGACGTCACCGCCAACAATGCCGACGACCGGGCGCTGCTGAAGCGCTATCGCCTGTTCGGCCCGCCAGGCATCATCCTCTTCGGCAAGGATGGCGTGGAAGCCGCTCAGGGCCGCGTGATCGGGTATCAGGACGCCGACCGCTTCCTGCGCTCGCTTGCCCTGGTCAGCCGCTGACCTGCGGACAGGTAATTTGCATAATCGGTAAAAATCGTTGGAGCCGCGCCGGCACAGGCGCTATAGTTTTCATTTCTATAACAAGGCAAGGAGAGCAAGATGAGCTTACGTTTAGGCGATACCGCACCAGACTTCGAGCAGGATTCCTCGATCGGCCGCATCCGCTTCCACGAGTGGGCTGGCGACTCATGGGTAGTGCTGTTCTCCCACCCGGCCGACTTCACGCCGGTCTGCACCACCGAACTGGGCCTGACCGCCAAGCTGAAGTCGGAATTCGACAAGCGCAATGTCAAGGCGATTGCGCTGTCGGTCGACCCGGCCGAGAAGCATGTGGACTGGATCAAGGACATCGAGGAAACCCAGAAAACCGTGGTGGGCTTTCCCATCCTCGCCGACGCCGACAAGACCGTGGCGACGCTGTACGACATGATCCACCCGGAGCAGTCCGAAACCATGACGGTGCGCTCGCTGTTCGTGATCGACCCGAAGAAGAAAGTGCGCCTGATCATCACCTACCCGATGAGCACCGGCCGCAATTTCGATGAGGTGCTGCGCGTCATCGATGCGCTGCAGCTCACGGACAAGTACACGGTGGCCACGCCAGGCAACTGGCGCGATGGCGACGACGTCATCATTCCGCTCAGCATCCAGGATGAAGCGGTCATCAAGCAGAAATATCCGAAGGGCTATACCGCGCCCAAGCCCTATCTGCGCCTGACGCCGCAGCCCGACAAGTAATGAGCAGCAAGTAAAAGGTAAGAAGCACCAATAAAAAGCGCCTCCAGTCGGAGGCGCTTTTTATTTCGGGCGGACGTCCGTCTTGACGAAGTCGCGCACCCGTTCCTCGATATAGCGCTTGCGGCGGAAGAAGAACAACAGCACTGCCACCATCACCACCATGGCGCCCATGGTGATCCAGAAACCTTCCCGGTTCTTCAGCAGCGGCATGACTTCGAAATTCATGCCGAAGATGCCGGTGATCAGCGTCAGCGGCATGAATAAAGCGGTGATCACGGTGAGCGTGCGCATGATCTCGCTGGTGCGGTGGGCCATGGCCGCGAAGTGGATCTGCACCGCAGACTCGATCGACGATTCAAGCCGGCGGGCATGGTTGAGCACGCGGGTGATGTGCTCCATCACATCGTTGATGCGCACCAGCAGCAGGTCGTTGGCGCGGCTGTCGTCCTGGCTGTGGAACGTGTCGACGAAATGGTCGCGCAGTTCCTGCAGCGCGTCGTGCTGTTCTTCACAGAGATGATCGAGCTTCCTGAGTTCGATGCGCGCATCGAGCAGCGCCATCCAGTCATTGAACGGGCGCTGGGTGTTGAGCAGCGCCCGCTGCCAGCGATCGATTTGCTGTGACAGCGGCGCGCGCAGGTCCAGATACTGATCCACCATCGCATTGAGCAGGCGCAGCATCAGTTCGCGCGGCGAGGAAGGCGGGCGGCCGCTGTGGCTGCTGCCATTGGCCTTGGGCCGGTACTCCAGCATCCGGGTCCGGGCAGCTTCGATGGTGCGGCTATGTGCCGCCCGCACCGTCACCAGCGCATTGTCCATCACCAGGAAGGTGACTGGACGGGTGAGTATCCTGGTGTTGCCGCCCGGCGTTCTGGCGACCTCGGTGCCGCCAGCCTCGCCATTGAGCGCCAGCTTGCGGAACACCACCATTTCGTAATCCTGGGTGGCGTCGAAATAGGAAGGATGCCGCAGGTTGACGGCATCGGTCAGATGCGGGTCGTAGACGGAGACGCCGGTTGCCCGCTCCACCGCCGCCCGCCATTCCTCGGGCGCCGCCGCCACTTCCTCATGGCTGGCATCCAGCCAGAGAAAGCCCTGCGGCGGAAGGATGGATGGCAATGCGTCCAGGTGGCTTACCTGCGCGTGGGTAACCAGAAAGAGATCCATGCAGGCAGACTGCTCCGGGCGTGATCAGGGGTTGTGCTTCAAGCGGCGCGCGACATCCAGCGCGAAGTAGGTGAGGACGCCATCCGCGCCGGCGCGCTTGAATGCCATGATGGATTCCATCATGGTCTTGTCGTGGTCCAGCCAGCCGTTCTGCGCGGCCGCCTTGATCATCGCGTATTCGCCGCTGACCTGGTAGGCAAAGGTCGGCACCCGGAACTCGTCCTTCACCCGGCGCACGATATCCAGGTAGGGCATGCCGGGCTTGACCATCACCATGTCGGCGCCTTCGGCCAGGTCCAGCGCCACCTCGCGCAGCGCTTCGTTGCTGTTGGCCGGATCCATCTGGTAGGTCGACTTGTTGGCCTTGCCCAGCGTGGCCGAAGAACCCACCGCGTCCCGGAACGGGCCATAGAAGGCCGACGCATACTTGGCCGAGTAGGCCATGATGCGGGTATGGATGTAGTGATGCGATTCGAGCGCACTGCGGATGGCGCCGATGCGGCCGTCCATCATGTCGGACGGCGCCACGATATCGACGCCGGCCTCGGCCTGGGTGAGCGCCTGGCGCACCAGGATGGCGGTGGTTTCATCGTTCTGCACATAGCCGTCGGCATTAAGCACGCCATCCTGGCCATGGCTGGTGTAGGGGTCGAGCGCGACATCGGTCAACAGGCCCAGTTCGGGGAAGCGTTGCTTCAGCTCACGCACCGCGCGCGGCACCAGGCCCTTCGGGTTGGTTGCCTCGATGCCGTCCGGCGTCTTCAATGAAGGGTTAATGACGGGGAACAGCGCCATCACCGGGATGCCCAGCGCCACGCATTCTTCCGCCACGCCCAACAGATGATCGATGGACATGCGCTCCACGCCGGGCATCGATGCAATCTTCTCGCATTGGTTCTTGCCGTCCAGCAGGAAAACGGGGTAGATCAGGTCGGCGGCGGTGATGACGTTCTCACGCATCATCGCGCGCGAGAAGGCATCCTTGCGCATGCGGCGCATGCGAATGGCAGGGAACTGGGGCGGGGCAGGGAATTGGGCCATGGCTGTTCTCTCAGGAAAGGAAATCAGGGGCGGAAAAAAATTTGAAACTTTTCAGGAATATGCATCTCATACCGACAGGTGCGTCAAGTACCTCCCGCTTCTCCTCCCTGAGCGGGGCCTTTCGTTCTTGACGATAGGCGTTACTACCCTGGAGATACTCCCCTTTCTCCAGGGTTTTTTTATGCCTGTTCGTCATCCTTCGGCGCATCCTCGGCTTCAGGCGCTTGCGCGGCTTGCGGCGGCAGATTCAGTCCCAGCAGGGTTTCGATGCGTTCGGTCGCTTCTTCCAGGCCAGTGCGCTTCAATGCCGAAAACAGCTGGGCAGTAAACGGGCATGGGCTGCCGTTTTCCTGCACATAGCTGCCCAGCAGGGTACGCGCCTGGCGCAACGCATTGGCAGCGTCATTGCGGTTGAGCTTGTCGGCCTTGCTGAGTATGCAGTGGATGGGCTTGCCGGTTGGCGCAAACCATTCCAGCATCTGGATATCGAGATCGGTGAAGGGGCGGCGTGAATCGACGATCAGCACCAGCGCAGCCAACTGCTCGCGCCGCTGCACATAGTCGCCCAGCAGCCGCTGCCAGTGCAGCTTCGCGTCGCCCGAGACTTCGGCGTAGCCGTAACCCGGCAGGTCCACCAGCAGGCCGCGGATCTCATCGACGCGGGTTTCATTCTTGCGATGCTGGCCCACGTGGGCGCCACCGATGGAAAAGTAGTTGATATGCTGCGTGCGGCCGGGCGTCTTTGAAGCGAACGCCAGCTTTTTCTGGTTGCACAGCACGTTGATCGCGGTGGACTTGCCGGCATTGGAGCGGCCGGCAAAGGCAATTTCGGGCACCCGCGTGCCGGGAAGGTCGCGCAGATGGTTAACGGTAGTAAAGAAGCGTGCCTGCCAGAGTTGGGACATGGTTTGTACAGAATATACTGCTGGGAAGGCGAAAGCCGGAAAGCTATTGTACAATAGGCGGTTAAATGCTGTCGTGCCAGTCAATGAGATTCAGCGCAGGGCAGAATGGACGGCGGTTAAGAATCTAAAATCAAGCCTCAGGGTGTCTGAATGAATCGTGCGTTTCTACCAGTTGCAAAATCCTTGTTTATCGCAATGCTGGCAGTATCCTCCCTGGCTGGTGCTGCCGAAGGCGCCAAAGCCGTGAAAGCGGATCCTGCCAAGGGCGAAACCATTTACACCAATGGCGATGCGTCCCGCAACATTCCCGCATGCGTGGCATGCCATGGCGCTGCCGGTAACTCCACCATCGTCCAGAACCCGAAGCTGGCTGCCCAGCACGAGTCCTATCTCTACAAGCAGCTGAGCAATTTCCGTACACCCGAGCGCAACAATCCCATCATGACGCCAATCGCCAAGGCCATGACGGAAGAAGACATGCACAATGTCGCAGCCTGGCTCGACAAGCAGGAAAGCAAGCCGGGCGCAGCCAAGAACAAGGCCTCGATCGACCTGGGCAAGAAGATTTACCGCGGCGGCATTGCCGAGAAAAACGTGCCGGCCTGCGCAAGCTGCCATGGCGCCAACGGCGCTGGCATCCCGGCGCCTTACGCACGGCTGGCTGGCCAGCATCAGGAATATACGTCCGCGCAGCTGACTGCCTTCCGTGGCGGCGCCCGCAACAACAGCCAGCAGATGACCATGATCGCCAGCCGCCTGTCGGATGCGGAAATAGCAGCAGTTTCGGATTACATCGCCGGCCTCAAATAACAAAACAAGAACAACAAGACCGAATGAAGGGGCGGCCGTGGCTGCCCTTTTTTTTTCGTAATGCAGTCTTGTAGAAACAGCAACGCACAGAGATAGAAACATGAGCACCAGCACCGCAGGCATACAGTTGAAAACCGAGCGCCAGAAACTGGCCGGCGTGGTCGAACTGTTGTCATCCATGCGTTTCGCCATCAGCCTGTTGTCGGTGCTGGCGATTGCTTCCGTGATCGGCACGGTGATGAAGCAGAACGAGCCGATGACCAACTACGTCAATCAGTTCGGCCCGTTCTGGTTCGACGTGTTCGGAAAGCTCGGCCTGTACAGCGTCTATTCCGCCTGGTGGTTCCTGCTGATCCTGGCTTTCCTGGTCATTTCCACTTCGCTGTGCATCATCCGCAATGCGCCGCGCATGCTGGCCGACATGCGCAGCTGGCGCGAGAACGTGCGTGAGCAGTCGCTGCGCAACTTTCACCACAAGGCCGAATGGCGCGGCGAACAGGGCGAGGCGCAATTGGTGCAGCAGAGCGCCGAGCGTATTGCGGCGCATGGCTACAAGGTGAAAATCGTGCAGAAGGACCAGGCCACGCTGATCACCGCCAAGCAGGGCGCCGCCAACAAGTGGGGCTACATCTTTGCGCATAGCGCCATCGTGATCATCTGCGTGGGCGGCCTGCTCGACTCCGATCTGCCTATCCGCTTCCAGGAATGGATGTATGGCAAGACGCCCTTCATGGGCAATGGCGTGATTGCCGAGATCCCGGCCCAACACCGGCTTGGACTGGCCAACCCCACTTTCCGCGGCAATACCCTGATTCCGGAAGGCGGCAGCAGCAGTACGGCCATCATCCCGCGCCAGAACGGGGTGCTGCTGCAGGACCTGCCATTCACCATCAAGCTGGACCGCTTCATCATCGACTTCTATTCCACCGGCATGCCCAAGCTGTTTGCCAGCGAGGTGCAGGTTACCGACCATGAGACCGGCAAGAGCTTTCCGGCCACTATCAAGGTCAACCAGCCGCTGATCTACAAAGGCCTGGCGGTCTACCAGTCCAGCTTCGAGGACGGCGGCAGCAAGCTCAAGGTGACCGGCTACCCGATGAAGGGCGCGGGCAGGGACAGTTTCGTTCTCAACGGCGAAGTCAGCGGCACCACGCCCCTGGCCAATCGCGGCCAGGGCGGCAATGCCGAATACACGATCGAATGGTCGGGTTTCCGGCCCTTCAACGTGGAAAACATGGCGCAGAACGGCCAGGACCTGCGCGCCGTTGCCAAGGGCAAGAGCCTGGCCGATGAACTGCAGCAGCAACTCGGTTCGGCCGGCAAGGGCGCCAATACCAAGGACCTGAAGAATGTCGGCCCCAGCCTGCAGTACAAGCTGCGCGACAAGACCGGCCAGGCGCGTGAATTTCACAACTACATGCAGCCCGTTCTGGTGGACGGCAGCTACGTGTTCCTGACCGGCGTGCGCGATACGCCCAACGAACAGTTCCGCTATCTGCGTATCCCGGCCGACGACAATGATTCGGTCGACGAATGGATGCGCTTACGGGCGGCCCTTCAGAGCCCGGCCATGCGCCTGCAGGCGGCTGAACGCTATGCGCAACGGGCCTTGCCGGGCGGCAGCGATGCGGTGCGCCGGCAACTGGTCGAGTCCTCCCAGAAGGGCATGGACATCTTCGCCGGCAACGACAAGGAAGCAGGCTATGTCGCCGTTGCGCGTTTCCTGGAGCGCATTCCACAGGCGGACCAGGAAAAGGCAGCCGACATCTTCATGAAGATACTCAACGGCAGCCTGTGGGACCTGTGGCAGGTCGCGCGTGAAAAGGACGGCCTGAAGGCGGTGGAGGCGGACGACAAGCACGCCCGCTTCCTGCAGCTGGCGACCAATGCCTACGCCGACGCCTTCTTCTATGGCTCGCCGGTTTACCTCAATCTGACCTCGTTCGATGAGGTCAAGGCATCGGTGTTGCAGGTCACCCGGTCGCCGGGCAAGAATGTGGTCTATCTGGGTTGCCTGTTCCTGGTGCTGGGCGTATTTGCGATGCTTTACATCCGGGAACGCCGGGTCTGGGTATGGATCAAACCCGGAGGCGATGGCCATGCCCATGCGCTGATGGCCATGAGCACCCAGCGCCGCACGCTGGATTTCGACAAGGAATACGACAAGCTGAAGGCAGCCCTGCTGCATGGGCAGGCCGCTTAGTCCAATCAGCGATCCACTATACTGGCAGCCTGTAGGGAATAACGCATCAATGTGGCGCCGCAGGCCGGCGCAACCGGAGAAGAAAGATGGAACTCACGCAGCAACGCACCGCGCAAGGCGTCGCCTATACCCAGCCACCTGGACTGTTCCGGCGCCTTGGCGCCATTGACTGGTTGTACGCACTGGCGCTGGTGGCCGGCGCACTGTTCGCGCTGAACCGGTATGGCGCCTACATGGACATCTACGAAAAGGGCATTCTGCTCCTGTCGGCGCCGACCTTTACCTGGCTGGGCTGGCAATGGAAGCCGGTGCGCTGGCTGATGGCCCTGCTGGCCGTGCTGTCGCTCTCTGCAATATGGATGTATGCCGGCTCGCTGGACATGGCCAATACCCGGTTTTTCCTGAAATACATGTTGTCCAGCCAGTCCGCCATCCTCTGGATGAGCACCCTGTTTTTCCTGTCCACGCTGTTCTACTGGGGCGGCCTGCTCGCCCGCTCCGACTTTGGCAGCGCCATCGGCAGCAAGCTGTGCTGGGCGGCAGTGGTGCTGGGCTTTACCGGCATGCTGGTGCGCTGGTACGAGTCCTATCTGGTCGGCGCCGACGTCGGCCATATTCCGGTCTCCAACCTGTATGAAGTCTTCATCCTGTTCTGCATGATCACCGCGCTGTTCTATCTCTACTACGAGCAGCGCTACGCGACGCGGCAACTGGGCGCCTTCGTGCTGCTGGTCATTTCCGCCGCGGTTGGCTTCCTGCTGTGGTACACCGTGAGCCGCGGCGCAGCCGAGATCCAGCCGCTGGTGCCGGCGCTGCAGAGCTGGTGGATGAAGATCCACGTGCCGGCCAACTTCATCGGCTATGGCACCTTTGCGCTGGCCGCCATGGTCGGCACGGCCTATCTGTGCAAGTCCCATGGCATCCTGGCCGATCGTCTGCCGGCGCTGGAGCTGCTGGACGATGTGATGTACAAGGCAATCGCGGTCGGCTTCGCCTTCTTCACCATTGCCACGATCCTGGGCGGCCTGTGGGCCGCGGAAGCCTGGGGCGGCTACTGGTCCTGGGACCCGAAGGAAACTTGGGCCCTGATCGTCTGGCTCAATTACGCCGCCTGGCTGCACATGCGGTTGATGAAGGGCCTGCGCGGACAGATCGCCGCCTGGTGGGCCTTGGTCGGCTTGCTGGTCACCACGTTTGCTTTCCTGGGCGTGAACATGTTCCTGTCGGGCCTGCATTCCTACGGCCAGTTGTAACCCCTGACTGAGGCCAGCCGGCGTACAACGCGCACGCCGGTTTTGGTGTACTGTTCTCCAGTTAATTCATGCACCCTGGAGCAACACCATGCTGATCAAACGCGGCCCCAACGGCATCGACCTGCCGTACGCATCCGAAATCACGCCCCGTCATGTCTTCGAGTCCCGGCGCCGGTTTGTCCAGCAACTTGCGCTCGGCACCATCGCCGGCGGCGCCCTGCTGGAAATGGCGACCCGCGAAGCCTTTGCGCAAGGCGCCCAGAAGCTCGCGGCCAAGCCCAATCCCGCTTTCGTGGTGATGGACAAGCCCACCAGCTACAAGGACGCCACCACCTATAACAACTTCTATGAATTCGGCACCGACAAGAGCGACCCGGCTCGTTATGCCGGATCGCTCAAGCCGCGGCCATGGACGATTGCCATCGAAGGCGAGGTCAACAAGCCGATGACGCTCGACCTCGACAGCCTGATGAAGCTGGCCCCGCTCGAAGAGCGCATCTACCGGCTGCGCTGCGTCGAAGGCTGGTCCATGGTCGTGCCGTGGGTCGGCTTTTCCCTGTCGGAGCTGATCAAGAAGGTCGAGCCGACCGGCAACGCGAAGTTCGTCGAATTCGTCACCCTTGCCGACAAGGCACAGATGCCCGGCCTGTCGAGCCCGGTGCTGAAATGGCCTTACGTGGAAGGCCTGCGCATGGACGAGGCCAATCATCCGCTGACCTTGCTGACGGTGGGCATGTATGGCGAAGTGCTGCCGAACCAGAACGGCGCGCCGGTGCGCATCGTGGTGCCGTGGAAGTATGGCTTCAAGTCCGCCAAGTCCATCGTCAAGATCCGCTTCACCAGCAGCCAGCCGAAAACGGCATGGAATGTATCGGCGCCATCGGAGTACGGCTTTTACTCCAACGTCAATCCGGATGTGGATCATCCGCGCTGGTCGCAGGCCAGCGAGCGGCGCATCGGCGAAGACGGCCTGTTCGCCAAGAAGCGCAAGACGCTGATGTTCAATGGCTATAACGAGGTGGCCAGCCTGTACACCGGCATGGACCTGAAGAAGCAGTTCTGATGGCAACCGCGCTTGCCAGCCTGGATGCCAGGCAGCTGAAGCTGTTGAAAGGCGTGCTGTTCATCGCCGCCTGCCTGCCTTTCCTGCGTCTGGTGATCTTTACCTTTACCGACCAGCTGGGCGCCAATCCGGTCGAGTTCATCACCCGCAACACCGGCGACTGGACACTATATTTTCTCTGCATCACGCTGGCCGTCACGCCCTTGCGGCGTTTCACCGGCTGGAACTGGCTGGTGCGCCTGCGCCGCATGCTGGGCCTGTTCGCCTTCTTCTACGCGTCGCTGCACTTCCTGACCTTCCTCTGGTTCGACCATTTCTTCGATGTCGCGGAAATGCTGAAGGATGTGGTCAAGCGGCCCTTCATCACGGTGGGCTTCGGCGCCTTCCTGCTGCTGATCCCGCTGGCGGCCACCAGCACCAATGCGATGATCAAGCGCCTTGGCGGCAAGCGCTGGCAGTTGCTGCACCGGCTGATCTATCTGATCGCGCCGCTGGGCATACTGCATTACTGGTGGATGAAGGCGGGGAAGAATGATTTTTCACAGCCCATCCTGTTCGGGCTGATCGTGGCGGCCCTGCTGCTGCTGCGCCTGTACTGGCGATTCATGCAAGGGCAGGGCGTGCGCGCCCGGGCCGCTGGCTAACGCTGCGCCACCCCGGCGCGCAACTGGCATGGCAAGCCGCGCGCCGCGAGGGGCATGGCAGGCTCAGGGCAGCAGGGACTCCAGCGCGAACAGATCGGCCGGATTCTCGCGCTTGCGCACCAGGTGCAGCTGGTCGCCGTCCACCATGACTTCGGCAGCGCGTCCGCGGGTGTTGTAGTTCGACGCCATCGTCATGCCATACGCGCCGGCCGACATGATGGCCAGCAGGTCGCCGCTTTCGATGGCTAGCGAGCGCGAACGGGCCAGCCAGTCACCTGATTCGCAGACCGGGCCCACCACGTCATAGATCCTGGCTTCCTCTGCACGCTGCGTCACCTGTTTGACGCCATGCCAGGCTTCATACATCGCCGGACGCATCAGGTCGTTCATTGCCGCATCGACGATCGCGAAGTTCTTGCTTGCGCCATGCTTGAGATACTGGACTTCGGTCA
>Ga0308160_10001716_pt1 | contig 29107 bp, 21 predicted proteins | sample PhyFR1_FD_201036 | JGI IMG/M metagenome (GOLD analysis project Ga0308160, IMG submission 201036) | Phyllosphere microbial communities from UC Gill Tract Community Farm, Albany, California, United States - DLSLF.R1 | ecosystem: Host-associated > Plants > Phyllosphere > Unclassified | place: USA... | reverse complement strand
TGTAGGGTGCGCACTTGTGCGCACGCTGTCCAACGGTAGCGCAGCCAAAATAAAAGAGGGCCAGTCGACTCAGCGACTGGCCCTCTTTTCTCGTGCTCAGGCGGCCCGTGAGCCGCCTTCCGGGATTACATCTTCAGCGCCTTGTTCAGGAAGCCCCAGCGATCCGCCACTTCCTCGATCTGCTTGGCCGTCGGCTTGCCCGCGCCATGCCCCGCCTTGGTATCGATGCGGATGATGACGGGGTTGCAGCCGGCCTGCGCGGCCTGGGCGGTGGCGGCGAACTTGAAGCTGTGCGCCGGGACCACGCGGTCGTCGTGGTCGGCCGTGGTCACCATCGTGGCCGGGTACTGCGTGCCGGCCTTCAGGTTATGCAGCGGCGAGTACTTCACCAGCGCCTTGAACTCCTCCGGATTGTCGGCCGAGCCGTAGTCCGAGGTCCAGGCCCAGCCGATCGTGAACTTGTGGAAGCGCAGCATGTCCATCACGCCCACCATCGGAATCGCCGCACCGAACAGGTCCGGACGCTGGGTCATGGCCGCGCCCACCAGCAGGCCGCCGTTGCTGCCGCCGCCGATCGCCAGCTTCGACGGCGAAGTCACCTTGTTCGCCACCAGCCACTCGGCCGCGCCGATGAAGTCGTCGAACACGTTCTGCTTCTGCAGCTTGGTGCCGGCCTGGTGCCAGGATTCGCCATACTCGCCGCCGCCGCGCAGGTTGGCCACCACATACACGCCGCCCATTTCCATCCAGGCCAGGTTGGCCGGCGAGAAGCCCGGGGTCATCGAGATGTTGAAACCGCCGTAGCCGTAGAGGTAGGTCGGGTTGTTGCCGTCGAGCTTGAGGCCCTTCTTCGAGACGATGAACATCGGCACCTTGGTGCCGTCGCGGCTGGTGAAGAACTGCTGGCGGGTTTCATAGGCGTTCGGGTCGAAGTCGACCTTCGGCTGGCGGAACACGCTGGTCTTGCCGCTCTTCATGTCGAGGCGGTAGATCGTCGTCGGGGTCGTGAAGCCGGTGAAGGAGAAGAAGGTCTCCGAGTCGCCGCGCTTGCCCGTGAAGCCCGAGACCGAACCGATGCCCGGCAGTGCGATCTCGCGCACCAGCTTGCCCTTGAGGTCGTTCACGCGCACGACGCTCTTCGCATCCTTCAGGTACTCGACCACCAGGCGATCGCCGATGATGTGGGCGTTGGCCAGGGTGTCCTTCGATTCGGCGATGATCTCCTTCCAATTTTTCTCATCTGCCTTGTTCACGTCGATCGCGACGATGCGCTGGCGCGGGGCCTTGCGGTCGGTCGTGAAGTAGAAGGTCGAGCCGACGTTGTCGATGAAATCGTAGGCGGCGTCGAAGTTGTCGACCAGCGGCACGACTTTCGAATCAGGCTTGCTCAAATCCTTGATAAAGACGCGGTACTTGTGCGCCGTGCCCTTGGTCGCCGTGATCAGCAGATACTTGCCATCGTCCGTGGTCTGGGCGCGGAAGCCCCATTCCTTTTCGTCCGGACGGTCGTAGACCAGCACGTCGGCGCTTTGCGGCGTGCCGATCTTGTGGAAGTAGAGCTTCTGGAAGTAGTTGACGCCGGCCAGCTTCGCCGACTCCTCCGGCTCGTCGTAGCGGCTGTAGAAGAAGCCCTTGCCGTCCTTGGTCCAGGCCGTCTGCGAGAACTTGACCCACTTCAGGTGGTCGTCCAGGTCCTTGCCCGTCTCGATGTCGCGCACCTTCCACTCGTTCCAGTCCGAACCGGAGGCGGCGGTGCCGTAAGCCATCAGTTTGCCGTCCGGGCTGACTTCGACGCCGGCCAGGGCAACGGTACCGTCGGCCGCCAGCGTGTTCGGGTCGAGCAGCACGCGCGGCGTATCGTTCAGGCTTTTCATCGTGTACAGCACCGACTGGTTCTGCAGGCCGTCGTTGCGGCTGTAGAAGTAGCGGCCGCCCTCTTTCGACGGCACCGAGTAACGCTCGTAGTTCCACAGCTTGGTCAGGCGCTGGCGGATTGCTTCGCGTTGCGGGATCTGGCCCAGGTAGGCCTGGGTCACCGTGTTCTGGGCGTCGACCCACTGCTTGGTCTCGGCGCTGTTCGCGTCTTCCAGCCAGCGGTATGGATCGGCAATCTGCGTGCCGTGATAGTTATCGATTTGCCCGACCTTGGCGGTGACCGGATAAGTCATTGCCGATTGGGGATCGCAGGCAGCCGGATTGGCGGCGTGCGTGGTGCCGAAGGCGGCCATCAGGGCGAGGGCCAGCGTTACTTGTCTCATGTGCATATTCTTCTCGAACGTTGAAAGGCGGAATGTGCCGAGAGGCATCATAGCGCGAAACGCGACGGGAAGAAACGTAGAGGTCAACGAGGCCAATGGCCCCGATGACCCCTACCGCCTTGCCAGCACGTCGCGGTGGCTCAGCTGCCACTTGTGCTGCAGGTCGAGCGCCCAGCCGATTTCCGCGGGGCTGAGGCGGCGCGCGACGATGGCCTTGTTGACGTTGGCGGCGCTGTCGCCGCCCTCGGCCGCCAGCAGCATCCACATGTAGGCGCGCACCGGGTCGCGCGCCACGCCCAGGCCGCTGCCGTACATGCCGCCCAGGTTGTACTGGGCCAGCGCATGGCCCTGCTCGGCCGCCTGTTCGTACCAGTACACGGCCATCTTGTCGTCCTGGGCCACGCCCTGGCCGCTGGCGTACATGACGCCCAGGTTGTTCTGGGCGCTGGCGTCGCCCTGCTCGGCCGCCAAACGGTACCAGTAGGCGGCGCGCGCCTCGTCCTTCTCGACGCCCTGGCCGTTGGCGTAGATGACGCCGAGATTGAACTGGGCGTTCGGCGCGCCCTGCTCGGCCGCGCGCCGGTACCAGTCGAAGGCACGGGCGGGATCGCGCTCCACTCCGCGCCCATGCGCGTACATATTGGCCAGGTTGTACTGGGCGCCCATGTGTCCGCCCTGGGCCGCGCGCGTGTACCACTCGACGGCCAGCGCCTCGCCGCGCTCGGGGGACAGATGCGCGCGCCCGTTGACGAACATGGTGGCGAGCCGGAACTGGGCTTCGCGGTCGCCGTGCTCGGCCGCGCGCTGCAGCCAGGCGCAGGCGCGGCGCAGGTCGAGCCGCACGCCCAGGCCCTCGGCGTAGGCGATGCCGAGCTCGCGCTGGGCGCCGCGCTCCCCGGCGGCGGCGGCCTTGCGGAACCAGTACAGGGCCTGGCTGGCGCTGGCGTCGACGCCCTGCCCGCGCTGGTACATCAGGCCCAGGTTCAGCTGGGCCGCCGCTTCGCCCTGCAGCGCCGCCTTGCGGAACCAGGCCATGGCCAGCGGATAGTTCACGGCCGCGCCGATGCCGTGCAGGTAACACTCGCCGAGCTGGTTCTGGGCGCCGGCCATGCCCTGCTCGGCCGCGCGGTAGTACCACGACAGCGCACGCTCGGGATCGCTTTCCATGCCGCGGCCCTGGCGGAACATGTGGCCGAGATTTTGCTGGGCCGAGGCGTCGCCCTGGTCGGCGGCGCGCCGGAACCAGCGCGCCGCCTCGACGTCGCAGCGCTCGACGCCCTTGCCGTGGTAGTACATCGCGCCCAGGTGGTTCTGGGCGAAGGCCAGGCCCTGGTTCGCGGCCAGGCGCAGCCAGTGCACGGCGCTGGCGTCGTCGCGCTCGACCCCGCTGCCCTTCTTGTACATCAGGCCGAGGTTAAACTGGGCGTAGGCATTGCCGCGCTCGGCGGCGTCGCGGAACCACAGGAAGGTCTGGTGGCTCTCGTTCTGGAGCTTCTGGTGGTTCATGCTGGTCCCCGTCCTGGATTGACGCTGCCGCGCTCGGTTGGCACCCGCTCGTGGCAGGCGGCCTCATATGTATTAACAAAATTTTAATGAGAGCCACCCACCATGGGTTTGACGGTGCACAATCGTGCCGGCCCACCCGCCCGAGAAAAACCCGCCGAGCGCGAGCGCGGCGGGTCTGTCGCAAGGACCGGTTCAACAGTCAGGCGAGGCGGGAACGGTTCGGTCCAAGGCCATACACGCCGATCGCCAGCAGCGCCAGGCACCACACGATCAGCGCGCCCGAGGGCAGGTCGAGCACCACCGACAGCACCAGCCCGGCCGCATAGCCGCCCACGCCGACCAGGTAGGCGAAGGGCAGCTTGCGCCGCTCCGGATAATGGCGCACGGCCAGGCTCGGCACGATCAGGCTGGCGAACACGAGATACACGCCGACCAGCTGCACCGAGGCCGTCACGGCCAGCGCGAACACGAGGTAGAAGCCGAGCCGGCCGAGGCGGTTGCGAAACGCCGCCAGCAAGGCGAGGATGAGCAGCGTGCCGATGGCCGGAATCGCCAGCTGGTCGTAGCTGACCCAGAGGATCTGGCCGGCAAGCAGGTCCTGCAGGTGCTCGCCGCCGTGCGGGTTATGGGCCAGCAAGAGCAGGCCGGCCGTCGCCGCCAGCACGAAGAGGACGCCGATCTGCGCCTCCTGTACGTCGGGCCAGCGCTTCTCGGTCCAGGTCAGCAGCAAGGCGCCGAGCACGGCCGCGACGCCGGCCGCGACCTGGATGGTCCAGCCGTGCGGGTCGATCTCGAGCGAACCGGCGACGATCACGCCCAGCGCCGCGATCTGGGCAATGGCGAGGTCGATGAAGACGATGCCGCGCCGCAGCACTTGCGCGCCGAGCGGGATGTGGGTGGCCAGCACCAGCAGGCCGGCCACGAAGGCCGGCAGGATAATCAGGAAGTCGACGTTCTGCACCTTATTTCAGCGCTCCGGTCAGGCGTTGCACGGTGGTGTCGAACAGCGCGAACAGGTCGCCGCTCTCCTTGTCGGCGCCGACCGTGAACGGGATCACGACGGCGGGAATGCGCGCACGCTGCGACAGCCAGTTCGACGCGCGCTCGTCCTGGTAAGCGGCGCGCAGCACGAACCTGGCCGGCTGCTGCTGCAGCTGTGACAGCAGCTGGCCCAGCTGGGCCGCGCTCGGCTCGACGCCCGGCTTCGGCTCCAGCGTACCCACCTGGCGCATGCCGAGCCAATTCATCAGGTACTCCATGTTGCGGTGGTGCTCGACGATGGCCACGCCACGCAGCGGGGCCGCCTGGCTCTCCCACTTGCGCATCGCCTGCGACCAGCGGCTCGCGAAATCGGCCTGGCGCTGGCCGTAGAAGGCCGCGTTGGCCGGGTCGATGGCGGCCAGGCGCTTGGCCAGCTGGGCGCTGATCAGGGCGATGTTGTGCGGGTTCAGGTGCACGTGCGGATTGCCGAAAGCGTGCACGTCGCCCTCGGCGCGGTCGAGTTTCGCCGGCACGTCCAGGCGCGGGACGAAACTGCCGGCTTCGAAGAAGCCCGGCTGGCCCTTCGCGATTTTTGCATTGCCCGACTGCTGGACGAGCAGCGGCAGCCAGCCGGCTTCCAGGTCGAGGCCCGTGCACACCAGCAGGTCGGCATTGCGGGTGCGCGCGATCAGGCCGGGACGCGCTTCCACGCGGTGCGGATCCTGCAGGGCGTTGGTCGCGCTCGAGACATTGACCTTGTCGCCCGCCAGTTCCTGGGTCAGCGCGGCCCATTCCGGCTCGCAGGCCAGCACGTTGAGCGCGGCCTGCGCCGGCAGCGCCGCCGCCATGGCCAGCACGCCGCCGGCCAGGAGTGTCTTGAAAGAGGTGTCAAATAAGCTCGTCATGTCGCTCTCCTCAGAAGGTATGGCCGGCGTGGGCGCCCAGGCTCATGATGTATTGCAGGAAGACCTGCTTGTCGCTTTGCCCCGGCCGCGCCTCGTCGCGCGCGAACTGCAGGCGCAGGCGCGAAAACTCGGACGGACTCCAGTCCAGCATCACGCTGGAGCGCTTCGGCTTATAACTGGCCAGCGCCGGAAAGGCATCCATGCCCAGCGCCCCGCTCTCGACCAGCCCGATGAAGGGGCTGCCGGACGAAAGGCGGTCATGGCGCAGGCCGGCGCGCCAGTTCGGCATGAACTGGTAGACGCCCTGCAGGTACCAGCCCGACTGGGTGCTGCTGTAGCCATCGGCCAGCTCGTTCGCCGCCAGCGTGCCGTTTTCCTTGCGCCGCATGTATTCGCCCTGCAGCTTGAAGTTGGTCCGAGTCGGATTGCCGTTCGGCGCCCATTTGTAGACGGCATCGGCGATCCAGATCTTCGAGCTGCCGCTGAAGGCGTTCGGGATGCCCTCGAACTCGTAAGCGCGATCGAGGGCGCCGGTGCGAAGGAAGGAGACGCCGGCACGCCAGCTGCTCGAGTCGCCGATGTCGTCGCCCACGTGCGCGAACACGCTGGTCGCGTTGAAGCCGTTCTTGTCGCGGTCGTTGCCGGGGAAGCTGCGGCCGCTGCCGACTTCCGCGCCGATTTCAACGAAGGTGTTCAGCGGCGCCAGCCAGCTGGCCTGGACGCCGTCCGGCTTGTACTGGCCGCCGAAGAAGGCCTGGTAGTTCAGGGGGGCGTCGACGAAGTCCCAGGTGTGGCTGTGCTGGCCGTTCAGGTAGCCGACGCCGGACAGGAAGCGGCCCGCCTTGATGTTCATGCCGCCGCCCAGTTCGCGCGTGCGGATGAAGGCTTCCTCGACCTGGGCTTCGTTCTCGCCGGTCAGGGCGAAGGTCAGCTGGCCGGCGAACATCGGGTCGATGTTGGCGGCCATGGTCAGTTCCGATTCGCCCAGGTTGAAGCTGCGGCTGCCGGGGCCGATCTCGCCTTCCGGCGGCATGAAACCGCCGAAGCGGTAGCTGCCCGGGTCGCGCGACAGGTTGGCGTAGGTGCCGCCGAGGACTAGCGAGATGCTCGGATTGAAGCTGTTGTCGCCGGCGCGTGCCGGCGTGGCAGCTGCGGCCGGCGCGGCGGCGACGGCCGCTGCAGCCGGCGCGGGTGCAGCTGCGGCCTGCTGCGCGCTGGCCGCGGCGTTCTGCGCTTCGGCCACCGCGGCCTGCGCGTCCTGCAGGCGCTGCTCGAGGGCTTGCAGGCGTGCTTCATAGGATTGCTTCATCTCCGCGATCTGGGCGCGGATCGCGGCCAGTTCGGGGTTCTCGGCAGCGGATGCGGACAGGGGCGACGCAAAGGCGGCGGCAATCGCCACCGGCATGAGGGTGTGCTTCAGCATGTGCTTGTTTCTTTCGATCGAAAAGAGAATGACAGGCGGCTTCCGGCATCAAGCAGCGGAAGGCCATCGGGTACGACGGTTCTCTAGATCGAAAGCGGCGGCGCGCGCGAATGGAAGGCGCAGACCGTGCTGGGTGCACGCTCGGTGGTGGCGAGCGCGATACTGCGTTCGCTCTGCAAGTCGAGCGGCGCGAATTGGCGCGGCGTGCTGCCGATCGCGCTCGCCATCTGGGCAAAGGCGAGGCACTGGAAGCAGCTGCGGTCCTGCGCGACGGCGCTGGACAGGTCGCTGTCTCCGTCCGCCTGGACGGCTGCTGCGACGGCCGTCCCCAGCTTGCCCGTCCAGTGCGACATCGCATGCGCAAAGGCCATCTGCTGGGAGGCCAGCAGAAGCAGCGACAGCAGGACGTGGACGAGGCGGCGGCGCATCATGATGGCGGCATTGTAATGCGCACGCGGCAACTACGGAATGTTTAGGCCGTGTTTTTTTCTGCCGCGTATTTACCGAGCCAGGTCGGCACCTTGGCCGCCGCCAGCTTGTTGATCGACACCAGCAGCTCCGGCGCCACCTGCGGCAGGCCGTAGGAGGTGCCGAGATGGCGCCCGATATGGATCAGGACTTCGGCCGCCACTTCGGCGTCGGCCTCGGCCCGGTGGGCCGCGCTGCGGAAGGCGATGCCCAGCTGGCGCGAGAGCGTGCCCAGTTTATAGCTCGGCATGCCGGGGAACACGCGGCGCGACAGCTTCAGCGAGCAGACCAGGTTTGCGTGGCCGCAGGCGTGGCCCAGGCGCTCGGCTTCGGCCAGCAGGAACTTCTCGTCGAAGCTGGCATTATGGGCCGACAGGGTATCGCCGCCGATGAAGTCGAGCAGCTCGGGCACCACCTGGCGCGCGGGCGGCGCCGTATCGACCATCTCCTGCGTGATGCCGGTGAGCTGGGTAATAAACGAAGGGATGCGCGCATTGCAGTTGACCAGCGAGACATAGCGGTCGGTGACCTGGCCGCCCTCGATGCGCAGGGCGGCAACCTCGGTGATGCGGTCGCCCATGGCGGGCGACAGGCCCGTGGTCTCGAAGTCGAGCATCACGATGGGGCGTTCAAAGATAGACATGTGGTCCTTTTAGCCGAATTTGCGCAGCGCGTCCAGCGCCAGGCCGGCGCCGATGCTGCCGAACAGGTCGCCCTCGACCTTGCGCGCGTCCGGCAGCAAGGCGCCGATGCGCGCGCGCAGCAGGCCCACGCCGCTCGAGCCGCCGGTGAAGAAGACGGTGTCCACGGCGCCGGCCGCGACGCCGGCATCGTCCAGCAGGCGCAGCACGGTGGCGTCGATGCTGTCGAGCAGTGCGCCGATCGCGGCTTCAAAGGTCGCGCGTTCCACGAGCAGGCTTTCCGGCGGCGCCAGGCGGTCCAGCTCGAGCACCACACGCTCCTCGGCCGACAGGCCGATCTTGGCGCCCTCGACCTGCATCGCCAGCCAGTGGCCGGCGCGGTCTTCGATCAGGGCCTGCAGGCGCTTGAGCTTCGCCGGTTCGCTGGCGTCGCGCACCAGGTCGTCGAGCTGGGCGATGCTCTTGCGTGTATAAGCCTGGTTGATGGTGTGCCAGGTCGCCAGGTTGAAGTAATAGCTGGACGGGATGTCGGCGCCCGAGCGCAGGCTGCTGCCGTAACCCAGCAGCGGCATGACCGAGGCCAGGCTCAGGTACTTGTCGAAGTCGGTGCCGCCGATGTGCACGCCGCCGGTGGCGAGGATGTCCTCGCGGCGCTCCGGCTTGCCGGCGCGGCCCGGGCCCAGGCGCACCAGCGAGAAGTCCGAGGTACCGCCGCCGATGTCCGCGATCAGGACCAGTTCCTCGCGGTCGATCTGGGATTCGTAGTCGAAGGCGGCGGCGATCGGCTCGTACTGGAAGGCGACTTCGCGAAAACCCACGCTGCGCGCGACGTCCAGCAGGGTGTCCTCGGCCAGCTGGTCGGCCTGGGAATTGTCGTCGATAAAGAACACCGGACGCCCGAAGACAGCGCGCTCGAAGCCGCGCCCGGCCTGGTTCTCGGCGCGGCGCTTCACTTCGCCGATGAACTGGGCCAGCAGCAGCCGGAACGGCAGCGCACGTCCCGCCACCTCGGTCTGGCCATCCATCAGGCTCGTGCCCAGCAGGCTTTTCAGGGAGCGCATCAGGCGCCCTTCGTAGCCGGCCAGGTAGTCGGCGAGCGCCGCGCGGCCATAGCGCACCTCTTCGTCGTCGGCGTTGAAGAACACCACCGAAGGCAGCGTGGCCTTGCCATCCTCGAGGGCCAGGAGGGTACTTGCACCCTGTCCTGCACCGATCCAGCCAACCGTGGAATTCGACGTACCGAAGTCGACGCCGCAAGCGTTCGTCATGTGAGCCTTTCTTTGAAGGGGCGAGATCTTACCAGAAATCAGTTCCCCTGGCGAAGGACAAAAAGGCCACGTTGCGCGCCGGTCACGTCCATGCGCGCGGCATGTCAATACGCTCCCTCCTATAATGAACGAACCCTCTTTCGGCCCGCACCGTCCATGGCCCATACCTGGATCCTGAAGCGCAACTGTTCGCTGACGCCGCGCCAGTCTGCCGCCGCCTACGTCCTGCTGTGCACCGGTTCCTTCGGCATCGCCCTGGTCTTCCTGCTGCAGGGCGTCTGGATCGTGCTCGCCTTCTCCCTGGTCGAGATGCTTGCGGTCGGCTGGGCGCTGCTGCATTACGCGCGCCATGCGCTGGACGTCGAACGGATCGCCCTCACCGACCGCGCCCTCGTCGTCGAGCGGGTCGATGCCGGGCGCCACAGCCGCTTCCAGCTCGATCCGGTACGCACGCGCATCCAGCCGCCGGTACCGCGAGCACGCAAGCTGATCCTGCTGGAGTCGCCCGGCAGCAGCGTCGAGATCGGCAGCTATGTTTCCGAGCCAATCCGCCAGCAGGTGGCGCAGGAACTGGCGCGGGCGATGCGCAGCCACCCTGCCCGGCTGCGCTAAATGTTGTCATCGATGTAAGTGTCATCTTACATTCGCACGGCGACGCGCCCGATAGGTATTCTCTATTAACGTTTTTATAATCCTTTCTTATAACTGCCAAACGTCACGAGCGTGAAGGCAACAAACAGAGAGGAAGACGGAGTGAGCAACAAGCAACATGGATTCGCCATCGTCGTCCACGGCGGCGCGGGCGAACCGCTGGATTTCACGGACGGTGTCGAACATGCGGCCGCGCAGGCCCGCCGTGAGCTGACAGGCGCCGGCGACGCCCTCGATGCCGCCATCGCGGCCGTCCTCGCCCTCGAGGAAGACCCGCGCTTCAATGCGGGCACCGGCTCGGTGCTGGGGCTGGACGGCGCCACCATCGAAATGGACGCCTCGATCATGGACACGCGCGGCCGCCTGGGGGCGGTCGCCGCCGTGCGCAATGTGCGCAACCCGATCCTGCTGGCGCGCGCCATCGCCGACACCCCGCACATGCTGCTCGCCGGTGAAGGCGCCGAGCGCCTGGCGCGCGCGCTGGGGCTCGAGCCCGGGCAGCCGATCACCGACGAGCAGCGCGAGAAACACCGCAAGCTGCTGAAGGAACTGGCCGGCTCGGTGCCGGTCATGCCCGGCATCGACAACCGCCTGTTCGAACGCTTCTGGAACTACAAGACCCCGCTGCAACTGCCGCCCGGCGCCGCCCATGACACGGTCGGCGCCGTCGTGCGCGGGCCGGACGGCCACTTCGCCGTCGCCGGCTCCACGGGCGGCTCCTCGCCCTCGCTGCTCGGCCGCGTCGGCGATACCGCGCTCGTGGGCAGCGGCTTCTACGCCGGCCCGCTGGGCGCGGTCGCCGCGACCGGCATCGGCGAACACATCATGCGCCACATGCTGGCCCGCACCGTCTACGGCTACATCGAACAGGGTATGCCCCTGCAGCAAGCGCTCCAGCGCGGCATCGACCTGATCGACAAGGACGCGGACACGGGCCTGATCGCCGTGACGAAGACCGAGGCCGCCTCCTGCAGCAACACCCACATGCCAACCGCCATCATCGAGAACCAATGAAAACCGAACCGCATCAGACAGCATCCCATGGCCACCTGGTCATTATCGGCGGCCACGAAGACCGTAAGCACGGCAAGGAAATCCTGACCCGCTTCGTCGAGCTGGCCGGCGGCCCCGGCGCCCGCATCGTCGTCATCACGGCCGCCAGCCAGGTGGCAGACGACATGTGGGAACAGTACGACCAGGCCTTCGGCGACCTCGGCGTAACGCAGCGCTCCCACCTCACGCTGACCAGCCGGCAGGACGCCAACAACGAAGAGAAAGTGCGCATGGTGGCCGAGGCCGACGGCATCTTCATGACCGGCGGCGACCAGAAACGCCTGCTCGCCATCATCGGCGGCACCGCCCTCGACGCGGAAATGCATACGGCGCTGAAGGTGCGCGGCGCCTGCATCGGCGGCACCAGCGCCGGCGCCTCTGCCATGTCGGGCCACATGCTGGCCCAGGGCAAGACGGACCTGCTGCCGGAAAAAGGCGCGGTCAGCCTGGGCGCCGGGCTCGGCTTCCTGCACCGCGTCGTGATCGACCAGCATTTCTCGGAACGGCACCGTCTCTCGCGCCTTTTGTCGGTGGTGGCGCAGAACCCGTATTTGCAAGGCATCGGCATCGACGAGGACACGGCCCTCGTGGTCGAGCGCGGACGCGGCATCGAAGTGCTGGGGGAAGGCTCGGTGACGATCGTCGACGGCCGCACCATGGACACCAACATGGCCGACATCCGGGAACGCGACACGCCCGAACTGATCGACGTGCGCCTGCACCTGCTCCCGGCCGGCAGCCGCTATTACCTGCCGAGCGACGACGAGCCCCTGGTCAAGCCGATGTCACCCTCGCTGCGCGATTTTTTGGAAAATGTAACGAAACGGAACCCGATCTCATGAGAATCCTCGAACAACGCTTCCTGCGCGGCCCCAACCTGTTCAGCGCCGCGCCCTGCCTGATGGCCATCGTCGACTGCAGCGGCATGGATGTTGCGCCCGGGTTCGGCGCGCGCCTGCTGGCCCTGCTGCCCGAACTGTCGCCGGAGGTATCGGCACGCCTGGCCGGCCTGACGAATCCAGCCCAGGCCATCGAGCCTGTGGTGATGGAGCTGCAGCGCCTGGCCGGCGCCCCGGCCGACTTCAGCCAGACCCTGGACGTGCCGCGCAAGCCGGACGCGCGCCGCGCCGTCTGCGGCTACCGCACCGAACAGGTCGCGCGCCAGGCCTTCGACGTCGCGCTCGACCTGGTCAAGGCCGTCGCCAGGGGCGAGGACTTCAATGTGGCCGCTGCCGTCAAGGAGCTGCACGAGACCGCCGAGGACTATGCGATCGGCACCAGCACCGGCGCCGTCGTCAACGCGGCCCTCAAGCGCGGCATCCCGGCCCTGCGCATCACCGACGAAGCAAACCTGTTCCAGCTCGGCTGGGGCGCGAAGCAAAAGCGCCTGCAGGCGACCATCACCGGCGCCACCAATTCGATCGCGGTCGGCATCGCCAGCGACAAGCAGCTGACCAAAACCCTGCTCGAGCAGGCCGGCGTGCCGGTTCCCGCCGGCTCCACCGTCACCACCCTCGCGGACGCCCAGCGCGTGGCGCGCCGCCTCGACGGCCCGGCCACCATCAAGCCGCTCGACGCCAACCAGGGCAAGGGCGTGACCACGACCTGCAGCACGCCGGAAGAAGTCGAAGCCGCTTTTGCCCACGCGCGCAAGTACGGCCGCCACGTGATCGTGGAAGAATTCCTCGAAGGACGCGACTACCGCGTGCTGGTCACCGGTAACAAGATCGCCGCCGCATCCTGGCGCCGTCCGCCCTGCGTCACGGGCGACGGGCAATCCACCGTGCGCGAACTGGTCGAGGTCGAGAACCGCAACCCGGCCCGCGGCGAAGGCCATACCAACATCCTCACCAGGATCCCGATGGACGCGCTGGCGGAAAGCACGCTGGCAAAACAGGGCTACGGCTTCGATTCGGTGGTCCCGAGCGGCGTCACGGTCGACCTGCGCGGCAACGCCAACCTGTCCACCGGCGGCACCGCCGAAGACGTGACCGATTCTCTTCCGGAAGAAACCCGCGAGATCTGCATCCGCGCCGCGCGCACCATCGGCCTGGACGTGGCCGGCATCGACGTCATTTGCCAGGACATTTCGCGCCCCCTGCGCGAGCAGCGCGGCGGCATCATCGAGGTCAATGCCGCCCCCGGCATCCGCATGCACCAGTATCCGAGCCGCGGCACCCCACGCGACGCCGGCGCCGCCATCGTCGAGGCCCTGTTCGGCGAGGACGATGGCCGCATCCCCGTGGTGGCGATCACCGGCACCAACGGCAAGACCACGACCTCGCTGCTGATCGAGCACACGGCGCGCCTGACGGGCCTGCGCACGGGCGTCACCACCACCTCGGGCGTCTACATCGACGGCCAGATGGTGCGCGAAGGCGACTGCACCGGCTACCATTCGGCGCGCACCCTGCTCACCGCGCCGGAAGTCGACTTCGCCGTGCTGGAAACGGCGCGCGGCGGCATCCTGAAACGCGGCCTGGCCTACGACCGCTGCGACGTGTCGGTGGTGCTGAACGTCTCCAGCGACCACCTGGGCCTGGACGGCGTCGAGACCATCGAGGACCTGGCCAAAGTCAAGGCGGTGGTCGCCCAGCGCGCCTCGCGCGCCGTGGTGCTGAACGCCGAGGACGACTATTGCGTGGCGATGGCGAAGGACCTGCAGGACAACGTGGAAGTGCTGTACTTCGCCCTCGACGCCGACAATCCGGTCCTGCTGCGCCACCTGGAGCGCGGCGGACGCGGCGTCTATTTCGAGGACAACACGGTGGTGCTGGCAAACGGCGCGCGCCACGACGCCCTGCTCGACGTGCGCCAGATGCCGGTCTCGCTGAACGGCTGTGCGCGCTACAACATCGCCAACGCCCTGGCCGCGGCCGCCGCCCTGGCCGCGAGCGGCTTCGGCAATCCCGAGATCGTGGCCGGCCTGCGGACCTTCGTCTCCGACAGCAAACACAATCCGCTGCGTTCGAACGTGTTCGACGTCGAAGGCGTGACCGTGATCGTCGACTACGCCCACAATTGCGCCGCCTACGCCGCGCTGTCGGAAACGGCGCGCGCGATGACGCCGGGCCGCGTGGTCGGCGTCGTCGCCGCGCCCGGCGACCGGCGCGACGCGGATCTGGTCGACATCGGCCGCACCTGCGCCGCCGGCTTCGACGACCTGGTCGTCTACGAAACCGAGAACCGCGGCCGCCGCGAGGGCGAGGTGGCCGCCCTGCTGGTGCAAGGCGCGCGCCTGGGCCGCATTGCGCCGGACAAGCTGGCGCAGGAGCTGAACGTGCACGCCGCGATCCGCAAGGGCCTGGAACTGTGCGAGCCGGGCGACGTGCTGGTGTTCGGTTGCGGATCGTCGATTTCGGAATTGACCGAGGCGCTGCGGCCGACCAGGCCGGAGATCGCGCAGCGGATCGAGGCCGAAGCGGTGTAAGCCGCTTGAGCGAGCAAGGAAAGGCGGCCCGGAAGGGCCGTTTTTTTGTAGGGTGGAGTCCTGACTCCACGCGTTTGCGACACGTTCGTCTACGCGGCCCTTGCCAGCGCCGCTGGCTACTCCAGCGCCGCACCGCGTGGAGTCGGGACTCCACCCTACAATTACCTTAACGCGGGCGTAAAAAACCCCGCACGCGGCGGGGCTCCTTTAACAACGCAAACCACTCAAACCGTCTGCGCCTCGATTTTGTCCGCACTCTCCGGATCATCCACCCGCAACGCATCGATAAAGGTCTGCAGCGAGGACCCGCAGGCAAACACCAGCACGTCCCCCGCCCGGCACAGCGACAGCCCGAGCCGGATCGCCTTGTCCACCTCGATCTCGCGGTGCGTCGTATCCGACGGCCCGATCACCTTCTCGATGCCCTCGATGATCAGGTCCACCGCTCCGCCAACGGGACGGCCGCGACTCTGCGACTCGTACACCACCAGCTCGTCGAAACGCTCGCCGCACACCTCCCCGATCTGGATCAGGTCGCTGTCGCGGCGGTCGCCCGGCGCGGTCACGATGCCGACCAGCTGGCCCGGCAACAGCGCGCGCGCCATCTCGGCCAGCGCGGCGTAGGCCGCCGGATTGTGGGCGTAATCGACGATCACGGTCACGCCGCGCACGTCGAAGACGTTGGTGCGCAGCGGATTGGTCTTGCTGTCCGAGACAAAGCTCGACAGGCCGGCCGCGATCTGCATGTTGGAGAAGCCCGAGGCCATCAGCGCGGCACTGGCGGCCAGCGCGTTGGCGATGTTGTAGCGTGCGCGCCCGCCGAAGGAGGCCGGCATCGCTTCCACCCGCATCAGCTCCTGCTGCAAGCTGCCGTCGGCGATGACGATGGCATTGTCCTGCAGGTAGGCGCCGCGGCCGCCGTCTTCCAGGTGCTTGAGCAGCACCGGGTTCTCGGCGTCCATCGAGAAGAACAGGATTTCGGCACCGGGTTTCGCGCGGCGCACCATCGAGACGCAGAGCGCATCCTCGGCATTCAGGACCACCGCCTTCGAGGCCGCGCAGGCCACCACCGCCTTGACCTGCGCCAGGTCTTCAATAGTGTCGACACCGTCCAGGCCCAGGTGGTCGGCCGCCACGTTCAACACCACGCCGACGTCGCACTGGTCGAATGCCAGGCCGCGCTTGAGGATGCCGCCGCGCGCCGTCTCCAGCACGGCGAAATCGACGTCCGGGGCCGACAACACGGTGCGCGCCGACCAGTAGCCGGTGCAGTCGCCTTTTACGAGGCGCTTGCCGTTCACGAACACGCCCTCGGTCGTGGTCACGCCGGTGCCCAGGCCCGCCACGCGCGCAGCGTGGGCGATCATCAAGGTAGTGGTGGTCTTGCCGTTGGTGCCGGTGACGGCCACCACCGGGATTCGTCCGTTGGAGGCGCCCATCAGGCCGTCGACGATGGCTTCGCCGGCGTCGCGCGGCTGCCCGGCGCTCGGGTGCTGGTGCATGCGGATGCCCGGCGCGGCGTTCACCTCGATGACCGCCCCGCCCTGCTCGTCGAGCGGCACGGCGATGTCGCGGCAGACGATGTCGATGCCGGCCACGTCCAGGCCGATCTTGTTCGCCGCGCGCACGCACAGGGCGCGCGTCGATTCGGGCAGGATGTCGGTCACGTCTTCGGCGGTGCCGCCGGTGGACAGGTTGGCGTTGCTGCGCAGCTCGACGCAGACGCCCGGCGCCGGCACCGAATCCGGCGCATAGCCCTGGCGGCGCAGCATGTCTTCGGCGTGGGCGTCGAGCGCCAGGCGGGTGAGTATATTGCTGTGGCCCGCGCCGCGCGACGGGTTCTGGTTCTCGATCTCGACCAGCTCGGTGATCGTGGAGACGCCGTCGCCGATGACATGGGCCGGACGGCGGAAGGAAGCCGCGGCGATGCGGCCGCCCGCTACCAGCACGCGGTAGTCGCGCCCTTCGACGAAACGCTCGACGATGATCCTGCGTCCGTACTCGCGGGCGAAAGCGAAGGCCTTTTCGACTTCCTCGGGCGTCGCGCACTTCGTGGTCACGCCCTTGCCCTGGTTGCCGTCCAGCGGCTTCAGGGTCACGGGCACGCGCAGGCGGCGCGCGATGCGCTGGGCCTCTTCCAGCGTGGTGACGGTGCCGCCTTCCGGCACCGGCACGCCGGCTTCATTCAAGAGGGCCTTGGTCAACTGCTTGTCGCTGGCGATCTTCACGGCGACATAGCTGGTGTCGCCCGTGGTCGTGGCCTGCAGGCGCTTCTGCTTCGAGCCCCAGCCCAGCTGGAACAGGTTCGCTTCCTCGGTGATGCGCGAATAAGGAATGCCGCGTTCCTGGGCCGCGGCCAGCACGGCCGCGGTGCTGGTGCCGATCGCATAGCGCGAGGCCGTGGAACGCAACTCCTGCAGGCGCGGTTCGATGCCGAAGGTCTCGCCCTTCGCCAGCGCGCTGACCAGGTCCACCGCCAGCTGGAAGCTCGGCTCGGCCAGCTTCTCGATCGCGTACTGCACCACCACGCGGTACTGGCCGGGACGGCCGGCGGCCGGACGGGTGCGGCCGTAGCCGACCGTGGGGCCGGCCAGCGACTGCAGGGTCAGGGTGACGTGTTCGACCACGCGCGCCAGGTAGGTGCCGGCGCGCAGGCGCTGGGCGAAGCCGCCCGGCTGGCCGGTCGGCAGTAGCTGGCCGTGCAACGAAGGCAGGGCCGCCAGCAAGGCGTCGTTGAAGCCCGGGATGTCTTTCGAGGAGACCCCGTAGAGGTCTTCCAGGTCGATCACGCTGAGCAGGCAGGGAGTATCCGCGTGGACGTTCGGTCCGCGCAGGAATCGTTGTTCGAGGATATACACGAGAGAATGTCCCTATTGTTGGATATTTTTATGTGTGCGTGAAAATGGCCGGCCTCCCAGGGGAATGCCGGCCGGATAAAACCTTTGCTTCCCGCTTTAGCTATCGAGCAGTTGCGTGTACATGCGCGTCGCCATCAGGCCGGCCGCGCCGTGGTGGTTCGCCGGCGTCATCAGCTCGAGCAGCAGCGCCATCGCCTCGGGCTTGCCGGCGGCGGCGGCCACGCGCTGTTCCAGCAGGCCCAGTTCATTGTTCGAGTCCGTGTCGCGCGCGGCGCGGCGGCGGATCAGGCCGCGCTCGGGGAAGGTGGTCGAGCGCTCGGCATGCTGGCCCAGGTTGTCCAGGGTGCGCTGGCGCGCGCGCCAGGTCAGCGTGCGTTCCGGCTTCACCGTGCTGCCCGGCACGCTGACGATCCAGTCGCGCAGTACCTGCTGCTCGTAGGCGGAGAACACGCCGAACATCTCGGCGCGCTCGCCTTCGATCAGGCGCCAGAAGCGGCTGTTGGCCACCTCTTCGCCGCGCTTGATCCAGCCGGCCGACTCCAGCGCCGCGAGGAAGCCCGGACTCTGGCCCGGTTCGGCCAGCCAGTCGTTGACGGAACGGCCGGCGACGCGGCAGTAGTCCGAATGCATGTTCTTGCCGACCGTGCTCTTCTGGGCCAGGACGGTCACCAGCTCGTCCTGCAGGTCGAAGTTGGCGATCACGGAATTCGTGCTGGCGCCCAGCTCGTTCAGGCGGTAGCCGTCCAGCACGCGCTTGTAGAAGGCGGCGCGGTCGCCCACTTGCGGCATCAGGTCGAGCAGGGCCTGCACCGCCTTTTGCGCGTGGCCGGTGGCGGCGTTGTCGACCGTGACGTGGAGCTGGAAGTAGTACGGGTCGATGCCGAACTCGTTCAGTTCGTAGGAGGTGATCAGCAGGTGCAGCGGCAGCTGCTCGTAGCCGAGGTTGAAGCCGATGACCTCCGGCAGGAAGCGCTCGGCATTGTGGCCCAGGGCCAGCTGGATCGCGCCCTGCACGAAATGCTCGTCGCTCAGCTGCTCCCAGTTGTCGATGCCGTGGGTGGCGAGCAGCTTGCGGTAGAGGGTGACGTGGTTCTTGTCCGGCACACCCTCGCCCAGCTCTTCGAGATAGGTCTTGATCAGGGGGTGGAAATCCGGGTTGTCCCAGTGCCTCAGCATGCCGTAGAGCCAGGAACCGTCGACCAGCTTGGTCGGCGCCACCGACTTGATGAAGTTCAGCGCATGCGCCTTGGTGTGGAAATAGCGGCGCGGCGCCCCGCCCTTGCGTGCGGCCAGGTATTCGCGGTACTGGATGCCCACGGCTTCGCTGCGCGCCTCGATCCAGGCCGGCAACTGGGCCAGCGTCGGCGGCAGGTCGGCCGGGATGTCCTGCACGGCGGCGACCTGCTCGCGCAGGAAGGCTTCGCCGGCGCGCGCATTGTTCAGCGGATCGGCGTAGAGAGCGAAGTAGAGCTCGCGGGCACGTTCCTGGCTGGCTGCGCGGGTCTGCGACTGGCGTGGAACGGCTACGGCATTGTCGAGCGATGGCATCATAAACTTTTGTTCACAATCTTGTTGAATGATTACTGGAATTATCCGGGCTGGGCCATGCAAGGGGGATCGGCACGCGCGCCCAGTGGATGTAAGACAAGCCTTACAAAAGTAATAGAATGTTATCGAAACGCGGGTCAAACCCGTGTCAATCAGGTATCGCCGAGACAAATGCCCAGTTCGCACGCGGTGGTGACGGTATCGCTGTCGATGGGGACGCTGCGTGTGCGGCCGGCCACCTCTGCCAGGGGCACCAGTTCGATCGCCTGCGGGCCGAGCGCGACCATGACGCCTTGCCGGCCCGCCGCCAGCGCACGCACGGCCGCCGCGCCGAAACGGGCTGCGATCACGCGGTCGAAGCTCGAGGGACTGCCGCCGCGCAGCAGGTGGCCGAGCACGACGCTGCGGCATTCCTTGCCGCTTGCCGCCAGCCGGGATTCCAGGCGCGCGCCGATACCGCCCAGGCGCTCGGCGTGCCCGTCCGCAGCCGCCGCCTTGACGCTGCGTTCGCCACCCAGCTCCTGCGCCCCTTCAGCCGCGACCACGATTGCGTGATGATGGCCGCCGGCGTCGCGGCGCGCGATCGCTTCCAGGATGGGTTCGATCCGGTAAGGAATCTCGGGCAGCAGGATCGCGTGGGCGCCGCCTGCGATGCCGGCATGCAGGGCGATCCAGCCGGCGTAGCGTCCCATCACCTCGACCACCATCACCCGGTGCTGGCTGTGCGCCGTCGTGTGCAGGCGGTCGATGCACTCGGCGGCGAAGCCGACGGCGGTATCGAATCCGAAGGTGAAGAAGGTGCGGTCGAGGTCGTTGTCGATGGTTTTCGGAACGCCGACCACGCGCAGGCCGTGCAGGTGCAGCGCCTGGGCGATGCCCATCGAACCGTCGCCGCCGACGATGACCAGCGCATCCAGGCCGCGCGCACGGCACAGGTCGACGACTTCGCGCGTGCGGTCACGCTCGACGGGCGCGCCGTCGGCGTCGACTCCCGGATAGTGCAAGGGATTGCCGCGGTTGGTACTGCCGAGGATGGTGCCGCCCAGGTGGCCGATCGATTGCACGTCCAGCCCGTGCAGGCGCACGACCGGTTCGCCGGCGCAGGTCTCGGGCGCGAGCAGGCCGTTGAAGCCGTCGCGGATGCCGTGGCACTCCCAGCCGAGCCGCTCGGCCGCCAGTACGACGGCGCGGATCACGCCGTTCAGGCCGGGCGCGTCGCCGCCGCCGGTCAGTACGCCGATCCGTCGTATTCTCGCCACCTCCTGTGCGCTCATCCTTCCTCCCGCCGGCCTGTCGTTCGAGCATGATGCGGTCGCGCGGAACCTGGTGGCGCACGGATGCGGGCGCGATGCCAACGTTATCGTCGAACCAAGGTACGCCAGCCGGCGACACGACCAAGCCTTACCCTGGACCGCCATCGGAGGTAGGATGGTGGCGACGATGCGCAAACCCGGGAGACGCTCATGAACGAGTCCGAGGTGTTGATCGTCGGCGCCGGCCCGAGCGGGCTGGTGCTGGCGCTGTGGCTGCATGCATTCGGCGTCAAGCTGCGCATTGTCGATGCCGCCAGCGGTCCCGGCACGACCTCGCGCGCGCTGGCCGTGCAGGCACGCACGCTCGAGCTCTACCGCCAGCTCGACCTGGCCCAGCCCGTGGTGGACGCCGGCCACCCCATCGAGTTTTTCAATCTCTGGGCCGAAGGCGAGCACCGCGCACGGATCCCGCTGGGCGCGATCGGCGCCGGGCTGACGCCCTACCCCTTTTTCTTCATCTACCCGCAGGACCGCCACGAGCGGCTGCTGGTGGACCGGCTGGCGGCGGCCGGCATCGAGGTCGAAAGGAACCTGAGCCTGACGGGTTTCGAGGACCGTGGCGGCCACGTCGAAGCGACCCTGGTCGACGCGGCCGGGACCGAGCAACGCTGCGCCGCGCAATGGCTGGTCGGCTGCGATGGCGCACGCTCGAAGGTGCGCGACATCATGGACGTCGGTTTTCCCGGCGGTACCTACCGCCAGGTGTTCTATGTGGCCGACATCGAGGGCGACAGTCCCGCCCTGAACGGCGAGCTCAACCTCGACCTGGACGAATCGGACCTGCTGGCCGTGTTCGCCACGGCGCCGAGCGGCCGCGGCCGCCTGGTCGGCACCGTGCGCGAGGACCGGGCCGAGCACGCGGACAAGCTGCAGTTTTCCGACGTCAGCCAGCGCGCGATCGACAACCTGATGATCAGCGTGCGCATGGTGAACTGGTTCTCGACCTACCGGGTGCACCACCGCGTCGCCGATCACTTCCGGCGCGGACGCGCCTTTCTCGTCGGCGACGCCGGCCACATCCATAGCCCGGCCGGCGGCCAGGGCATGAACACCGGCATCGGCGACGCGATCAACCTCGCGTGGAAGCTGGCCGCCGTGGTGCACAGCCAGGCGCCCGGGGAGCTGCTCGACAGCTACGAAGCCGAGCGCCTGCCTTTCGCCCAGCGCCTGGTGCACACGACCGACCGCGCCTTCAGCTTCCTCACGGCCGACGGTCCCGTGGCCGAGATCGTCCGCACGGGCATCGTGCCGCGCATCATGCCGCTGGTCGCCAGGCTGCCGGGCGCTCGCGAATTCCTGTTTCGCACCATCTCGCAGACCCTGGTGCATTACCGGACCGCGCCGCTCAACACAGGCAGTGCCGGCAAGGTGCACGGCGGCGACCGCCTGCCGTGGGTGCGTTTCGATGGCGGCGACAATTTCGAGCCGCTGCCAGTGCCCGGCTGGCAGATGCACGTGTACGGCCAGGCGCGGCCCGACGTCGCGACCTGGTGCGCCCTGCACGGAATCACGCTGCGCCAGTTCGAATGGCACCCCGGCTGCGCCGAGGCCGGCCTGGCCGAGCACGCCGTCTATCTGCTCAGGCCCGACAGCTATGTCGGGCTGGCGGCCGGCAGTCCGTCGATCCCGGTGCTGGACGACTACCTGCGCGCGAACGCCCTGCGCCTGTGACGTCCGGACACAGGATTTTACCTAGGGCAAAGCTGCGCCGCCTCAGCCGGTTTGGCGCGATATTGGTGTCATGCCAGCGTCAACCACACTAGGAGAACCATGGAACTCACCGTCAACAACAGCACCACCGCCGCCGCCACCCTCGTCACCGTCTTCGGCGAATTGCAGGACGGGCGCTATGTCGCCAAGGTCATGCCGGAAACCGACGTGCCCTATACGCCCTATTTCGAGAACGAACTCGACCAGGTGATCGTCTACATTTCGCCGGACGAGGAACAGTTGCAGGCGATCCTGCAAGCGCTGAACGAGCGCCGACTGCCGTTCGGCGACCTGCAGAACTACGGGGCGGCGGGCGGCGGGACCTCGGTCATTCCGGTCTGATCCCGGCCGCTTTCAGTTGCGGGACCGGGGCTGGCTACGGGCGTTGCGCCCGCCGCGCTGCGCAGTCTCCGCTGCCGCGGTGCGCGTGACCAGCACCGAGGCAATTCTCCGGTCCTCGACCGCGGCCACCTCGAAGCGCAGGTCGTCGACCACGACCTGTTCACCGACCGTGGGCAGCGTACCGAGGCGCTCGAGCAGGAAGCCGGCCAGCGAGCTGTAGTCGTCGCTCTCGCTCACCAGCGTATCGACGCCCAGCTCGCGCTCCACGTCGTGCAGGTCGGCCGCGCCATCGATGCGCCAGCGGCCCGGGCCCTGGCGCAGCACGGCCGGCTGCTCGTCCTCGTCGGGGAATTCGCCGGCGATCGCTTCCAGGATGTCGATCGGCGTCACCAGGCCCTGCAGGGTGCCGTATTCGTCGGCGATCAGCACCAGCTGGCCATGCGAGCGCTTCAGGGTGTCCATCACCTTCAGCACGTCGCCGGTCTCGGGAATGATGATCGGCGTGCGCACGTGGGCCGGGTCGATGCGCCCGCCCAGCGCCAGGTCGGCCATCAGGTCGCGCGCGCGCACCACGCCGATGATCTCGTCGAGCTGGCCCTTGCAGACCGGGAAGAAGCTGTGCGGCGTTTCCATGATCTGGCCGCGGATCACGTCGGCCGGGGCGTCGATGTCGATCCAGGAAATGTCGGCGCGGTTGGTCATGATCGAGCGGATCGAGCGCTGCGACAGGCTCAGCACGCCGCTCACCATGTGGCGTTCGGCCGGTTCGAAGGCTTCCTCGGCGCTGGCTGCGAGCGGCGCGGCGTCGGCGCCCGGCGCCGGCGCGCTGGATCCCCCCAGCATGCGCAGGATGGCGTCGGCGGTGCGCTCGCGCAGCGGCACCCGGCTTTCCTCCTTCGCCAGGTTGCGCGAAGCCAGCTGGTTCAGGGCCTCGATCGCCACCGAGAAGCCGATCGCCGCATACAGGTAACTCTTCGGAATGTGGAAGCCGAAGCCTTCGGCGATCAGCGACAGGCCGATCATCAGGAGGAAGCTCAGGCACAGCACGACCACGGTTGGATGCGCATTCACGAAGCGGGTCAGGGTTTTCGAGGCGAACAGCATCACGCCCATCGCCACCACGACCGCCGCCATCATCACCCAGAGCTCGTCGACCATGCCGACCGCGGTGATCACGGAATCGAGCGAGAACACGGCGTCGAGCGCGATGATCTGGGCGACGACCACGGTGAAGCTGGCGTATTCGACGGGCCCGCTATGCTGCGCCGTCTTGCCTTCGACCCGCTCGTGCAGCTCCATGGTCGCCTTGAACAGCAGGAACAGGCCGCCCAGCAGCAGGATCAGGTCGCGCCCGGACAGCGCCATGCTGCCGATCGAGAACAGCGGTTCGGTCAGCGAGACGATCCAGGAGATCATGGTCAGCAGGCCGACCCGCATCAGCATCGCCAGCGAGAGGCCCAGCAGGCGCGCGCGGTCGCGCTGCTCGGGCGGCAGCTTTTCCGCGAGGATGGCGATGAAGATCAGGTTGTCGATGCCGAGCACGATCTCGAGCACGACCAGGGTCGAGAACCCTATCCAGATGTTCGGATCGGCCATCCATTCCATGTTTCGCTTCTCCCGCGCCAGTCTCCGTAGGGTGGACGGCTCTGCCGTCCACGCGGTGATCGTTATCGGCTCCAATTGCGTGCCCGCTGATCTCGCAGCGCACCGCGTGGGCACGGAGTGCCCACCCTACGAAGAACTGCTCAGCATTAAACGTACGCCGGCAGCTTGGGCAACAGCTTGTCGAGCGTGACCGGATAGTCGCGCACGCGCACCCCGGTGGCGTTGTAGATGGCGTTCGCCACCGCCGCCGCCACGCCGCAGATGCCGAGCTCGCCCACACCCTTGGCCTTCATCGGCGAACTCATCGGGTCCGTTTCGTCCAGGAACACCACTTCCTGGTGCGGGATGTCGCCGTGCACCGGCACCTCGTAGCCGGCCAGGTCGTGGTTCACGAAGAAGCCGATGCGCTTGTCGACCACCAGGTGCTCCATCAGCGCCGCGCCCACGCCCATCGTCATGGCGCCGATCACCTGGCTGCGCGCCGACTTCGGGTTGAGGATGCGTCCAGCCGCACACACCGCCAGCATGCGCCGCACGCGCACCTCGCCGGTGGCCGAATCGACCGCCACCTCGACGAAGTGCGAGCCGAAGGTCGACTGCTGCGTCTTCTTCTCGAGGTCGCCGTATTCCATCATGTCCTCGGCCGTGACCTCGCCATCGCGTGCCAGCTGGGCCAGCGGCACCGAGCGGGTACCGAGACGGACCGCCCCGTCGGCGAACTCGCTGGTCGCGGGATCGAGTCCGGCCTTGGCCGCCAACATCTCGCGCAGCTTGACGCAGGCGGCGTACACGCCGGCCGTGGACGAGTTGCCGCCCCACTGGCCTCCCGAACCGGACGAGACGGGGAAAGCCGAGTCGCCCAGGCGCACCGCGACCTTCTCGATCGGCAAACCCATCATCTCGGCCGCCGTCTGGGCGATGATGGTATAGCTGCCGGTGCCGATGTCGGTCATGTCGGTCTCGACCGTCACGTTCCCGTTCTTCTCGAGGCGCACGCGCGCGGCCGACTTCATGTTCATGTTGTTGCGGAAGGCCGAGGCCACGCCCATGCCGATCAGCCAGCGGCCTTCGCGCCGCTTGCCCGGTTCGGGGTTGCGGTTCTTCCAGCCGAAGCGCTCGGCGCCCTGGCGCATGCATTCGACGAAACGGCGCTGCGAGAACTTGCGCGCGCGGTTTTCCGGGTCCACCGTCGTGTCATTGATGATGCGGAAGGTGACCGGATCCATCTTCAGCTTTTCCGCCATCTCGTCGATCGCGATTTCGAGCGCCATCATGCCGGGCGCCTCGCCGGGTGCGCGCATCGCATTCGCTTCCGGCAGGTCGAGGGTGGCCAGCTTCAGCTGGGTGAAGCGGTTCGGACCGGCGTACAGCAGGCGGGTCTGCTGGACCGCCGTTTCCGGCTGGCCGCCGGGCAGGTCGCCGGAGGTGCTTTCATGGGCGATCGCCGTGATCCGGCCCTCGCGCGTGGCGCCGATGCGGATGCGCTGGATGGTCGCCGGACGGTGCGTGGTGTTGTTCATCATGATGGCGCGCTGCAGCGCCACCTTGACGGGACGTCCGGCCGCGCGCGCGCCCAGGGCCGCCATCAGCGCCTCCGACCGCAGGAACAGCTTGCCGCCGAAACCGCCGCCGATGAAGGGCGATACCAGGCGCACGTTGTCCTTGGGGATGCCGAGCGTCTTGGCCATGTCCTCGCGGCTCCAGTTGATCATCTGGTTGGCCGTCCAGACCGTGAGCTTGTCTCCCTCCCACACGGCGAGCGAAGCGTGCGGCTCCATCATCGCATGCGACTGGTCGGGCGTCGTGTAGGTCGCGTCCAGCTTCACCGGGGCGCTGGAAAACGCCGAGGCGAAGTCGCCGGCTTTCGTCTCCGGCTTTTCTTCCTTCTTCGGCAGTTTGGCGCTGTTCTTCGCCTGCTTCAGGTCGTACTCGCCCTTGGCCTTGACGTATTCGACCTTGACCAGGCTGGAGGCGGCGCGGGCCTGCTCGAAGGTCTCGGCCACGACGACCGCCACGGCCTGGTGGTAGTGCTGCACCTCGGGGCCGGCCAGCAGGCGCGCCGTGTTGTACTTGCCCTTGCCGATCTTGCCGGCGTTCTCGTAGGTGACGACGGCCAGCACGCCGGGCGCACGCTTCGCGGCGGCCGTGTCGATCGAGGCGATGCGGCCCTTGGCGACAGCCGAGCCGATGATGTAGCCGTAGGCCGGATTGGGCGCAGCGGCGTGCTGCTCGTAGGCATAGGGCGCGGTGCCGGTGGTTTTATACGGGCCGTCGATGCGGTCCAGCGGTTTGCCGACGACCTTCAGCTGGTCGATCGGATTGGTGGTGGCGGGCGTATCGAATTTCATGTCCTTAGCCTTTCTTCGCGTCGACCAGCACCGATTCCAGCGTGCGCCGGACCAGCGGAACCTTGTAGGCGTTTTCGCTCGTCGTCTTCGCCCCTGCCAGCAAGGTGTCGACCGTGGCGCCGGCACCGCGCCCCATGGCCGCATCGGCCGCCGGGACGCGCCAGGGTTTATGGGCCACACCGCCGAGGGCGACGCGGCCGCTGCCGTCGGGCTGCACCACGGCCGCCACCGACACCAGGGCGAAGGCATAGGACGCGCGGTCGCGCACCTTGCGGTAGAAGTGTTTGCCGCCCAGGGGCCGCGGCAGCACCACGCTCGTGATCAGTTCGCCGGACTGCAGGGTGTTCTCGATGTGCGGGGTAGTTCCCGGCAGCCGGTAGAAATCGGCGATCGGGATCACGCGCGTGCTGCCGTTGGCGCGCACCGTCTCGACGCCGGCGTCGAGCAGCTGCATGGCCACCGCCATGTCGCTCGGGTGGGTCGCGATGCAGGCGTCGCTCTGGCCGACGATGGCGTGGTTGCGGGTGTACCCGCCGATCGCCGAGCAGCCGCTGCCCGGCACCCGCTTGTTGCACGGCAGGTTGGTGTCGTAGAAGTAGGGACAGCGGGTGCGCTGCAGCAGGTTGCCGGCCGTGGTGGCCTTGTTGCGCAGCTGGGCCGATGCTCCGGCCAGCAGGGCGCGCGCCAGCACGCCGTAGTCGCGGCGCACGCGCGGATCGGCCGCCAGGTCGGTGTTCCTCACCAGGGCGCCGACGCGCAGGCCGCCGCCGTCGACCGGTTCGATGCGGTCGAGCTTCAGGCCGTTGACGTCGATCAGGTGCGGCGGCGCCTCGATTTCGAGTTTCATCAGGTCGAGCAGGTTGGTGCCCCCGGCGATAAAGCGCGATCCGGGATGGCGCTCGGCGGCAGCCGCGGCTTCGGCCGGGCTGCGCGCCTTTTCGTAGGTGAAGGCCTTCATGCCTTGATCCCTCCTACTTCCGTGATCGCATCCAGGATGTTCGAATAGGCGCCACAGCGGCAGATGTTGCCGCTCATGCGTTCGCGGATCTCGCCCACGCTGAGCAGGGGCTTGACGTTGAGATCGGCGCTGACGTGGCTGGGAATGCCCTGGCGGATCTCGTCCAGGGTCGCCACGGCCGAACAGATCTGGCCCGGCGTGCAGTAGCCGCACTGGTAGCCGTCGTGCTTGACGAAGGCGGCCTGCATCGGGTGCAGCTTCTCGGGCGTGCCGAGGCCCTCGATGGTGGTGACCTCGTCGCCGTCGTGCATGATCGCCAGGCTCAGGCAGGAATTGATGCGGCGGCCGTTGACGATCACCGTGCAGGCACCGCACTGGCCCTGGTCGCAGCCCTTCTTGGTGCCGGACAGCTTCAGGTGTTCACGCAGCGCGTCGAGCAGGCTGGTGCGGGTGTCGAGGGTGAGTTCGCGCCGCTGGCCGTTCACGCGCAGCGTGGTTTTCGCCATCGTCGGCGGCGGCGTCATTGCCTGGGGCGACGCTGCCCCGGTGGCCTGGGCCACCGCCGCGCCGGGAATGGCGGCGCTGGTCGCAGCCGCGGCGCCGGTGATGAGCAAGTCGCGCCGCGACAGTTTCATGTCGCTCAAGTCGTCCATATCGTCAAAGCCTTCCGAACTGGTGGGCGCCTGGGCAACCCGCGTTGTTGGACTCCAGCCGGCGGCGAGAATCGGCCGGCTGGGCATTCGGCTTATGATAAAGACATTCTCGATAGCGGGCGGCACGGTTGACCGAGGGCCATTCCTCCCGTTTCTGGTGCCGCACCAGGGCGCGCCGACGCACCGGAATGGTGCAGTTTTTCGCTGCTGCGCGCTGCCGAACAGTAAATACGGGTGGAGGCAGGCCGGGCACGGTATCATGCCGGATTCGCCGGACCGTTCGAGCCTCCCCTGGCGCTCGATCAAGCCGTCTCCACCCGCCGCACAGCCCGGAATGACCATGAACGCACCCGCCCCGCACGACCTGAACTACCAGCGCAGACGCGAATTCGCCGGGCTGTTCGAGGAGGCGCCGACCTTCATGGCCCTGCTGCACGGTCCCGGGCACGTGTTCGACTTCATCAATCCGGCTTACCGGCGCCTGATCGGCCACCGCGACGTCGTCGGCCGGCGCATGGCCGACGTACTCGAGGATGTCGCGGCCCAGGGCTATGTCGCCATGCTCGACGAGGTCTACCGGACCGGCATCCCGATCACGGCCGCCAGCGCGAAATACGCGATGCAGGTGGTCCCGGACGGCCCCGTGCTCGACCGCTATATCGACTTCGTGCTGCAGCCGGTGCACGACGCGGCCGGCGCCATCGACGGCATCTTCATCCTCGGCACCGACGTCACCGACCGCGTGCTCGCCGGAATCCGCCGCGATGCACTGATCCGCCTGACCGACCTGGTGCGCGACGCCGTCGACCCGTCCGACATCATGGCCGGCGCCTGCCACATCCTGGGCGAGACCCTGGGCGTGAGCCGGGTCGGCTTCGCTGTGGCAAGCGACGGCGACACCGTCCACCTGAGCGGCAACTGGCAGGTGCCCGGGGCAGCCGAATTACCCGGCACTATCGACCTGCGCGCCTTCGGCGACTTCATCGACGACCTGAAGGCGGGCGCGGCGGTGGCCATCGAGGACGTGCGGCTCGACCCGCGCACGGCGCATGCGGCGGCTTCGCTGGCGGCGCTCGACTCGCTCGCTTTCGTCGACCTGCCGGTGATCGAGGACGGCCGCCTGGTGGCCCTGGTCTACGTCAACAGCGCGCAGACGCGCGAGTGGAGCCTGGACGACATCGCCCTGGT
>Ga0308160_10001715_pt1 | contig 29111 bp, 20 predicted proteins | sample PhyFR1_FD_201036 | JGI IMG/M metagenome (GOLD analysis project Ga0308160, IMG submission 201036) | Phyllosphere microbial communities from UC Gill Tract Community Farm, Albany, California, United States - DLSLF.R1 | ecosystem: Host-associated > Plants > Phyllosphere > Unclassified | place: USA... | reverse complement strand
CGGATCGTTCTGCAGCACCTCGTTCAACCAGTTCATAGCGCTCCCGTAGGTCGCACGCACGCGCGCGATTGCATGTGTTTTTCGAAGCCTCCAAGTGTAGCGCAACCGCCCCGCCGGACCTCGTACGGCAGCGTATGGAACGGACTGTCACATTGGCCCGGGACCGCGCGCGCCGGATGCGCGTGCGGGCGCGGCTGCGCTTATGATCGGGGCCGACTCCCGCGGAAACGCCGCCATCGCCGCTCTCTCGCCAGTGCAGGACGCTTCAGCGGTGGCCTGGCGGCACAGCCTGCGCACCCGGCTGATGCTGTGGGGCAGCCTGATCCAGGTGGCGCTGCTGCTGGGCCTGGCGGTGCTGTTCTACCTGGGCGCGCGCCAGGTGGTGGTGCGCAATGCGCGCGAGGAGGTGGCCGGGCTGGCGCAGCAGACCGCGCGCAGCCTGGATGCGACGCTGGGGTCGGTGCAGGTGAGCGGACGCACGTTGGCCGCCGGCGCCTCGGCGGTCGGGCGCCAGCCGTTCAACCTGCGCAGCCTGCTGCACGCCACGCTGGAGGGCGACCCGGACATCGCCGGGGCGCTGCTGGTGATCGAGCCGGGCGCGCTGAAAGGCGACGACCGCGGCTTCGCCTGGCATCTGCGGCGGGCCAACGGCACCGTGACCGAGCAGCCGGCCGATGCGCTGGGCTACGACTACCGCACCATGCCCTGGTACCGGCGCACGCTGGCGGCGTCGGCGCCGTGGTGGTCCGAGCCGTACAGCGACGCCTCCACCGGCGGCGATTACCTCACCACCTACAACCTGCCGCTGCGCCTGCCCGGCGACGATACGGGAGCGCCGGCGATCGGCATGGTCAGCGTGGATGTGCCGCTGAAGCGGCTGCAGGCGATCGTCGGCGAGCTGCCGGCCAGCGCCGGGTTGCAGCCGATGCTGCTGTCGCCGGACGGGCTGTTCGTGCTGCATCCGGACCCGGCGCTGCGCTTCCGCCGCACCCTGGAGGCGCACGTGGCGCGCGCGCGGCCGGACCTGTCGCCACTGGCCGCCGCCGTGGCCACGCATACGCCGGTGCGCTTTTCCCACACCGCGCCCGACGGCGAGCGCTACCTGACCCAGAGCGCGGCGGTCGGCGATACCGGCTGGACCTTCGCGCTGACCGTGTCCGAGCGCTACATCGTGGCCGGGCTCAACCGCATCGCGCTGTGGGTGGGGCTGGGCGGCGGCACCGCGCTGCTGCTGTGGCTGTGGCTGCTGCACCGCTACACCGCGCGGCTGGCACGGCCGATCGAGGACCTGACCAACTCGGCGGGGCATTTCAGCCAGGGCGAGTTCGACTATCCGTTGCGGCATGTGGAGCGGCACGACGAAGTGGGAGTGATGGCGCGCGCCTTCGACAGTGCGCGCGGCTCGATCAAGCTGCAGCTGGAGGAAATCGCCACGCTGGCGCAGGCGCGGCAGCGGATGCAGAGCGAGCTGTCGATCGCGCGCGACATCCAGCAAGCGATGCTGCCGGACGGGCGCACCTTCGACAGCGCGCACAAGCACCTGGAGACCTACGCGCTGCTGGAACCGGCGACGATGGTCGGCGGCGATTTCTACCAGTTCTTCGAAACCGAGCCGGGGCTGCTGTGGTTCGTGGTCGGCGACGTGTCCGACAAGGGCGTGCCGGCGGCGCTGTTCATGGCGCGAGCGATGACCGTGCTGGAAGTGGCCGCGCGCCGCCACACCCGGCCGGACGCGATCCTGATCGCGGCCTCGCAGCGCATGGTCGAGGGCAACGACACCTGCATGTTCGCCACCGTGCTGTGCGGGCTGATCGATGTGCACAGCGGCGACTACTGGCTGTCCAGCGCCGGCCACGAGCCGCCGGTGCTGCTCGGCGCCGACGGCCATGCGCAGCTGCTGGCGGTGGAATCCGGGCCGCCGCTGGGGATCGAGCCGCAGACGCGCTACCCCGTGGTGCGCGGGCGCCTGGCCGCCGGCGCCACGCTGCTGAGCTATACCGACGGCATCACCGAAGCGATGGATGCGCGCCTGCAGGCCTATGGCCCCGAGCGGTTGCTGGCCGCGCTGCAGCCCGGCATCGACGCGCAGGCGCAGTGCGCGCGGGTGGTGGCCGACGTGCACGCGTTCACCGCGGCCGCACCGCAATCCGACGACATTACGTTGCTGGCGATCCGGTTGCGCCAGGATCCGACCCGGGAGGGAAGCCCATGAAACTACGGCTACAGATGGTGCCGGCGCTGGACACACTGGCGCAGCTGAGCGACACGCTGGAGGCCGCGCTGCTGCGCCACGGCGTGGTCCTGGACCACGTGCACCGCGCGCGGCTGATCGTGGAGGAACTGGCGTGCAACACGCTCGAGCACGGCCACCTGGCCAGCGAACAGCCGCCGGTGGAAGTGCTGCTGCAGGTGGACACCGGCGCGCTGGTGCTGGAATTCCACGACAGCGGCCCGGCCTTCGACCTGCGCACAGCACCGGCCCCGGACCTGGACGCGGACATCGCGCAGCGCCCGATCGGCGGCCTCGGCCTGCATCTGGTGCGGCAGCTCGCCGACCACATCGACTACCGCCACGACGCCGGCCGCAACGTCGTGTGTATCACCTTGCTGCACCCCTTCGGCCCTATCCCCCAGGAGTTTCCCGCATGACCACGTTGAGCCTGCAGATCGACCCCACCCAGGACAGGCGCCAGCGCATCACCCTCAGCGGGCGCCTGGACACCCACACCTACCAGGCCCTGGACGAGGCGCTGGCGCCGCTGCTGGCCACGCAGATCACCACCCTGGTGCTGGACCTGTCGCACCTGGACTACATCAGCAGCGCCGGCATCCGCTCGATCTTCAAGGCGCGCAAGGTGCTGGCCACCCGCGACGGCCGGGTGCTGGTGGTCAACCCGCAACCGCAGATCCGCAAGGTGTTCGACGTGGTCAAGGCGGTCCCGTTGAACGAGATCTTCACCTCGGTGCAGGAACTGGACGAGTACCTGGACGAGATGCAGCGGCGGGTGCTGGAGGAGGGTGAGGGCAGCTGAGTTCGGCGAGGTGTTCGCCTGCGTTGCGGCTGGCTGGGTGCACTGTGGGAGGGACTTCAGTCCCGACGGCTTCCGGAGCCGGAAAGCCGAACGGCTCCGCTCGTCGCGGTTGAAACCGCTCCTACAAAAAGCGCGCGACCAGCCCGCTAGCTGCACTGTAGGAGGGGCTTCAGCCCCGACAGACAGACTCCGAAGCCTACTCACCGACCCACCCCGCGTCGCGACTGAAGTCGCTCCCACAACAAGCAGTCGCTCCCACAAAACGCGCAATAGCCGACGCGGTACCGACAGAGAAGCCGCCGCCTTGCGGCCAGCTGGCACGACGCTGTGCAGCATCCTTGTGGGAGCGACTTCAGTCGCGACGCGACCAACCCAAAGGCGCCGCGCCCACCACGCGCGCCACTAGCTGCCTGCCAGCTCCCGCCGCTGAACCATCCCCCCACCCCAACCACGCAAACCCAACCAGCAACCTTGCCCACCACCCAAATTCGATATATCGTTTCGCAACACTTAGACATATCGAAACGATGCCCCGCCCAACCGACCCCAGCCACCGCGATCCGCGCCGCCTGTTCGACGAGGACAGCTCCGGCCGAGGTCCGCATGGCCGCGGCGGCGGACGCGGTAGCCGCCCGCTCGGCCATGGCGACCTGCGCCTGCTGCTGCTGGCGATGATCGAAACCCAGCCGCGCCACGGCTACGAGCTGATCCGCGCGGTCGCCGACCTGTTCCATGGGCTGTACACACCCAGTGCCGGCACCATCTACCCGACCCTGGCGCAGTTGGAAGCGCAGGGCCTGGTGCAGGCCGATGCCGGTGCCGCGCGCAAGCGCTACGCGATCACCGCCGACGGCCTGGCCTTCGTGCAGGCGCAGCGCGCGCAGCTGGACGCGGCGGTGGAACGCACCCACCACAGCGCCCGCGCGCTGGTCCGCGCGAATGTGCCGGCACCGGTGCGCGAGGCGATGCGACGGATCAAGCATGGCCTGCTGGCCCGGCACGGCCGCTGGACCGAGGCGGAGATCGAACGCGTCGCACAGCTGCTCGCGCAGGCCGCCGACGGCATGGAACACGACGGCGCTGGCTGAGCCCTGCCCGCGCGCCGCCGCCAACCACCCTCTCTCTCCGCTGGCGCAACGCACCGCCCCCTTCCCCCAAGGATTTTCTGCATGAACACCCATGAAAACCGCCTGCTGCGTCATCCGCTGCGGTTCCGCCACCTGCAGGTGCTGCGCACCCAACCGCTGACCCCGCACATGCGCCGCATCGTGGTCGGCGGCGCGGAGCTGGACGGCTTCGTCAGCGCCGGACCCGACGACCACGTCAAGCTGTTCTTCCCCAACGCCGATGGCGCGTTCGTGTTGCCGACGATGACCGACAGCGGCCCGGTCTACCCGGCCGATACCGCGCCCTCGCCGGCGCGCGACTACACCCCGCGCCACCACGACGCCGCGGCGCAGGAACTGACCCTGGATTTCGTGCTGCACGGTGATGGCCCGGCCTGCCGCTGGGCGGCGCAGGCCAACCCGGGCGACCCGCTGGTGGTCGGCGGCCCGCGCGGCTCGTTCGTAGCCGCCGACGACTACGACACCTATGTGCTGATCGGTGACGAGACCGCGCTGCCGGCGATCGGGCGCTGGCTGGAGGAATTGCCGGCCGGCGCGCAGGTGGAGGCCCTGATCGAGATCCCCGGCTTTGCCGACCGGCAGGCGTTGCCGTCGCGCGCGCAGGTGCGCATCACCTGGCTGGAACGCAACGGCGTGCCCATGCTCGGCAGCCAGTTGCTGGAAGATGCGCTGCGCGATTTCGAGGCGCCGGACGGCGATGCGTTCTATTGGATCGCCTGCGAATCGGCGCGCGCGCGGATGATGCGCAAGTTCGTCGAAGGCCGGCTCAATGTGCCGAAGGAGTGGATTCGGGCGACGGGGTATTGGAAGTCCGGGCGCGAGGAAGACGCATAAGTTTGGTGATTGTGCGCCCGATGTGGATGCGGTTGTTTTTCATGCGCCGGGACTGAAGTCCTTCCCACAGAAAAGCATGCTTCCTTGCGAGGCCCCTGTAGGAGCGGCTTCAGCCGCGACACTTTTCTTGGCTCGATCGATCCAGCCGTTTCATTCTCCGGTCGCGGCTGAAGCCGCTCCTACATAAGTGCTTGGCGATTCGGAAATCGCGGGGTTCATGCGTCGGGACTGAAGTCACTCCCACAAAAAGCGTGCTTCCTTGCGGGCTCCTGTAGGAGCGGCTTCAGCCGCGACACTTTTCTTGGCTCGATCAATCCGACCGTTTCATTCTCCTGTCGCGGCTTAAGCCGCTCCTACAGGGAACATATGACGCTTCGGAAAGCCGGGTATCGCTCGTCGCGAATGAAGTCGCTCCCGCACAAGTGATAGCCCCCTTGTGGGAGGGACTTCAGTCCCGACTGCATCCAGTTGAAGCGCTAGCGGTATCGCACTCGCGACCTCAGCGCAGACATGTCCATCCACACTGCCGCAACGAAAACGCCCGCCGAATGGCGGGCGTTTCCCTCGAAAGCGACGGCCCAGTTCAGGCCGCCGTTTTCACCGCAGAGCGCAGGCTTACTTCGCGTCCTGCAGCGCCTCGGTGGTGATGCGGATCTTGACCTCGTCGCTGACGTTCGGCACGTACGCGCCCAGGCCGAAGTCGCTGCGCTTGATCGTGGTGCTGGCGTCGAAGCCCAGCGCCGGCACCTTCTTCATCGGGTGCGGACCGGCACCGTTGAGCGTCACCGCCAGCACCACCGGCTTGGTGATGCCCTTGATGGTCAGGTCGCCGGCCACGCTCAGCTTGTTGGTGCCGGCGGCGGTGACCTTGGTGCTCTTGAAGGTGGCGGTCGGGAACTTGGCGGCGTCGAAGAAGTCGCCGCTCTTCAGGTGCTCGTCGAACTTGGCGGTGAAGCTGTTGAGGCCCGACAGCGGCAGGGTCACCTGGACGCTGGACTTGCCCACGTTCTCGGCGTTGTAGACCAGGGTGCCGTCGACGTCGCCGAAGTGCGCGCTGGGGTTGGAGAAGCCGAAGTGGCTCCACTGCACCAGCACGTCGGTGTGCGAGGGGTCGAGCTTGTAGGTGCCGGTGGTGCCCTTGATCGCGGTGGCGGCCGCAGCGGCCGGCGCGGCGAAGGCGGTGGTGGCGGGCTGGGCGACGACGACGGCCAGCGCCAGGGCGAGCGGAAGCAGCAGTTTGCGGGTCTTGTTCATGGGCGGAGCTCCTGAAGAAATCGGTGGTTGGGAAACTGCGGCAAGCGCAGGCACAGCGGTGTGAGGGTGAAGCGGAAACGAGCCGGCTTACTCGATGCGCGCGGCCTCGTCGAAACTCAGCCGCGGCAGGCGCGGGAACAGGCCGGCAGGATCGCCGTAGCCCAGGTTGACCAGGAAGTTGGACTTGATCGCAGTGCCGGCGAAGAACGCCGCATCGACCTTGGCGTTGTCGAAGCCGGACATCGGGCCCGCATCCAAACCCAGCGAACGCGCGGCCAGGATCAGGTAGGCGCCCTGCAGCGAGCCGTTGCGGAACGCCGACTCGCTGCGGCCTTCGCGCGGGCCGTCGAACCAGCTCTTGGCATCGGCGTGCGGGAACAGGTACGGCAGCTTCTCGTGGAAATCCTCGTCGTGGGCGACGATGACCGTCACCGGCGCGGCCAGGGTCTTGGCCAGGTTGCCTTCGGACAGCGCCGGCTTGAGCTTTTCCTTGCCCGCGGCCGAGGTCACGAACACGAACCGCGCCGGGCTGCTGTTGGCCGCGGTCGGGCCCCACTTCAGCAGGTCGTACAAGGCGCGCAGGGTGTCTTCGCCGACCGGCGTGTCGCGGAAGGCATTCTGGGTGCGGGCGGTACGGAACAGTTGATCCAGGGCGGCATCGTGCAGAACGTCGGACATGCGGAGGTACCTTTTGTCGTCGGAGGAAGCCGATGCCCAGCCACGGTGGGCGGTTTCGGCGCAAGGCGGCCAGTGTAGAGTGGCACGATAGCCGCAACACCCAGCCGCAATGCAACGGATTACTACCAAACGTGAAACGATCGGGCGCGCCCTGGGCGATTAGCGACGGCCGCGCCGGCAACGCGCGCCAGGCGGAAGCGCTCGCCGCGGCGCTGGCTGGACCCGCAATGCCGCCCGCCCCTGCGCTGGTGCTGCAACCGCACACGCCCTGGCGCTGGCTGGCGCCGCGGCGGCTACCCGGCGCAGCGCAGGCCTATGGCCCCGCCTTCGCCGAGCTGCTGCGGCAACCACCGGCGCTGGCGATCGGCTGCGGCCGCCAGGCGGCGCTGGCGACGCGGCTGCTGCGCGCGCGCGGCAGCGCGGTGGTGCAGGTACTGGATCCGCGCCTGTCGCCGCGGCACTGGGACGTGGTGGTGGTGCCCGAGCACGATCGCCTGCGCGGCGACAACGTGCTCACCCTGCTCGGCAGCCTGCATCCGATCGACGATGCCTGGCTGGCCGCCGCGCGCGCGGCGTTCCCGCACTTCGGCGCGCTGCCGTCGCCGCGCACCGCGTTGCTGGTCGGCGGCCCGGCCGCGCTTGCGCCATGGACGGCCGATGCCGCGGCGTCGGTGTTCGGACAATTGGCGTCGCAGTTGCGCGACAGCGGCGGCAGCGTGCTCGCCAGCACCTCGCGACGCACGCCGCCGGCGGTGGCCGCCGCGCTGCGTGGCGCGTTTGCCGGTGTGCCAGGCGTGGTGTGGTGCGGCGAAGGCGACGGCGCGAACCCCTACGCCGGCCTGCTGGGCTGGGCCGAACGCATCGTGTGCACGCCCGATTCGGTGAACCTGCTGTCGGAAGCCTGCGCCACGCGGGTGCCGGTGGCGGTGGCGATGCCGACGTCGGCACGCGGCCGCGCACGCGACTTCCATGCGGCACTGCGCGCGCGTGGCCGCCTCGCCGATGCATCGGTTGCGCATGGCGCCGCCGAAGGCACCATCGAACCGCTGCGCGAAACCGCACGCATCGCCATGCGCATCCGCGAGCGCCTGCAACTGGATTGAAGCAAGGCCGCCTGCAGGCCATGCCTGCGCAAACGCAACGGGGCCGCAGGCGCGCCGGCATTGGCGCACCTGCGGTCCCGTCGTTGCTTCACGTCAGGTCAGGGATTGCTGGGCGAACGCGGCGCACCGGCCGGCGCGGCGTCCAGCGCACCGATCAAGGCGCGCACGATCGGCGTCCCGAGGCCGGCCGTGTAGTTGTACCTGCCCTTGAGCGGCACGTTGTTGTCGACGACGCCGTTGTTGCCCGGGATATCGCGATGGAACGCCTGCGGGTAATTGGCCGCCAGCCGATACAGGTAATCGTTGAGATTGCCCTGGCGCCCCTGCTTCTCCACCAGCAGCGCGGCCACGCCGGCGAACTCGGGCGCGGCGACGCTGGTGCCGATCGTCGAATAGAACTCGCCCTTGTACACCGACAGCACCGAACTGGCATACAGCCCCCGGCCTTCGCGGCACGGCTGTTTCGCGTCACCGGGGCAGCCGCCGACCAGCATGCCGATGTCGGGCAATACGCGCATCGACGTGCGGGTGCCGCCCAGCGCGCGCAGCTGATAGGCCGGCCGCTGGAACAAGGTGCTCACCCCTCCGCCGGCGCCCCAGTAGCCCCCGGCCAGCAGCGCGCCCACGCCGTAGTAGTCCTGGGTCAGCAGCGGATCGGCATAGGCGCTCTCGGACCGGTAGCTGGAGTCCGGCGATCCCTGCTTGTAGTTGGTGGACAGATTGCCGCCGCCGACCGCGGTCACATACGCATCGGCCGCGGGATGCTCGACGCCGGCGACGAAGTTGCCGTCCTTGCCCTCGACCGCATAGTGCGTATCCGCACAGGCGACGCCGGCGTTGTCGCCGCTGGAGGCGATGAAGGTGATGCCTTGCGCGTTGCCCTGCTTGAAGATCGCATCCATGGTGTGGAAGGGCGAGGTGAGATCCTTGCCGTCGTTGTAGGCCTTGGTGTAGTACAGCTCGCAGGCGCCGAACGAGGAAGTGACCACGTCCGCTTCGTTGTCCTGCACGATCTGCCGGTAGCCCGCGGCGAGCGATGCGTCGGTCAGGTCGGGGATCACGTACAGCAGCACATGCGCGCCCGGTGCGCCGGCCAACGCCATCTCCACGTCCAGCGCCGCTTCGCCTCCCGCCCCGCCATCCTCGTTGATCCCCGGCTTGGCGCCGGCCACGTAACGACGTGCGAACAGTTTCGGATTGACGTGACCGGCGCCATAGCGGCTGAATTTCTCTTCGTTGAACAGCGCATCCACGTCCGAATCCAGCACGTCGCTGGAGATCAGCACCGCGATCGTGGTGCCGGTCCCGTCGAGGCGACGCTGCTGGCCTGGCGCGCCGATCATGCTCTGGTAGGACGGATAGCCGTAGGCCTGCTTGAGATCGTTGTACGCGTAGACGCCGAGGCGGCCATTGCGATTGGCCGGATCGACCTGCCGCAGCCTCTGCGAATGGACATGGTGCAGCGGCAGGCCGCCGGTCAGGCCGGTGACCACGGCGCCACTCTCGCGCAACGCGGCCGGCAGCTGCAGCGTGCCGGCGGCGGCGGCGAGTTTGGCATGCCCGCCTTCGGGCAGATCAACCGCCAGCGGCGCGGAGAACAGGCGCTCGACGTTATCGGCACTGGCGCTCACATGCAGGCTCGCGCCCTGCTGGGTGACGGTCATGTGCGCGGCCTGCAAGGCCGAGCGCACGCGCTCGACCTGCGCAGGCAACGGCGCGAAGCGGCGCTCGAACTCCGCCCGCGACAGCCAGTGGTGATACTGCGGCGACACCGGATCCTGGATGTCCGCCAGCAATGCGTCCAGGCCGGCCTGGTCACGCAACGGCAGGTGCACGTCGAAGCTGACGGGCGCGGTGCGCAACGTGGCGGACATCGCGGCGAGCGTGGCGTCCTGCGCGGCATGGGCATTGCCGAACACGAGCGCGCAGCCGGACAACGCGGCGGCCAGCAGCGGCTGACGGCGAATACGATCGATCATGCATCTCTCTCCTTGGATGGAACGATAGGGCGTCGCCTGCAAGCAGTTGCAGGCGGCGTCGCGTGGGAACGAAACACGCACAGGCGCGCAGCGGCCGCTACGCGCCACAGCAACTTGCGATCGACTAGCGCATCTGCACGGCCACCGCGGCCGCACGCAGGTACGGTGAGGACTCCCCAGCGAATGCGCGCCACATTCGCGTGTGCAACAGGCTTGCTGGCGGCAATGCCATCCGGTCATCCAATACCTGTGTCGGCAATGTCACGAGCGAAGTCCAAACGATGACGTGGCCGCAATCATTGATGAAGCCACGCGTCGAAACTTTGACGTTGCATCGCATTTTCGATCGTGAAAAGAAATGCATCGGCAATGTTTCATCGGCATCGTCGACGCACGTGTGCGCTTCCGAAAAATGTGCGGGCGATGCGTGTTTTTCGCCGGAAAACGCAGGCATGCGCCGCGTCGTTCTCGAACGGTCGCATGCGCCGTTTTGCGGCCGTTTAGTTTTCACGCAACGACGCCAGGCCACCTCAGGCGACCTGGGCAAATGTGTCGCCTGTGTCGGCATTGCATGACAACCGCAACATGCGTGACGCGATCCTGAAACCTCGCTGTCGCATCTTCGCCCGACCTCCTTTAGCGAATTTTTCACGCATGCCTACCCATCACTTGCTGAGCGCCGCGATCCTCGCCACGTTGCTGACGCCGCTGGCGGCGCACGCGGCAGACGCGCCGGCCGACGGCGCGACCGGCGACGCCCGCCAACTCGATACGGTGTCGGTGATCGGCCAGGGCGAGACCCGCCAGGTGCAGCGCATCGCCCGCCAGGACATTGCGGTACTGCCGCCGGGTACCAGCATCCAGAAACTGCTCAACCGCATTCCCGGCGTCAACGTGCAGTCCAACGACGCGTTCGGCGCCAACGAGGAATCGCAGACGGTGAGCCTGCGCGGCTTCAACGGCACGCGCCTGGGCTATACGCTCGACGGCCTGCCGCTGGGCGACAACGCCTACGGCAACTACAACGGCCTGAACATCAGCCGCGCGCTGATCGCCGAGAACTTCGGCGGCGTGGAACTGGCCTCGGGCATCGGCAGCCTGGGCACCGCGTCCACCAGCAACCTCGGCGGCACCGTGCAGTACTTCTCGGACGATCCGTCCACCGAAACCGGCGTGCGCCTGTCGCAGACGGTCGGCTCGGACCAGAACCGCCGCACCTACCTGCGCCTGGACACCGGCGAGCACAACGGCTTCTCGGCGTACCTGTCCGGCGTCTACGCCAGCGCCGACATGTGGGCCGATCCGAAATCGCCGACCAGCACCGCGCAGTTCAACGGCAAGGGCGTGTACCAGTTCGAAGGCGGCAAGATCACCGCCTTCGTCGATACCTCGCGCACTTCGCAGGCCGACTACGCCTACCTGTCCAAGAGCGGCCTGCACCGCGGCCTGGGCTGGGACTGGAACCTGTACGCGCCGGACTGGCAGCGCGCGCTGGCCGCGGCCTACTGCGCGCCGGCCACCCGCGACGCCAGCCGCTGCGCCTATAGCGGCGGCGTGGACAACACCGACGACGCCTACTACCAGAGCCGCGCGCTGCGCAACGACGACCTGTATTACCTCGCCGGCGACTTCCAGCCGTCCGACGCGGTGAGCGTGCACACCCAGGTCTACCACCACGAGAACGAAGGCCAGGGCCATTGGTGGTCGCCGGGCCAGGCCTCGAATCCGGGCACGCCGCAGGCGCTGCCGATCTCGATCCGCAGCACCAACTACACCATCAACCGCACCGGCGGCATCGCCTCGCTGGGCTGGGACCTGGGCCCGCATCACCTGGAAGCCGGCGTGTGGTACGAGCGCAACAAGCACCACGTGGAGCGCAACTTCTACTGGATCGACGGCCCGATCGACGACGACCTGTTCCTCAGCGGCCCGGACCGCCGGCTGTTCTCGCAGGACTACACGATCACCACCAAGCAGGCCTATGTGCAGGGCACCTTCAAGCTGCTCGACGAGCGCCTGACCCTGGACGTGGGCGCGAAGAGCCCGCACACCACGATGACCGCGCGCGAGACGCCGGGGATCGCGGTGGAAGCGCCGGTCGCCAACGGCACGCTCAAGGCCAGCGAAGCGCTGCTGCCGCAGGTGGGGGTGAGCTATCGCCTGGCCGAAGGACAGGAAGTGTTTGCCTCCTATGCCGAGAACATCGCCGCGTTCCAGGGCGGCGGCGCCGGCGGCCCGCTGCTGGTGACCCAGGCTTCGTTCGACGCCAGCGTCGGCGCGCTGGAACCGGAGAAGTCGAAGACCTTCGAGGCCGGCTACCGCCTGGTGCGCGACACGTTCGAAGCCTCGCTGGTCGGCTACGACGTGACCTTCGACAACCGCCTGCTCTCGCTCAACCCCTGCCCGAGCATCCAGCAGGGCACCACCCCGGCGTGCACCACGCGCTTCTTCAACGTCGGCTCGGTCAGCAGCCGCGGCGGCGAGCTGACCTTCATCTGGAAGCCGACCGCGCACCTGCAGTGGTACAACTCGGCGTCGATCAACCGCTCCACCTACGACGACAACTACGTGCAGAACGGCGTGACCATTCCCACCGCCGGCAAGTACACGGTGGACACGCCCAAGCGCATGGTCACCAGCGAGATCAGCTGGAACTACAACGGCTGGAACGCGAACCTGCGCGGCAAGTACACCGGCCAGCGCTACTACACCTACACCAACGACCAGGGCTTCGGCGGCTACACCGCGTTCGACGCCGGCACCGGCTACGACTTCGGCGCAGTGTCGTTCCTGCAGGACCTGAAGCTGTCGCTCAACGTGACCAACCTCACCGACAAGCGCTACGCCTCCAACCTCTCCGCCTTCGGCAACAGCGACCCGAACGGGCGTTCGCTGGCGTTCCATGCCAGCGCGCCGCGGCAGGTGTTCCTGACCCTGGACGCGCGCTTCTGAACGCGCGCATCCTGCCCCCACCTGGCCGCCGAGCGCATGCGATGATGAAACCCATGGTCTGGATGCTGGGATGTTCGATGGCGCTGTCGTCGCTGACCGCCGCGGCCGACACGGTCGCGGCGGCGGGTCCGCACAAGCCGCTGGTGATCGGCCACCGCGGCGCCAGCGCGCTGCGCCCCGAGCACACGCTGGCCTCGTATGCGAAGGCCATCGCCGACGGCGCCGACTTCATCGAACCGGACCTGGTCTCGACCAAGGACGGCGCCCTGGTGGCGCGGCACGAGAACGAGATCGGCGCCACCACCGACGTCGCCGCGCATCCGGAGTTCGCCGCACGCAAGACGGTCAAGCAGATCGACGGCCAGCGTGTGGAGGGCTGGTTCACCGAAGACTTCACCCTGGCCGAGCTGAAGACGCTGCGCGCGCGCGAGCGCCTGCCGCAACTGCGCGGCACCGCCTTCGACGGGCAGTTCCAGTTGCTCACCTTCGACGAGATCATCGATTTCGCCGCGGCCGAAGCGGCTGCGCGCGGGCGCACGATCGGGCTGATCCCGGAGATCAAGCACGGCACCTATTTCCAGTCGCTGGGCCTGGCGATGGAAGACAAGGTGCTGGCCACGCTGGACGCGCATGCGTACACGCGCAGCGCGCCGGTGATCGTGCAGTCGTTCGAGATCGGCAACCTGCAGTCCCTGCACCGCAAACTCGGCAAGGACCATCCGAACGTGCGCCTGGTGCAGTTGCTGGGCGACCCGAAGGAACGCCCGGGCGACCAGCTGCGCGACGGCCCGACCTATGCGCAGATGGGCAGCGCGCAAGGCCTGCGCGCGATCGCCAAGTATGCGCAACTGGTCAGCCCCAGCCTGCGCACCATCATCCCGGTCGATGCCGACGGCGCCCTGGCCGCACCCACTGCCTTCATCGCCGACGCGCATGCGGCCGGGCTGCAGGTGGTGCCGTACACGTTCCGTCCGGAAAACTACTTCCTGCCCAAGCGCCTGCAGGACGCGCGCGGCCCGGCGGCGGTGAATGCCGCCGGCAGCATCGCCGAGATGCGCGCGTTCATTGCCGCGGGCGTGGATGCCTTCTTCACCGACGACCCGGCGCTGGGCCGGGCCGCGGTGGACGGGACAGCGCCGCCGCAAGAACGCTGAGGGCACTTTCCTCGGCGGCTCGCCCGTTGTAGGAGCGGCTTCAGCCGCGACCGGATCTTACTGGTGAAGCCCGGTCGCGGCTGAAGCCGCTCCTACAGGGAGCAACGGCGTCGCGGCCAGCGTGCCGTGCTGCTGGCCGCGACGCCGCCGCATCGCGATAATGCGCCGCTTCGCCTCGCCGCCGCGCAGCCGCCCAATGCCTCCGCCGTCCTCGCCATCGCCATCGCCATCGCCTACGTTCGCTGCACTGACCCCGCGTGCCCTGCTGTTGGCGGTGCTGGCAATGGGCGCAGTCGTACTGCTATCGAACGTGCTGGTGCAGTTCCCGATCAACGACTGGCTGACCTGGGGCGCCTTCAGCTATCCGGTGGCGTTCCTGGTCAGCAACCTGATCAATCGCCGCTTCGGCCCGCGCGCGGCGCGGCGCGTGGCCTGGTGCGGCTTCGCGCTGGCGGTACTGCTGTCGATCTGGATCGCCACCCCACGCATCGCCGCCGCCTCGTGCCTGGCGTTCATCGCCGCGCAGCTGCTGGACATCGCGGTGTTCGACCGCCTGCGCCGCGGCCGCTGGTGGCGCGCGCCGATCGTGGCCACCACCTGCAGCGCGACGCTGGACACGACGATCTTCTGGTCGGTCGCCTTCGCCAGCTCAGCGCTGCCGTGGCTCAGCTGGGCCACCGGCGACCTGGCGGTGAAACTGGGCATCGGCGTGTTCCTGCTGGCGCCGTTCCGCGCGCTGCTGTGGCGGATGGCGCCGCCGGCCGCCACCGGCGCATCGGCTGCGCGGCCGCGGCAGCGTTAGGACGCAGCACAATTCAATTGGCGGCCGCAGACAAGGACAAAGATCATGGGAGATTGGAACACGCAGCCGTGGGCCAACGATGAGGCGGCGGATTGGTTTCAGCGGTTCTGGAAAGCACATGACATTTCGCTCCTGATCGACGAGATCAATGGGTTCGACCCGAGCCAGGAGCGCTACGACTCGGTCAGAGCCGCCAGCTACCTGTTGCAGACGCTGGGCATCGCCTATGTCTGGCCTTCCCGCTATCTGGAAGAGTTGAAGCCGCTGCTCGAAAGCGCCATCGAGATCTTGAGCAACATGCTGGATCCTCCCGATGCCACTTGGGGATTCATCGACATGTGGGGAAACAATCCGCAGGTGATGGAGGCCGTGCAGGAGCAAATCGCAGTACTCAAGGTGCGACTGGGCGACTTGGTTGCGTAGACATGGCGGTGTGCATACGCTGCTGCCGCGTACCCACCATCTCACGTCCGGCCAAAACTGGCCGCTGCTCAGCCACCAGCCGTGCAGCGATCTATCACTCGCTGCGCTCCGGCTCGAACGACAGCCCCTTGGCCTGCGCCGCGGCGGTGATCGCCGCGCGCACGCGCACGACGGTCTCCGTGCTCGCGGTCAGGCGCAGCCGCCGGTCCAGCGTGCAGCTCAGGCCGGCGTCGACCCCAGCGGCACCCGCCACGCCAGGCCGACTTCGGCAACATCGTCGCCGAGCCCGTGCGACGGATCGAACGACGCTGCTACGTGCTGTCGCGCACGTGACTCGGATCCAACACATGCCTCAAAAAAACGAAAGGAAGCGAAGACAGATGACATCGAACCACAGGCGCATGCTCCGCGATCCACTGCTTCTTCCGTTATTGCTCGCCTCGCTTTTGAATGCGCTTTTCGCAGACGTTCTTTGGCAGAAAATTGCGGCCGCATGCGGCCTTGGCCCCGGCTGGCCGGAATTGCTGCAAGGACTCTGCGGCTTTCTTCTGCTTGTGCTCATGCTCATCAGGGCGCTTTGGCTCAAAAAGCGATCCACCCCCGGATGATGGGCACACCCCCATGTTCACCTCAGGGGCGTGCCATCCACTTCCGGGCAGGCCGGGTGGGATCCGGCGGGCCGTCGGCGGACCAGCCGCGCTATCGCTCGCCGCGCCCCGGCTCGAATGCCAGGCCCTTGGCCTGCGCCGCGGCAGTGATCGCCGCCCGCGCCCGCGCAATCGCGTCGGTGCTTGCAGTCAGCCGCGGGCGCCGGTCCAGCGTGCAGGCCAAGCCGGCGTCGACCAGCGTTGCGTGCGCCTCGTGCAAACGGGCGGCAGTCGGCGCATCGAACCATGCGCTGGCCGCCAATGCGTCGATCAGCGCCGGCGTAGCGCGCGGCACGGTCAGCTCGGGATGCTGCGCGGCGCCGAGCAACACCCCGGCCTGCAGCAGGAATTCCAGATCGACCAGGCCGCCAGCACCCTGCTTCAGGTCGAAGCGGGCGGCATCGCTGCGGTCCAGTTCGGCGCGCATGCGTGCGCGCATCTTCAACACTTCCTCGCGTAGCTGCGCCGCGTCGCGCGAACGCGCCAGGGTCTGCGCGCGCACCTGCTCGAAGCGTTGCAGCAGCACGGCATCGCCGGCAACGCCGCGCGCACGCACCAGCGCCTGGTGCTCCCAGGTCCAGGCGCGCTCGCGCTGGTAGTCGGTGTAGCTGGCCAGCGACGACACCAGCGCGCCCTTGCCGCCGTCCGGGCGCAGTCGCACGTCGATGTCGTACAGGCGGCCGCCGCCGGTGACCGCGCCGAGCAGCGCGATCACCTTCTGCGCCAGGCGCGCGAACCAGCGCCCGCTCTCCAGCGGGCGCGGTCCGGCGGAGGCCTCCGCGCCGGCGGCATGGTCGTACAGGAACACCAGGTCCAGGTCCGAGCCGATGCCCAGTTCGATGCCGCCGAGGCTGCCGTAACCGACGATCGCGAAACTGCCGCCCGCCACTTCGCCATGGGCGGCGACCAGCTCGGCGCGGGCCAGGCGCAACACGGTCAGCACCACGCCTTCGGCCAGTTCCGCGAGCTGGCAGGCACTGTGCACCGCCGGCTGGCGCCGGTCCAGCGCGGCCAGGGCGATGCGGAAACTCAGTGCCTGGCGCGCTTCGTTGAGGCCGCGCAGGGCGGCTTCCGGATCGTCGCCGGCGGCGGCGACCGCGCTGTCGCACAGCCGCTGCATTGCCGCCCGATCCGGCATCGGCCCGGCGACGCGGCTGTCGAGCAGTTCGTCGAGCAGCAACGGATACGCGACCAGCCGTTCGGACAGGAACGCACTGCGTGCGAGCACATCGACCAGCCGCGCCAGCGCGCTGGGCTGTTCGTCGAGCAAGGCGAGATAGCTGGCGCGGCGCAGGATCGCCTGCAGCAGGCCGAGCACACGGTGCAACGCGGCGTCGGCCTGGGGCGAGCGCGCGGCGGCGTGCAGCAATGCCGGCAGCACCCGGTCCAGCCGTGCGCGCGCCGCGTCCGACAGCGTGCGCACGCCCAACGACTGCACGAAGCCGCGCAGCGCCTGGTCGGCGCCCTCGGCATCGGCGAAGCCGGCGGCGGCCAGCACCTGCGTGCCGGCTTCGTCCGGCAGGCCGCGCCAGTAACTGGCCAGCGCATCCGGCGCCACCGCCTGCACGCGCGGCGCCAGCAACTCGGCGAATTCTGCGGCGACACGGTCGCGTTGCACCTGCAACGCGGCATACAGCTGGGTCCAATCGGTGTAACCGAGACCGAGCGCGATGCGCGCGCGGTCCAGCGCGTCTTCCGGCAGCGCATGGGTCTGCGCGTCGCGCAGCATCTGCAGGCGGTTCTCGACCTGGCGCAGGAAGCGGTACGCGTGGGCCAGCGCCGCGCCATCGGCGGCCGCGACCTGGCCGCCGGCGATCAGCGCCTGCAACGCCGGCAGCAAGCGGCGCTCGCGCAACGCCGGCTCGCGGCCGCCGCGGATCAGCTGCAGCGACTGCACCAGGAATTCGATCTCGCGGATGCCGCCGGGACCGCGCTTGATGTCGTCGAGACGATCGTGCCGCGCGACCTCGGCGGTGATCGCCGCCTTCATCTCGCGCAGCCCGTCGAGCGCGGTGAAGTCGAGGTAGCGCCGGTACACGAATGGGCGCAACGTCTGCAGCCAGTCCTCGCCGGCGGCGATGTCGCCGGCCACAGCGCGCGCCTTCAGCCACGCATAGCGCTCCCAGTCGCGGCCCTCGCGCTGGAAGTAGTGGTCCATGCCGGCGAACGACAGCGCCACCCGCCCGGCGGTGCCGAATGGACGCAGGCGCAGGTCCACGCGATGCGAGAAGCCGTCGGCGGTGGTCTCGTCCAGCAGCCGCGCCAGGCGCTGGCCGAGGCGCGCGAAATATTCCTCGGCGGCGAGCGCACGCGCGCCATCGGATTCGCCGCCCTGCGGATAGGCGTAGACCAGGTCCACGTCCGAGGAGAAGTTCAGTTCGCCGCCGCCGAGCTTGCCCAGGCCGAACACCACCAGCCGCTGCGCACTACCGTCGGCGGCGCGGACCACGCCGTGGCGCGTGGCGAATTCGCCTTCCAGCGCCTGCAGCGCGATATCGAGGCAGATCTCGGCCAACTGCGTGCTGCCGGCCAGGGTCGCATCGACATCGTCCAGGCCCAGCACGTCGCGCCATACCAGCCGCGCGGAGGCGGCCGCGCGATAGCGGCGCAGTTGCGCCGGCCACGCCGCCGGCTGCGCCGAATCCAGCTGCGGCACCGGCAACGGCGGCGGATCGGGCTGCGCCAGGTGTTCGAGCAGCGCCGGTTGCCGGCACAGCGTGTCGAGCAGGAAATCGCTGGCGAGCACCGCGCGCTGCAGGTCGGCGTCGAAGCCCGGGCGATCAGGCCAGGAGCGCGCGCCGACGGCTTGGCGCAAGCGCGCCAGGTTGCGGTCGAGCAAGGGTTGCAAGGTGTCGGGGACAAGCGAGGAGGATGCGGGCATCCGTCGATGATGGCATCCCGGCGCGCCGGCAGACAGAGGGCCGGGCAGCGCACCGACAAGGCGATTGGCCAAGCCGCAGGCACGATCAGGCGATGGCGCGCGGCACACGATTGGCGGCCATGCCTGGCGCCGTATGAAAAGCGCCACCTGAAGGCGACGCAGCGTCCTGGGTTACCCAAACTCGAGGAAAAAAAAAGCCCGCTTGCAGCGAACTGCCAGCGGGCCTTGCTCCCTCCCCCACGTCGGGATGCAGGTTGATCTTGGGCGCTTTATTTGCACATTGCACGCTGCACTGCAAAATGAAACCGGGCGGTACATTCTGCTGCAATGCAGTATGCGGCGACGTCTCGTCTTCACAGACTACGCGTATCGACACAAGGTGCGCGACATCGCCGCGCAAGCGTCACGTGATCACGCATGGGCACGTGCTGCGCCTGATCGATTCGATCGCGACGCGCTTTCATCGTCGCGCCCCATTGCCCAGGCGATCCGCAGTCGCTCCATAGGAACACGGCTTGCCTGGCGACGAAGGCACGATTCGAGCAACAGGCTGGCGCGCCTGCGTAAACGCAACGCCGCGCGAAGCACGCGCCGCCTTGCGACTCAGGGCGACAACGGCGTCGGTGCCTGAGCGGGCAGCGTGTCCGACAACCACGCCGGTTGCCGCTCGTACCACTCGCGTGCGCCGAGCAGATGCCATTGCCGCTGTTCGCCGCGCAGCGCCACGCCGACGCCGAGCACGCCCCAGCGCGCATACAAATCGCCTTGCGTACCGGCATCGCCGACGCGCAGCCGCGCGCGCAGCGACACGCGCTGGTTTTCCGCCTGCAAGCGATCCAGCCACAGCGCGTCCTTGCGCCAGCGCAACTGGCCGCTCGCCTCCAGCTGCCCGGCATCGGCCAGCTTGAGCAGCCAGGCCGGCGCATCGCTGCGCTGCGCGAACACCGCCAGCACCGGACCGGCGTCGCGCATCTGGATCTGCACCTGCGCATCGGCCTGCGTGGCCTGCGTGGCCGGCGTCGCGGCGATGCGCCCCTGCGGCACGCGCAGCGTGGCCCACCAGTCGCGCTGCTTGGCGCCGTCGCCGTAGCGCACGCCCTGCAGGCGCAGCGTGCTGCCGCTCAGGTCGAAGCGCTTGCCCTGCAGCTCCCCGCGCCGCAGCCGCGCATCCAGATCCAGGTCGCCGGCCAGCGCCAGTCCGGCCGCCTGCAGCTGCGCCTGGCGGCCGCGCATGCGCACATTGCCTTCGCCCACCTGCCCGGCCGCGTCCAGGTGCAGGTCGCCGCTGAGCGATCCGCTGCCGCCGAGCAGGCGCACCTGCGATGCGGGCAGGTAGCGGTTGTAGGCGCGCAGGTCGGGCACGCGTGCATCGTCGAAACGCAGGCGCGCCTGCAACGATTCCTTCAACGTCGCCAGCGCGCCGTCGCCCTGCAGGTCCAGGCGCAGGTTCTCGCCCTGCACGAAGATCGCCTTGGGTTCGGCCAGCGGTGCCAGCGCGAATGTATGCATACGCACGTTGACCTCGGTGCGCGGTTGCGCGGCAGTGCCGACGATGCGCCCGACCGCCTGCGCCTGGCCGCGAATGCGCAGCCGCAACACATCGGCCGTGGCCTGCACGTCGGGCACGTCGAGGCGACTGCCCGGCTGCAGTGCGCCGTGCGCCAGGCGCAGATCGGCGGACACGTCGCCGCCGCCGTCGAGCCGGAACCACGGCTTGCGCACCAGCAGGTCGCTGATCCAGTTCAGCGATTCGAAATGCCAGCGTCCCTGCACCGTGCCGGACAGGCGCGGCAGCAACGCCGCGGGATCGGCAAACGGTACGCTGCGCCCGGCGATGCGCACGTCGGCGTCGAGCATGCTGCGCGGATCGACCTGCCCAGGCAGGCGCGCGCGCAGCCGGATGTCGCGATCGACGTCGAGCAGCAGCGCCAGCACGCCGCGATCGGTGGCGCCGACGCCGGCGTGCAGCGGCACGCGCCAGTTGAGCTTGCTGCCCGGCTGCAGTTCGCCGCGCAGCATGCGCAGGTTGGCGTCGATGTGGCCGAGCCCGGGTTCGGTGCTCAGCTGCGTATTCGCCCCGGCAGTATCGATGCGCAGCGCCACGCTGCGCCCGTGCAGCTGCAGCGCCAGGTCGGTGATCCCGAGCTTGCGCAGGCCCGGCGCCTGCGCCCGGTAGTGGCGCGGGAACGAGAAGCGCACGTCCAGATGCGCCTGGTCGGCGATCTGGCGCTTGCCGTAGCGCACGCTGGCCTCGTCGAACACGATCTGTGACGGGAACAGTTCCGACGGCCCGCCCTTGAGTTGTTTGAGGAAGCCCACCGTGCCATGGCCCTTGCCTTCGATCGCCAGCTCGCCGAAGCGCGCGCGGCGCAGCGTGCCGCTGTGGATCGCGTCGAAGCGCAGGGTCCAGCCCTGGTCGCTCTGCGGCGGCGGCGGGATGGTGTCGGCGACGCGGTCGATCTCGCCGATCACGTTCACCGCCTCCATCCATGGCAGGCGCACCTCGCGGTGCAGCAGCGGCAGCAATGCGATGCGCGCGCTGGCGCGGTCGGCGCGCAGGTGCCATACGCTGCGCTGCACGTGCCCGCGCATGCGCACGTCCCACGCCGTGACGAAGCCCGGCAGCACGGTCAGCGCCGGTCCGGTCTGCATGCGGAATTTCTCCGGCTTGCGGTTGGTCGCCATGTCGAACAGCGGCGTGTTGAGGAACACGTTGCCGAGCAGCAAGTACAGCAGATAGGCGATCAACAGCCCGCGCAGCAGCAGGCGCAACGGCCGCGGCCAGCGCCGGTAGCGTTCGAGGGCGGCGTTCGGCGAGAGGCGGGCGAAGGGCGGCACCGACGCACTATCGCTGTGGCGCGGCGTGGGGCGCGTGAAAGCCACAACGCCGCCACTGCACCATCGGCGCAAACCCGCGACCGGCGCGATCCGCGATAATCAGCCTCTCCCCTGCCCCCATGGTTGCCCCATGTCCGCCGAACGCATCCTCCACCCGTGCCTGCGCGAGCGCATCGTCACCGCCGAGGCCGCCGCCGCGCTGATCCAGCCCGGCGAGACGGTGGCGATGAGCGGCTTCACCGGCTCGGGCTACCCGAAGGCGGTGCCGATCGCGCTGGCGCAGCGGATCGAGGCCGCGCACCTGCAGGGGCAGGCGTTCAAGATCCGGCTGATGACCGGCGCCTCCACCGCGCCGGAACTGGACGGCGCGCTGGCCAAGGCCGAGGGCATCGCCCTGCGCATGCCGTTCCAGACCGACCCGGACGCGCGCCAACGCATCAACGCCGGCACCCTGGACTATATCGACATCCACCTCAGCCATGTCGCCCAGCACGTGTGGTTCGGCTTCTACGGGGAGATCGACACCGCGGTGGTGGAAGTGGCCGGCATTCGCGAGGACGGCAACCTGATCCCGTCCACCTCGATCGGCAACAACAAGACCTGGCTGGACCTGGCCAAGAAAGTGATCGTCGAGGTCAACGACTGGCAGCCGACCGGCATCGACGGCATGCACGACGTGTACTACGGCACCGCGCTGCCGCCGCAGCGCAAGCCGATCCCGCTGCTGCACGCCGACGACCGCATCGGCGAGCCGTCGCTGCGCTGCGATCCGGACAAGATCGTGGCGGTGGTGCGCACCCATGGCCCCGACCGCAACAGCCCGTTCACCCCGGCCGACGCCACCAGCGAGCGCATCGCCGCGCACCTGATCGACTTCCTCAAGCACGAAGTGAGCAAGGGCCGGCTGCCGGCCAACCTGCTGCCGTTGCAGTCGGGCGTGGGCAACATCCCCAACGCGGTGCTGGCCGGCCTGGCCAGCAGCGGCTTCCGCGACCTGAGCGCCTTCACCGAGGTGATCCAGGACGGCATGCTCGACCTGCTGCGCAGCGGCGTGCTGAAGGTGGCCTCGTGCACCGGTTTCGCGCTGAGCCCGGAGGCGAACGAGGAGTTCAAGCGCAACATCGATTTCTACCGCGAGCGCATCATCCTGCGCACGCAGGAGATCTCCAATCATCCGGAACTGGTGCGGCGGCTGGGCTGCATCGCGATGAACGGCATGATCGAGGCCGACCTGTACGGCAACGTCAACTCCACCCACGTGATGGGCAGCCGCATCATGAACGGCATCGGCGGCTCCGGCGACTTCGCCCGCAACAGCTTCCTGTCGATCTTCCTTAGCCCCAGCACCGCCAAGCACGGCAGCATCTCGGCGATCGTGCCGATGGTCAGCCACGTGGACCACACCGAGCACGACGTCTCCATCGTCGTCACCGAACATGGCCTGGCCGACCTGCGCGGCCTGCCGCCGCGGCACCGCGCGCGGCAGTTGATAGACCACTGCGTGGACCCGAGCTACCGCGCACAGCTGGAAGATTATTTCGACCGCGCGCTGCGCGACAGCTACGGCAAGCACACCCCGCACCTGCTGCCCGAGGCGCTGTCCTGGCACCAGCGCTGGCTGGACACCGGCACGATGCACGCGGCGGGTTGAGCCATCCGGCGCGCTACGCAGCGCCATCGCCGCGGCTCCCGCGCGCTCTTGTAGGAACGGCTTCAGCCGCGACGAGCGAGCCCGGACCGCAGCCGTTTCGGTGATCGGTCGGGGCTGAAGCCCCTCCCACAGTGCACCCAACAAACTCGCCGCAAGCCCCCTGTAGGAGCGGCTTCAGCCGCGACGAACGAAGCGGCGATGCTGGCCGGCCACAGACGCGATCGAGGCCGAAACCTCCACGCCCCTTTATGCGTCGGTGGACGCGGAAACCCGCTCAGGCTCACTCAGGAACGCCAGCTTGCGCGCGCGCGGCAACTGCTTGAGCGCGTATTCGGCGCGCGAGGCGGCGGCGCGGTCCGGGTAGGCGCGGCTGGCCAGCAGCCGCAGCGGCGGGTTGGCGCGGGTGTACTTGGCGCCGGTGCCGCGCAGATGCGCCTGGTAGCGCGCCTGCAAATCGAGGGTGATGCCCGCGTAGTAGCTGCCATTGCGGCATTCGAGCAGGTACAGGAACCAGGGCGGGGAGTCGGCCATGGGCGCATTATCGGTCAGCGCGCGGAATGCGCCAGCCCACATGCGGCGGCACGCGCAGCCAGACCAGAGCGCCGACCGAATGCGAGCGCCGGGCGCATCGCATGCAGCGCATTGCCGACCAGCATCGACGCCGCCTGCTGCGATCGCGTTGCCGCGCTGAACCGCCACGAAACCGGCTTTAACGCAACCCGAACACCTTGTCGGCCGCTGGCACACGCCGGCAAACCGCAGCCACGGCACGGGCGCATAAATTCACCACCGGCCGGATGCCGTCGATGAAGAGGCTCTCTCCCTTTGGATTCGACGGCACGGCCGGGTCTTTTTTGGGTGATGCGCAACGGACACCTTGGGCGTTGCCTGCAATCCGCCACCGGATCGACACCGCTTCGACGGCCCGCGCCTGGCGCCGCATCGGATGCGCCTCTCCAAGCCTTTGCTGACAACGCCGGCTGTCGCAGCTGAAGCTGCCTACAAAGACCTGCGCCCCCTGCTACGCGCGTTGTAGAAGAAGCTTCATCCCTGCTGTCACCGGAGTTGGAGCGATCGCGCCTTCGCTCGTCGCGGCTGAAGCCGCTCCTACAGAACAGCGGAATGCGTGCACAAGAACGGCACGCGTGCCGTGTGGTGCTTGCCGCTTTGCTCGGGCCGCGACGAGTATCGGGATAACGGCGAGTCTTTCGGGCGGCAGGCATCTGGCTGCAGCCCGCTGCCTGTCGCTGCGCTGCGCCGCTCAGGCCGCCTGCGACAACCGAGCCTGGCGCCGCGCGCGCACCGCCTGCGCCAGGCGCTCCAGCACCTGCACCGAGCTGTCCCAATCGATGCAGCCGTCGGTGATGCTCTGTCCGTAGACCAGCGATTGGCCCTCCACCAGTTCCTGGCGGCCGCCGACCAGGTGGCTCTCCACCATCGCGCCGACGATATGGGTCTGTCCGGCTTCCAGCTGCGCGGCGATGTCCTCGATCACCTTCGGCTGGTTGTCCGGGTTCTTGCCGCTGTTGGCGTGGCTGGCATCGACCATCAACCGTGCCGGCAACCCGGCCTTCTCCAGCACCTGGCCGGCGGCGGCGACGCTGGCCGCATCGTAGTTGGGCAGCTTGCCGCCGCGCAGGATCACGTGGCAATCGGGGTTGCCGGTGGTGGTGGCGACCGCGGTCTGCCCGTCCTTGGTCACCGCCAGGAAATGGTGCGGATGCGAGGCCGCGCCGACCGCATCCACCGCGATCTTGACGTCGCCGCTGGTGCCGTTCTTGAACCCGACAGGGCACGACAGGCCCGAGGCCAGTTCGCGGTGCACCTGGCTTTCGGTGGTGCGCGCGCCGATCGCGCCCCAGGCCACCAGGTCGGCGATGTACTGCGGCGAGATGATGTCGAGGAATTCCACGCCGGCCGGCAGGCCGAGGCGGTTGATGTCGCGCAGCAGGCCGCGCGCCAGGCGCAGGCCCTTGTTGATGTCGAAGCTGCCATCGAGGTTGGGATCGTTGATCAGGCCCTTCCAGCCGACCGTGGTGCGCGGCTTCTCGAAGTACACCCGCATCACGATCTCCAGCGCATCGCCGTAGGTGTCGCGCAGCGGGCGCAGGCGCTGCGCGTACTCCATCGCCGCCACCGGATCGTGGATCGAGCACGGGCCGATCACCACCGCCAGGCGGTCGTCTCGGCCGTGCAGGATCTCGTGCAGCGCCGCGCGCGAGGCGGCGACGGTCTGCGAGGCCTCTTCGTCGCAGGGCAGCAGCGACAGCAGCTGGGCGGGTGGGGTCAACGGTTCGATCTTGCGGATGCGCAGATCGTCGGTATGGGGAGGCATGGGAAATCTCTCGGTCGGGTTCTGGGTGGGGGGCCAGGTCCGGCGGCATGAAAAAAGCCGCCAGGTTCGCTGGCGGCTTTCGGGGATGCGGCTGAAGTTTCCTTCAGGGTGAACGCATTCCTTCCTCCGCCAGCGGCATCGGAAAACCGTAGTACCAAAAATAAAAGCTGCGGTTGGCGTTCATGGGTTGCATTGATAGCACAGGATTTTTGGTGGCGCCACAGTTGCATTGGCAACTGGATGGAGCCGGGATTCGGGATTGGATATTGGGGAGTCGCAAAGCCCGAAGGCCCAAGCGATCCGCGACGTCTCCCAATCCCGAATCTCGAATCCCCAATCCCGGCCTCTAGAAATCGAACACATACTCCGCAGCCACCTCGCGCCCGATCGCGTCGTACAGCGTGGTGTTGTAGAACTGGTAGCCGTAGTAGCGTTCCTTGTTGTCGTAGCCGGTGGTGTTGAGCACGTTGTTGACGTACAGGTTCACCTTCATCTTCGGGGTGATGCGGTAGCCGGCGGTCAGGTTCCAGTACACCGCGGGGCCGACGCGGCCGAAGTAGCGGGTGGTGCTGTCGCCGAAGTGCGGGTTGGCACTGTCGGTGACCAGGCACTCGTCCGACGGGCTCGGCTGGTAGCCGTCGTCGAAGCGCGTGCAGGTGCCCCAGTTCACCGCCTGGGTGGAGCCGAAGCGCTTGGCGTAGACGGTCAGGTCCAGCGGGCCGCCGTTCTCCCAGTGCACGCTGCCGCGCAGCTTGCTGCGGATCTTCTGGTCGCGCAGGTTCTTGTAGTCGTCGGTGCGGTAGGTCTGCTCGCGATAACTGATCAGGTTGTTGTAGTCCAGGCCGACACTGAAGTTGCCCCAGCGCGCGGTGCTCACCCGGTACTTCAACGAGGCGTCGACGCCGGAGACCTGCATCTGCGCGATGTTGATCGGGCCCTGCTCGATGCCGGTCACGCGGCCGGCGGCGTCGCGCGTCACCCGCGAGACGATGCGCGCGCAGTACTCGGCGCCACCCGGGTTGACCCACAGCCCACCGGCGGTGGTCAGGCCGGTGCGGCAGCCCGCTTCGGCGGTCAGGATCTCGTCGCGATTGATGTCCTTGATCATGTCCTGCAGGCGGATCTTGTAGTAGTCGACGGTCAGCGACAGGCCGTCGGCGATGTCCCACACGAAGCCGGCGGTGGCCGAGCGCCCGTGCTCCGATTCCAGATCCGGGGTGCCGCGGCGGTTGACCTGCATCAGGTAATAGACGTCGGCGTTCTCGGCGCTGCAGCCGCCGGTCAGGTAGTAGCCATGTTGGATGCAGCGGTACTGGTCGATCACGGTCTGCTGGGTGGAACTGGGTTCGCCGAGCACGTAGTGCATGTCCGGGGCGCGGAAGCTGGTGGCCAGGCTGCCGCGCAGCAGCAGCGTGCTCAGCGGACGCCACTCCAGGCCGGTGCTCCAGGTGGTGTCGCTCTGCTTGCCGATCGCCGAACCGAGGTCGCTGCTGTACGACTTGTAGTCGCCGTAGCGGTCGTGGCGCGCGGCGAGGCTGGCGTTGAGCGAGGACAGCAGCGGCACGTCGAACTCGATGCCGCCGGAATAGCGCAGGCGTTCGCCGCCGCCGTAATCGACCACGTCCAGCGGATAGCAGGTGTTGGCGCAGGGATCGGGATCGAGCCGGTAGCCCTGCTTGGCCACCTCGCCGACCGCGGCGAACTTGATCGGCCCGGCCCAGCCCTGGAACAGTTCGCCGGTGATGTTGGCGCTGGCCTGGTTGACCCACGAATCGGCCCGGTTGTGCGCCTTCACCGCCAGGTCGTTGTACTGTGCGCCGCTGAGCGGCTGGTACCAGCGTTCCTCGTTGAGGTCGTAGATCGGCGTGCCGTCGGCGGTGCTGCCCAGTTGCGGCCCGAGGAAATAGGCGGTGGCCTTCTGCGTGTCCACGGTGCGCACGTATTCGTCGGTGGTGTAGCGCGCGCGGCCGAGCGCGATTTCCCAGTCGAAGCGATCGGCCAGGGTGCCTTTGAGCCCGGCGCTCAGGTCCCAGGACAGTTCCTTGGTGGTGTTGGCCAGGTTCTTCCAGCCGCCGGATTCGTAGCGGGTCAGCTGGCGGATCGCGTACAGGTTGCGGTCGGTCCCGGTGTCGTGGAACGGGCCCAGGTAGACGTAGGGCGGATCGTAGGTCCAGTAGCCGGTGCTCTTGTTCACCGACAGCGTGCTCCAGGCCTGAATGCCGTTGTCGAAATCGAAGGTACCGTACAGATACGCCGAGCCGCTGTCGCCGCCGCTGGCGGCGAGCCAGTCGGCGTAGTCGTGGGCCATGCCGCAATAGCCGCCTAGGTTGGTGAGCGTGTCGCTGTTGTAGTCGTAGCTCAGCCGCTGCGAATCGATGTATTGGCCGCCGAAGCGCGCGCAGGTGCCGCTGGGCGGGGCCAGGCGCTGGTTGCTGTCGGCGTCGAGCAGGGTCAGGCCGGTGTAGGAATTGAAGCCGTACTTGCGCGCCTGCGCGGTCCAGTTGCTGTAGGACTCGTCGTCCTGATCGTCCATCTTCGGGCGCTCGCCGACCGACAGCGGATCGCGCCGCGTCCACTGCAGCGCGTAGGTCAGGTTCCACCTGTCGCCGCTGGTGCCGCCGACCCAGGACAGGTCGAACACGTCGCGGCCGCCTTCGGTGGCGGTGCCGCTGCGCAGCCGCACCTGGTTGCCCTGGTAGCCCTTCTTCAGGATCACGTTGATGACGCCGGCCACTGCATCGGAACCGTAGATCGCCGAGGCGCCGCCGGTGAGGATCTCGATCCGCTCCACCGCGGCGGAGGGAATGCTGCTGTAGTTGGCGAAGTTGCTCTCGCCCGCGTAGGGCTGCGGGTAATCGGCGACGCGGTGGCCGTTGACCAGCAGCAGGGTGCGGCCCGGGCCGAGGTCACGCAGGCTCACCGGCGAGGCGTTGGGCGTGTGCGAGCCGTACTTGGTATCGGCCTCGACGCCGCCCTGCTGGTTCAGCGTATTGAGCACGTCGTACACGGTGAGGAAGCCTTCCTGCTGGATCTGCTGCGCACTGATCACCACCACCGGTTCGGCGCCTTCCACTTCCGAGCGCTTGATCCGCGATCCGGTGACCACGACCTGGCCCAGGTCGGTGGCGGCGGCCTTGGGTGCGGCATCGCTTGCGGCGTCCTGCGCCAGCGCGTCGGGCGCGCCATGCAGCGCCAGCACGATGCCGAACGCGAGAGTGGTGAGGTGATGACGAGGCATGCGGATCTCCCTGCTGCAGGCTAGCGCGGAAACGCCGACGGACGCCGGCGCGACGTTGCGCGTCTTCGTTCCGCCACCACACGAGGTATCCCGTGTCGTTGCCCACGGCGCAGCCGCGCGCGTGCGATGGCATGCGCTGCGTTGCGCCGCATCGGCGCGCAGAAGGAAGACGAGCGTGCGAGC
>Ga0308160_10001713_pt1 | contig 29123 bp, 27 predicted proteins | sample PhyFR1_FD_201036 | JGI IMG/M metagenome (GOLD analysis project Ga0308160, IMG submission 201036) | Phyllosphere microbial communities from UC Gill Tract Community Farm, Albany, California, United States - DLSLF.R1 | ecosystem: Host-associated > Plants > Phyllosphere > Unclassified | place: USA... | reverse complement strand
CCTCGAACTGCTGCGCGCCCTCCCCGGCAAACCGGATCAGTTCGGACAGCGGCACGGTGGCCAGGTTGTCGCTGCCGTAATGGCCGCCGAGCGCGCTCGGGATCTTGAGGCAGTACTTGCGCCCGGCGGCCAGCGGTCCGAGCGTGGATTCGGCCAAATGCACGGCCTCGGGCATGTACCAGTCGCGCAGGAAATCCTGGTTATAGGAGAGCGCATCGAGGGCGGCGCGGTCTTCGGCCACCGGTTCGCAGCGCAAGTCCTGGGGCGAGAGGCGCCAGTACATGCCGTCCGCATCGCGGATGATGAGGTTGCCGAAGGCATTTTCGCCCAGCACCTCGGCCGCATCCAGGCCGACCCAGCCCCAGGCTTCGTTTATCTCGTCAACGGTAATCATGTCGTCGTGCTCCATCGTTGAAGATTTCAAGCAACGATGGTTGGACCGCCGCCGCGCCGAACTGTCGCGTCGGCTTGAACGGTGTTTGCGCTGGATCGCAGCAGCTGTGCCTGGATCGACGCTTACTGCGCCGGCGCAAGCGACGCCTTCCGTGCGGCCTTGCGTGACTTGGCATTTTTCAGCGCGTAGAAGCGGTGCGCGGCGGTGCACACGAGGTTCAGGAGCAGAGGCAGCTTGCGCTCGTGCGCCGGCGGACCGAAGCGGCCGCGCATGAAGTCGAGCATGCCCAGCAGCAGCGCATCGCTATGGTCCCTGAAACCGTATTCGCGGTAACGGGTGGCGTCGTAAAGGGCCCTGTCCACCAGCTTCAGCCACAGCATGCGGCGGTAGGCCGGCGGCGTGTGGGTATGGAAGAACAGCATTTCGTTACGCTTCAACAAGTAGCTCAGGTACAAGGGAAATTGCTCGAGTCCGTTACGGTCTTCGTGCAATACCGTGGCGCTGAACACGCAGCGGCTGAACCAGCCTTTGTTGGCAAGCCGTACACCGATATCGTTGTCGTCGTAATACGCGAACAGCCGGTCGTCCAGCGGGCCGGTTTCCTTGAGTGCCTGCACCCGGAACAGCACCGCAGTGCCGTCGACCCAGACCGCTTCCGGATGCTCGTCCTGGAAACGGCGCGCTTCGTCGATATCCAGAATCTTGGTCGACACCCGCTGTTGCCAGTCATGGCCATTGATGCAGCGTCCGACATGGCCGTCGTGGATATCGCGCAGCACCGGCGACGCTACCCCGCAGCGCGGGTGCGTCTGGAGTTCCACGATCAGGTCGCGCAGGGCGCCCGGCACGACCTTGGCGTCATTGTTCAGGAGCCAGATGTAATCGTAACCATCGCGGATCGCCTGTTCGATGGCGACGTTGTGCCCACCGGTAAAACCCAGATTCTTCGGCAGGCACTTGAGCACCACGTCGTGCTCGGCGGCACCTGCGGCGAGTGCCGCCACATCGTCGCTGCGCGAGCCGTTGTCGATGACCAGCGTGGTGATCTCGGCAGGCGCTGCCGCCAGCTCGGCTTTCAGCGATGTCAGGCACACCAGGGTTTTGGCGGTGCCGTTCCAGTTGAGGATACTGACCAGTACCCTGGGCAAGCGCCCGGCTTGTGGTTTGTCGAAGGTGGCGTCGCTCATAATCGAATGAAAAACCATGGAAACTTCAATCGGCAGGCATCAAATCTTTCCTTATTTACATTAACTATAGCAGAAATCAATTATACGGAAGCCAATACTCCAATCGAACAGACCCCGAAACCACAGACTGAAACGAAAAAAGCCCGGTCGACGCAGTGTCGACCGGGCTTTTTGAGGGAGTGTCTTGATCGACACTGCCTTGAATTTGGTTGCGGGGACAGGATTTGAACCTGTGACCTTCGGGTTATGAGCCCGACGAGCTGCCAGACTGCTCCACCCCGCGTCTGATGGTTCGTATTATACGGGCCCCGGCCGATTTAGGCAATGGCGATCCCATCGCGCCTGTCCGGGGGCGGCACAGCCGCCGCATTACGGTGTAAAGTAAGGGCAAGCCCATAACCTTTGTTTTCTATGAAATTCTGCTCCGAGTGCGCCCATCCGCTGACGGTGGCCATCCCCGAAGGCGATAACCGTCCACGCTACGTGTGCACCCATTGCGGCACCATTCATTACCAGAACCCGAAGCTGGTGATCGGCTCGATTCCAGTGTGGCAGCGCGAAGGCGAATTCAAGGTCCTGCTGTGCAAGCGCGCGATCGAGCCGCGCTACGGCTACTGGACCCTGCCGGCCGGCTTCATGGAAAACGAAGAAACCACCGAGCAGGCCGCGGTGCGCGAGACCGAGGAAGAAGCCGGCGCCAACGTCAGGCTCGGCAAGCTGTTCACGCTGCTGAACGTGGCGCATGTGCACCAGGTCCACCTGTTCTATCTGGCCGAGCTGCTCGACCTCGATTTCGCGGCCGGCATCGAAAGCCTGGACGTGCGCCTGTTCGCCGAAGACGAGATCCCGTGGGAGGACCTGGCCTTCCCCACCATCCGCACCACGCTGGAGCTGTTCTTCGCCGACCGCGCCCGCATCCGCGAAGCGGGCGGCGACTACGGTTTCCACGGCGGCGACGTCACGCGTCCCATGCGCCGCTCCGACGAGCCGGCCCCGGAACAACCCGACTGACCGGCCCGAGCGAGCACCGCCATGATTCCCTGGCTCGAGGCGAACACGCCCTTCCCCGACGTCTCCGAAGCGCTGACGACCGATGCGCCCGGGCTGCTCGCGGCCGGCGCCGACCTGTCGCCGCGGCGCCTGCTGCAGGCGTACCGCAACGGCATCTTCCCGTGGTTTTCGGAAGGCCAGCCGATCCTGTGGTGGAGCACCGACCCGCGCATGGTGCTGCATACGGACGCCTTCAAGATCAGCGACAGCCTCAAGAAAACCCTGCGCAAGGTCGAGCGCTCGCGCACGGCAAAAACGACGGGCGCCGAGCCTGCCGAGAGCGGATGGGACGTGCGCTTCGACAGCGCCTTCGAACAGGTGATGCGCGCCTGCGCTGCCCCACGCAAGGATGGCCCCGGCACCTGGATCTCGGAAGACATCATCGCCGGCTACGGCGGCCTGCACCGGATGGGCTATGCGCATTCGTCCGAAGTGTGGCTGGACGGCGAACTGGTCGGCGGCGCCTATGGCGTCTGCATCGGCCGCATGTTCTATGGCGAATCGATGTTCGCACGCGTGTCGGACGCGTCCAAGGTGGCGCTGGCCTACCTGATCGCCTTCCTGCGCAGCCACGGCGTGCGCATGCTGGATTGCCAGCAGGAAACTGGGCACCTGGCCTCGCTGGGTGCGAAGCCGATCCCGCGCAGTCAATTTCTTGAGCATTTGCGCCACGCGATCACGGAAGCGCCAATCGAACACTGGGAAGTCGCGCCACCGTTGACGACTTAACGTTGCGGTGCGCCGTCTTTGGCTACAATGGGCCTACATGTCGTCCCGAGAGCATTGCATGACGCACCTAAACGATCTGCCCTTTTCCACGCTGCAGTTCTACACCACGGCGCCCTACCCGTGCAGCTATCTCGATGCGCGCCAGGCGCGCTCGCAGGTGGCCACGCCGTCGCACCTGATCAATGCGGACGTCTACTCCGAACTGGTGCGCAACGGTTTCCGGCGCAGCGGCATCTTTACCTATCGCCCGTACTGCGACGGCTGCCGCGCCTGCATCCCGGTGCGCGTGGCGGTGAACGATTTCGTGCCCAACCGCAGCCAGCGGCGCGCCTGGAAGCACCACGGCAACCTGACGGCGATGGTCGCCAACCTGTCGTTCTCCGACGAGCACTACGCGCTCTACCTGCGCTACCAGACCACGCGCCACGTCGGCGGCGGCATGGACCAGGACAGCCGCGACCAATATGCCCAGTTCCTGCTGCAAAGCCGGGTGAATACGCGGCTGGTCGAATTCCGCGAGCCGGACGGCACCTTGCGCATGGTCTCGATCATCGACGTGCTGTCGGACGGCTTGTCCTCTGTATACACCTTCTTCGACCCGGACGTGGTGGGGGCCTCCTTCGGCACCTACAACGTGCTGTGGCAGATCGAGCAGGCGCGCGAATTGGGCCTGCCCTACGTCTATCTCGGCTACTGGATCGAACAGAGCCCGAAGATGGCCTACAAGATCAATTTCCGGCCACTGGAAGCGCGCATCGATGGCGCATGGGGCGTGCTGGAGCGTTGACTTGCGCGTGGGGCCAGCGGCATGCCGGCTTACACGTGGGCCGCATTCCGGTTGCGTGCTGATCTGCCAATAAAGTAGAGCGGCCCACCCTACGTGTACAGGTTAAAATGTCGTGAATTCACGATCGACCGACACATGTCCGACAAATTCCTGTACGCGCTTGCCCGTCCCCTGCTGTTTTCGCTCGATGCCGAAACGGCCCACAACCTGACCTTGCCGGCCCTGCGCCGCGCGGCCGCGCTGGGCCTGACCGGCGTCGTGCGCAAACCCGCGCCGGACCCGCGCACGGTGATGGGCATCACCTTCCCCAACCCGGTCGGCCTGGCGGCCGGCCTCGACAAGGATGGCGCCTACATCGACGGGCTGGCCGCGCTCGGCTTCGGCTCGATCGAAATCGGCACCGTCACCCCGCGTGCCCAGCCCGGCAATCCGCGTCCGCGCATGTTCCGCCTGCCGGCCGCACAAGGCATCATCAACCGCATGGGCTTCAACAACGGCGGCGTCGACGCCTTTGTTGCCAACGTGCGCGCTTCGCGCTTCTATCAGGAACAGAAAGGCGTACTCGGCCTGAACATCGGCAAGAACGCCGACACCCCGATCGAACGCGCCGCCGACGACTACCTGGAATGCCTGCGCAAGGTGTACCCGTATGCCAGCTACGTCACGGTCAACATTTCCTCGCCCAACACCAAGAACCTGCGACAGCTGCAGGGCGCGTCCGAACTGGATGCCCTGCTGGCCGAGCTCAAGGGTGAGCAATCGCGCCTGGCCGACAAGCACGGCCACTACGTGCCGCTGGCGCTGAAGATCGCGCCCGACGTCGATGCCGACCAGATCCGCAACATCGGCGCTGCCCTGCTGCGCCACGGCATCGACGGCGTGATCGCCACCAACACCACCCTCAACAGGCGCGACGTCGAAGGCATGAAGCACGCCGGCCAGCAGGGCGGCCTGTCCGGGGCGCCGGTGTTCGACCTGTCGAACATCGTGATCCGCGCGCTGAAGAAGGAAGTAGGCGACGCGATCCCGATCATCGGCGTCGGCGGCATCCTGCGCGGTCAGGATGCCAAGGCCAAGATCGCGGCCGGGGCGCAACTGGTGCAGCTGTACAGTGGCCTGATCTACCGCGGGCCGGCGCTGGTGCGCGAGTGTGCGGATGCCCTGCGCGGCGTGAAATAAACAAGTTACCCTCTGAACCGTCATTCCCGCGAAAGCGGGAATCCATACTGAGCTTCCGAAGCCAATGCTTCCTGAAGCATGCAAGTGTGTCCAGAGTACTGAATTCTGTTATTCAGTATGGGTTCCGCTGTCGCGGGAACGACGTTGATACGTTAATCAGGATACGCTCATGAAGATGCAAAAACTCGGCCGCACCGACCTCACCGTCTCCCGCGTCTGCCTCGGCACCATGACCTTCGGCGAACAGAACACCGAAGCCGACGCCCACAGCCAGCTCGATTACGCGATCGAGCGCGGCATCAACTTCATCGATACCGCGGAAATGTACCCGGTGCCGCCCAGCGCCGCGACCCAGGGGTCGACCGAGCGCTTCATCGGCAGCTGGCTGAAAAAGAGCGGCAAGCGCGCCGACGTCGTGCTGGCCACCAAGGCCGCCGGCCCGAACGCCAACCAGACCTGGATCCGCGGCGGCCGCCACAACCTCGATGCGGCGAACATCCGCGCCGCCCTCGACGCCAGCCTGCAGCGCCTGCAGACCGATTACGTCGACCTCTACCAGCTGCACTGGCCGAGCCGCAACGTGCCGATCTTCGGCGCCAACCAGTTCGACCCGCAGAAGGAACGGGCCAGCGTGCCGGTCGAAGAGACGCTGGCCGTGCTGGGCGACCTGATCAAGGAAGGCAAGATCCGCCACATCGGCGTCTCCAACGAGAGCCCATGGGGCGTGAGCGAATACATCAAGCAGGCCGAGATGAAGGGCCTGCCGCGCATCGCCACCATCCAGAATTTATACAACCTGACCGCGCGCGCCTTTGAAACCACGCTGCTGGACGAAGTCTGCTACCGCGAAGAGGTCAGCCTGCTGGCCTACAGCCCGCTCGCCTTCGGCCAGCTCAGCGCCAAGTACGTCGACAACCCGCAGGCGCGCGGCCGCCTGACGATCTACCCGCCGACCTGGAGCCCGCGCTACCTGCGCCCGGCGGTGTTCGCGGCCGTGAAGGAATACGCGGCGCTGGCGCGCGCCAACGGCATGTCGCCGGCACAGATGGCGCTGGCGTGGTGCTATTCGCGCTGGTTCACGGGGTCGACCATCATCGGGGCCACGACGCTGGATCAGCTGAAGGAAAATATCGATGCGGAGCAGCTCACCCTGCCGGATGAGGTGGCGAAGGCGATCGATGAAATTCATGCCCGGTACACCAATCCGGGACAGTAACGTTCGCACGTCGTCCCTGCCTGCGCAGGGGCGACCACTCATCCGCCTTATCAACCGTTCATCCCCTGAACCCGCCACTCGTTTCTCATCGATAGTCCTCCCCGTCCGGTCCTCCTAAGCTGTTCACGTGATCCCACACGCGAAGCCAGGAACCGCCATGCTATCGATAAAAAACCTCAATAAAACCTACGCCAACGGCGTCCACGCCATCGACGGCGTCAGCCTCGAGATCCCCACCGGCATGTTCGGCCTGCTCGGCCCGAACGGCGCCGGCAAGTCCTCGCTGATGCGCACCATCGCCACCCTGCAGGACCCGGACAGCGGCAGCATCCATTTCGACGGCATCGACGTCCTCGAAGATAAAGACAGCCTGCGCCGCCGCCTCGGCTTCCTGCCGCAGGACTTCGGCGTGTACCCGAAGGTCAGCGCGCTCGAGCTGCTGAACCATTTCGCGGTATTGAAAGGGCTGACGCGGCGCGGCGAGCGCAGGGAGATGGTCGAGGGCCTGCTGCACCAGACCAACCTGTGGGATGCGCGCAAGCGCAGCGTGGCCACCTATTCCGGCGGCATGCGCCAGCGCTTCGGCATCGCCCAGGCCCTGCTCGGCGCGCCGCATCTGGTCATCGTCGACGAGCCGACCGCCGGCCTCGACCCGGACGAACGCAACCGCTTCCTGAACCTGCTGGCGCGCATCGGCGAGCAGGTGGTGGTGATCCTGTCGACCCATATCGTCGAGGACGTGACCGACCTGTGCCCGCGCATGGCGATGATCGCCAAGGGCAAGGTGCTGGTGCAGGGCCGGCCGCAGGATGCCATCGACGCGCTCAGGCACCAGGTCTGGCGCCGCAGCATCGGGACCCACGAGCTGGAAGACTACCAGCGCCGCTTCAATGTGCTGTCGACGCGCCTGATCGGCGGCACACCGCAGATCAACGTGTTCGCCGCCTTCCAGCCCGACAGCGGTTTCGCACCGGTGGACCCCGACCTGGAAGACGTCTACTTCCTGCAACTGCGCCAGGCCTGAAAGGAGATCGTCATGTGGCAAGAATTCTTCCGCTTCGACCTGCGCTACCAGTTGCGCCAGCCGCTGCTGTGGATCGTCGCCGCGGCGCTGGCAGCGCTCGCCTTCCTCAGCGCCGGCAGCGATGCCGTGCGCATCGGCGGCGCCATCGGCAACGTGCACCTGAATGCGCCGACCGTCATTGCCAACCAGCTCGGCATCCTCAGCCTGCTCGCCATGTTCATGGTCACCGTGTTCATCGCCGGCGCCATCCTGCGCGACGGCGAAGCCGGCATCGCCGACCTGCTGTTCGCCGCGCCGGTGCGCAAGCTGGATTACCTGGGCGGCCGCTTCCTGGCCGGCTTCGTTGCCTGCCTCGCCGTGTTCGCCCTGATCACGGTGGCGATGATGCTCGGCTCGCGCCTGCCTTCGATCGACCCGCAGCGCCTCGGCGCATTCTCCCTGCAAGCCTACCTGTGGGCGTTCTGCGTGCTGGTGGTGCCGAACCTGCTGTTCGTCGCCGCCCTGCTCACGCTGCTGGCGGCGCTCACGCGCTCGCTGATCATGGTGTACGCCGGCGTGCTGGCCTTCACCGTGCTGTGGGGGATGGCAGCCAGCCTGTCGGGCGGCGGCAATGGCGAGTCGCTGGCAGTGCTGCTCGATCCCTTCGGCGTGCGCGCGCTGGCCCAGCTGACGCGCTACTATTCAGCCTGGCAGGCCAACACCCAGCTGCCGCCGCTGTCCGGCGTGCTGCTGCTGAACCGCCTGCTCTGGACCGGCATCGCGCTGGGCCTGTTCGGCGTCACGGTCGCCTGCTTCAAGACCCAGCGTGCCGGCACCGCTGGCCGCCGCCTGGGCAAGAACAAACCGGTGCAGGCAGCGCCAACGGCGCGCCCGATGGCACCCTCGGCGGTGCGCCGCATCGCCCCGCAGTTCAGTGCCGCCGGCCTGCTGGCGCAATGGTGGCAACTGCTGCGCTTCGAAACCCGCGGCGTGCTGCGCGGCCTGCCCTTCCTGATCCTGCTGCTGCTCGCCGTTGCCAACTTCGTCGCCAACTACACGGTTGGCGGCATGCGCTTCGACAGCGTGCCCTACCCGCTGACCCGCCTGGTGCTGGAAGAACTGGCCGGCAGCATGCATGCGGTGCTGGTGATCGTCCTGATCTTCTACAGCGGCGAACTGGTGTTCCGCGACCGCCAGGCGAAGATCGCCGACCTTACGGACGCCATGCCGCTGCCGGACTGGGTGCCGTTCAGCGCCAAGGCTGGCGCACTGTTTGCCATGGTCTTCGCCTTCCTCGGCGCCGGCGTACTGGCCGGCGTCGCGATCCAGCTCGTGAAAGGCGGCGCACCGGTCGAGGCCGGGCTGTACCTGCAGGGCACGCTGGTCAACGGGGTCTACTTCATGCTGATGGCGCTGGCCCTGCTCGCGCTGCAGGCGCTCGCCAACAACAAATATATCGGCTACCTGCTCGGCATCGGCCTGCTGGCGAGCGGCACGATCCTGAAAAGCCTCGGCCTCGAACACCGCCTGCTGCGCTACGCCGACCTGCCGCCGCTGACGTACTCGGACATCAACGGCTACGGCCACTTCCTCGCCGGCTGGTCCTGGTTCGCACTGTACTGGGCCCTGTTCGCGCTGGCGCTGGCGATCCTTGCCCAGGCCTTCTGGACGCGCGGCCGCAGCGACGGCTGGCGCCTGCGCCTGCGTGCCCTGGCCCCGCGCCTGCGCGGCCGCGCCGGCGCCGGAATCGCGGTATCGCTGGCCGCCTGGGCCGCGTGCGGCGGCTGGATCTTCTACAACACCAATGTGCTCAACCGCTACGAATCCGCCACGGCCGCGCTGGACGCCCGCGCCGACTACGAAAAGCAGTACCGCCGCTATCTCGCCATGCCGAACCCGAGCCTGACGCAGATCCGCGCCGACGTCGACCTCTATCCGGCCGAGCGCCGCGTTGTCATCCGCGGCCGCTACGTGGTGCGCAACAAGACCAGCCAGCCGCTGCGCAGCCTGCGCTTCCAGCTCGACCCGCGCGCCGCGACGACCTTGAGCGGACTGCCGGCGCACACGGTGACGCTGGATGACCGCCGCCTCGGCTTCCGGATCGTCGAGCTGCGCGCGCCGCTGGCCCCGAACGCCGAACTGGCCTTCGGCTTCACGGCCGAGGTGCGCAACCCGGGCTTCACCGAAAGCGGCGCCCCGGACGGCATCAACCGCAACGGCACCATGTTCACTTCGGAAGACTATTTCCCCAAACTCGGCTACGTGCAGGCCAGCGAGATCAGCGACCGCGCCGAGCGCCGCAAGCGCGGCCTGGGCGAGCCGCACCGCATCCCGGCACTGGACGACCGGGCGGCCCAGGGCGCCAATTTCTGGAAGCTGTTCGGCTTCGACGCCGATCTGATCACGTTCGAGACCACCGTCTCGACGGGCGCCGACCAGGTGGCGATCGCCCCCGGCAACCTGGCCGCCAGCTGGGAAAAGGACGGCCGCCGCTACTACCGCTACACCATGGACAAACCGATCCTGCCCTTCTTCTCCTACCAGTCGGGCCGCTGGGACGTGCAAAAGGCCGACTGGCACGGCGTGCCGATCGAGGTCTACTACGACCGCAAGCACCCGTGGAACATCGACAGCATGATCAAGGGCAGCCAGGACGCACTCGATTATTTCAGCGCCAGCTTCGGCCCGTATCCGCACAAGGCGCTGCGCATCACCGAGTTCCCGCTGTACCTGCCGTATGCGCGCAGCCTGCCGAACACGATCCCGTTCTCGGAATCGCTCGGCTTCGTCAACGACCTGCGGGGTGACGACAAGGTCGACCACGTGTATTACGTGACGGCCCACGAAGTGGCGCACCAGTGGTGGGGCGACCAGCTGATCCCGGCCAATACCCAGGGCATGGGCATGCTGGTGGAATCGCTGGCCGAGTATTCGGCGCTGATGGCGGTGGAAAAGGCTTTCGGTCCCGAGAAGGTCCGCCACCTGCTGCGCTGGGACCTCGACCAGTACTTCGCCGGCCGCGCCAGGGAACTCGTCGAAGAACAGCCGCTGTTCAAGGTCGAGGACCAGATGTACATCCAGTACCGCAAGGGCAGCCTGGTGTTCTGGCGCCTGCGCGAGGAACTCGGCGAGGACGTGCTGAACCGCGTGCTGAAGGACTTCCTGGAAAAGCACCGCTACCAGACCACACCCTACGTCACCAGCCGCGACCTGCTGGCCGCCATCCGCGCCGCCGCGCCGGCGGACAAGCAGGATCTGATCACCGACCTGTTCGAGCGCATCGTGTTCTACGATAACCGCATGCTCGACGCGGGCGCCGTGCGCCGTGCCGACGGCAAGTGGGACGTCAACATGAAAGTGCGCCTGGCCAAGCTGGAAGCCGACGGCAAGGGCAAGGAAACGGCGCGCGCCTATGACGAGCCGGTCGAGCTGGCGGTGTTCGGACGGGATGCCAACGGCCGCGAGCGCGTGCTGTGGCGCGGCAAGCGGATGCTGGCGGCCGGGGAATCGAACGTGAGCGTGACGGTGGATACGCAGCCGGTGGAGGCCGGGGTGGATGCGTACAACCTGCTGATCGACCGGGTCGCTGGGGATAATCGGAAGGCGGTCAGCTTACGTTGATCATATATAGCTGAGCGGTTGCCGGCTGCTTACGTTGTATTATGTTAGCGACGGTTTTGCAACCCGACTCCGCTCACAACCCATTCAACTGCCTGAACTCCGCCGCCCTTCTCCTCGACATCGGCACCTTGATCTCCCCCTTCAGGGTCAGCACCATCCCGCTACCCGGCCCGGGCGCGATCCCGGTCACGAAATCCAGGTTGACGATCTGGCGCCGGCTCACGCGCAGGAAGCGCTCCGGATCCAGCCGCGCCTCCAGCTGGTTCAGGGAGCGCAGCAGCAAGGGCCGGTTGGCGTCGAAGTACACCCGCGTATAGTTCCCCTCGGATTCGAACAGCATGATCTGCTCGAGCGCCACGAACCAGCAGCGCTCCCCATCCTTGATGAACACCTTGCCGTCGGCCGCCGGCGCCTGCTGCGGAGGCGGTGCCGCACTGGGTAATGGAAGCCGCGCCTCGAACTTGCGCAGCGCATGCGCCAGGCGCGCCGGCTCGATCGGCTTGAGTAGGTAGTCGAGCGCGCTGACGTCGAAGGCGCGCAGCGCGTACTGGTCGAAGGCGGTGGTGAAGATCACGGCCGGTGCGGCGTCCAGCGATGCCAGCAGGTCGAAGCCGCTCCCGCCCGGCATCTGCACGTCGAGGAAGACCAGGTCCGGCGCCAGCGCCGCGATCGCGGCGCGTGCTTCGATCGGATTGGCCGCTTCGCCGACGACCTCCAGTGCCGGATGCGCCGCCAGCAGCCGGCGCAGTTCGTTGCGCGCGAGGCGCTCGTCGTCCACGATCAGCGCGCGCATGCGTTGTCCTCCTCCTTGGTTTCCTGCGGCAGCACCACCTGCGCCACCACCCAGCCATCCTCTTCGCGCAGCGTGCAGCCGGCGCCCGGCCCGAACAGCAGCGCCAGGCGCCTGGCGGTGTTCGCCAGGCCGAGCCGGGTCGAGGCGCTGGCGGCCTGCAGGCGCCCCTGGTTGGCCACGGTCAGCAGCACCCGGCCGCCCTCGCGCGCCGCCTGCACCCGCACCCGGCACGCACCGATCGCCGGCTCGACACCGTGCTTGACGGCGTTTTCGACCAGGGTCTGCAAGGCCATCGGCGGGATCGGCACCTCGTCCAGACCGGGCGCGATCGCGACCTCGGCCTGCAGGCGCTCGTCGAAGCGGTGCCGCTCGATGGCCAGGTAAGCGTTGACGGCCGCCACCTCGTCGGCCAGGCGCACGGTCGGGGCCTGGCCGGCGCGCAGGCTGTGGCGCATCAGGCCGGCCAGTTGGCCGACCGCCTGCGCCGCCGTGTCGGGATCCTGGTAGATCAGCGCCCGGATGCTGTTCATGCTGTTGAAGAAAAAGTGCGGATTCACCTGCGCCTGCAGCGCGCGAAGCTCGGCATCCTTGACGCTGACTTCGAGCTGCAGCTTTTCGAGTTCGAGACGGCGCGCGCGGCGGCGCGACAGCACCACCGCATACATCAGGGTCCACATCAGGAACACCGCGTACCACAGCACGCACAGCGCGATCACGACGGCGGTGGCGTCGCTGTCCGCGATCAGCGCGCCGTTGCGGATCAGGACGTCGGCGCCGACCAGGAAGCCCACCTGCACCACGCTCAGCACGATCAGTCCGAGCAGGACGCGCGGCACCGCCGGATCGGCGCGGTCGATCCAGCCACGCCGGCGCAGGAACAGGTGCCAGCAGTGCGACAGCAGCAAGCCGTTGCACATGACAAGCAGCTTCACGACGGTCATGCGCCACATCGGCCCGAACGCACCCTGGCCGGTCGACATCACGCTGATCACGGCGAGGATGGCCCAGCCGGTGCACTGGCATAGCCAGTAGTCGCGTGCGCGGGTGGCGCGGTGGCCGGCCTGGAATGCGTTGCCGGGAACGGCCGGCGCCGGGATGGGCGGGGATTGCGGGAACGGCTCGGGTGCGGCGAACGGGACGGTCATGGCAAGCGGGCGTTGGGCGATGCTTGCATTATGACAAAAATATTATCCCTACTCCACCACCACCGGATGCAAGGCCTTCTCGATATCCGCCCGGGTAAACCCCTGCGCAAAGCGCTCGATGAAGTCGTACGCATACGCCCGCAGGTAAGCCCCGCGGCGCACCGCCAGGCGCGTCACGTTGGGCGCGAACAGGTGCGAGGATTCGATCGCGCGCAGGCCGCGGTCGCGTCCATGGTCGAAGGCCATCGAGGCGACGATGCCGACGCCCATGCCGAGCGAGACGTACTGCTTGATCACGTCCGAATCCATCGCCGTCAGCACGATGTCCGGGCTGACGCCGGCGCTGGCAAAGGCGGCGTCGATGTGGCTGCGGCCCGTGAAGCCGACGTCGTAGGTAATCAGCGGATACTCGGCCAGGTCGGCCAGCTTGATCGGGCTCTGGCCCAGCAGCGGGTGCCCGTCCGGCACCACCACCAGGTGGCTCCAGCGGTAGCACGGGAAGGACACCAGGTCGGGGAAGGCGCTCAAGCCCTCGGTCGCGATGCCGATGTCGGCACGGCCCGACAGCACCCATTCGGCGATGTGTTCCGGGGCGCTCTGCTGCAGCGAGATGCGCACGCCCGGGAACGAGCTGCGGAAAGCCTGCACCACCTGCGGCAGCGCATAGCGCGCCTGGGTGTGGGTGACGGCCACGGTGAGCGTGCCGCTGTCCTGGGCCGCGTATTCGCTGCTGGCCTGCTGCAGGTTCTCGGCCTCGACCAGCAGGCGCTCGACGATCTTCAGGATGCCCTTGCCGGGATCGGTCAGGCCGGTCAGGCGCTTGCCGTTGCGCTCGAAGATGACCACGCCCAGCTCGTCCTCGAGCTCGCGGATCTGGCGCGACACGCCCGGCTGCGACGTGAACAGCGCATTCGCCACGTCGGTGAGGTTGAAGTTGCGGCGCGCGGCTTCGCGCACCGAACGCAGCTGCTGGAAATTCATATGCCTTCTCCTTGATCGACGAATACGTGCATGCGCTTGGGCTTGACCAGCAGGGTCTCGCCATCGCGCAAATCCAGCTCGCGGAAGCGCTCATTCGGGATCACCGCTTCGATCAGTTGCGCATTGTCGGCGCGCTCCAGGTCGAGCTGGGCCAGCGGGCCGATCGCATGGGCGCGGCGCAGTTTCACCGCCACGCCCTCGCCGCCGGCCACGTAGCGCTCGACGTCGAGGTCGTGCGGCCGCACGTAGCCGATCGCTTCGCCGTTGCGCATGCCCGTGTGCTGCGGCGTCGCCAGGCGCGCATCGCCGCTGGCCAGCACGCCGTCGTCGACGCGGCCATGGAACAGGTTGACGTTGCCGAGGAAGCCGTAGACGAAGGGCGATGCCGGCTGGTTGTACACCTGGGCCGGCGTGCCGAGCTGCTCGACGCGGCCCTTGTTCATCAGGACCACGCGGTCGGCCACTTCGAGCGCCTCTTCCTGGTCGTGGGTCACGAAGATCGAGGTCACGTGCAGCTCGTCGTGCAGCTGGCGCAGCCAGCGCCGCAATTCCTTGCGCACCTTGGCGTCGAGCGCGCCGAAGGGTTCGTCCAGCAGCAGCACGCGCGGCTCCACCGCCAATGCGCGCGCCAGGGCGATGCGCTGGCGCTGGCCGCCCGACAGCTGCGGCGGATAGCGGTCGGCGATCCAGTCCAGTTGCACCAGCTCGAGCAGCTTTTTGACTTTCTCACGGATCTGCTGCTCGGACGGGCGCTCCTTGCGCGGCTTGACACGCAGGCCGAACGCCACGTTCTCGAAAACGGTCATGTGCTTGAACAGCGCGTAATGCTGGAACACGAAGCCGACCTGGCGTTCGCGCACGTGGCGTGCCGAGGCATCGTCGCCGTCGAGCAGCACGCGGCCCGAATCCGGGAATTCCAGGCCGGCGATGATGCGCAGCAGCGTGGTCTTGCCGCAGCCCGAAGGGCCCAGCAGCGCGGTCAGCTCGCCGTCGTCGAACTGCAGCGACACGTCGTCCAGGGCCGTGAACTGGCCGAACTGCTTGCGGATGTGTTGGACTTCGATCGTCATGTCAGTGCTCCGTGGTTTGCATCTGCAGATTGACCTTGCGGGCGGCGTGCAGGCGCCATTCGATGAGGGATTTCACGGCCAGCGTGACCAGCGCCAGCAGGGCCAGCAGCGATGCGATCGCGAACGCGGCGGTGAAGTTGTATTCGTTGTAGAGGATCTCGACCTGCAGCGGCATGGTGTTGGTCTCGCCGCGGATGTGGCCGGACACCACCGAGACGGCGCCGAATTCGCCCATCGCCCGGGCATTGCACAGGATCACGCCGTACAGCAGGCCCCACTTGATGTTGGGGAGGGTCACGCGGAAGAAGGTGGCCCAGCCGGACGCGCCCAGCACCAGCGCCGCCTCCTCTTCCTCGCTGCCCTGCGCCTGCATCAGCGGAATCAGTTCGCGCGCCACGAAGGGGAAGGTAATGAAAATGGTGGCCAGCACGATGCCGGGCACCGCGAACAGGATCTTGATGTCATGGTCCATCAGCCACGGACCGAACCAGCCCTGGGCGCCGAACAGCAGCACGTAGATCAGGCCGGCGATGACCGGCGACACCGAGAACGGCAGGTCGATCAGGGTCAGCAGCACGCTTTTGCCGCGGAAATCGAACTTGGCGATGGCCCAGCTTGCCGCCACGCCGAACACCAGGTTCAGCGGCACCGAGATGCCGGCCGCGATGAAGGTCAGCTTGATCGCCGCCAGCGCATCCGGGTCGACGATGGCTTCCTGGTAGGTGGCCCAGCCGCGCTTGAGGGCTTCGTAGAACACGGCGACCAGCGGCACGAACAGGAACAGGGTCAGGAACAGCAGCGCGACCGTGATCAGCGTATAGCGGACCCAGTTCGGTTCCAGCGTGTTGGTGGCCTTGCGCGGCGCGGGGGTGGCCGTGTCTTTGACGGCGCTATCGAGGACTGCGCTCATATTATTTCCCTGCCCGCTTGCGCGTCCACGCCTGCAGCAGGTTGATGGCCAGCAGCAGGATGAAGGAGACGACCAGCATCACCACGGCGATCGCGGTGGCGCCGGTGTAGTCGTACTGTTCCAGCTTGGTGATGATGAACAGCGGCGTGATCTCGGACACCATCGGCATGTTGCCGGCGATGAAGACCACCGAACCGTATTCGCCGGTGGCGCGCGCAAAGGCCAGCGCAAAGCCGGTCAGGAGTGCCGGCACGATGCCGGGCAAAATCACGCGCGTAAAGGTCTGCCACGGACTGGCGCCAAGGCTGGCCGCGGCTTCTTCCAGTTCGCGCTCGGCGTCCTCCAGCACCGGCTGCACCGTGCGCACCACGAAGGGCAAGCCGATGAAAGTGAGGGCCAGCATCACGCCGAGCGGCGTGAAGGCGACCTTGATGCCGATTTTTTCCAGGTATTGGCCGATCCAGCCGTTGGCCGAATACAGCGAGGTCAGCGTGATGCCGGCTACCGCGGTCGGCAGTGCGAACGGCAGGTCGACCAGCGCATCGATGAAGCGCTTGCCCGGGAATTTATAGCGGACCAGCACCCAGGCGACGATGCCGCCGAAGATGACGTTGATGAAGGCGCCGACCAGGGAGGCGCCGAAGCTCAGCCGGTAGGACGCCATCACGCGCGGCGAAGTGACGGCGCTCCAGAACGCGTCCCAGGTCATGGTGAACGTCTTCAGGAACAGCGCCGACAGCGGTACCAGGACGATCAGTCCCAGGTAAAAAATCGTGAACCCGAGCGAAAGCCTGAAGCCGGGGATCACCCGGTTCGCGCTGCTGCGGGAAGCCAATGGATTCATGCAATCGCCTTATTACCAATTCATCTAATAAGGACAGATAATCGCACTCATCACTCATATTACAAACGAAGCATTCGTTATTTGCAAAGATGATTCGGCTACTAAGATATGTACTAACTAATTAAGCCAGGAGTTTGATGGCGACCGTGGCCAGGGTCAGCGCCAGCAGGCCGCGCAGCAGGCGTTCGGGCACGATGCGCGCCGCCCACGAGCCGAGAGTGATGCCGGGCACCGAACCGATGAGCAGGGTCAGCAGCAGCATCCAGTTGATCGAGCCCAGCCACCAGTGGCCGACGGCGGCGATGGCCGTCAGCGGCACCGCGTAGGCAATGTCGGTGCCGGCCACTTCGGCCGGGGTCAGCTTCGGATACAGCATCACCAGCAGCGTCGCGCCGATGGCGCCGGCGCCGATCGAGGAAATCGTGACCAGCGTGCCGAGCACGGCGCCCGACGCGATGGTGGCTGCGGCCAGGCTGCGGCCGTGCAGCTGGCGACCCGGCTTGGCATTTACCCAGGCCATCATCTGGCCGCGGAACAGGATGGCGACCACGGTCAGCAGGACCGAGACGGCGATCGAATAACGGATCAGCTGGCCGATTTCAGGGCCGAGCGGACCGAAGTACTGGAGCGCCAGCGTCGCCAGCAGCGCAGCCGGCAGCGCGCCGATGCACAGGCGGCGCACGATATCCCATTGCACGGTGCCGCGCGAACGGTGGGTGACAGTGCCTGCGCTCTTGGTGATGGACGCGAATGCGAGGTCGGTGCCGACGGCAACCGACGGGTTAACGCCGAACAGCAAGGTCAGCAGTGGCGTCATCAGCGAGCCGCCACCGACACCGGTCATGCCGACCAACAAACCTACTGCAAAACCCGAAACAATATAAGTGATGGACATTCATTACCCTCAGACTAGTACCAAGGGTAAAGTGCCTCAACTGTAAACCAAACGACAGCTTCCTTATTTGCTTATGCAGGAAGCGTTTTTAGAATAATGCTAATGGATGCTTGAATAAACGTAGGGTGGACACCCGTGCCCACCCTACGATATCAAAACACCAACTATTATTTGTTCGGCTGCGGCGTCAAGCGCAGATACGGCTTCGGCGCCTTGAAACCCTTAGGATATTTCTGCTGCAACTGCTCAGGATCCTGCACGGTCAGCGGGATGATGACGTCGTCGCCATCCTTCCAGTTGCCCGGCGTGGCCACGGTGTAGCCGTCGGTCAATTGCAGCGCGTCGATCACGCGCAGCACTTCGTCGAAGTTGCGGCCGGTGCTCATCGGATAGGTAATGATCAGGCGCACTTTCTTGGCAGGATCGATCACGAACAGCGAACGCACGGTGGCGGTGGCCGACTGGTTCGGGTGGATCATGTCGTACAGGGACGAGACCGACTTGTCGGCGTCGGCGATGATCGGGAAGCCCACCACGGTCTGCTGGGTTTCCTCGATGTCCTTGATCCAGGCAGCGTGCTGCTCGGCCGGGTCGACCGACAGCGCGATCGCCTTGACGTTGCGCTTGTCGAATTCCGGCTTCAGTTTCGCAGTCAGGCCCAGTTCGGTGGTGCACACCGGCGTGAAGTCGGCCGGGTGCGAGAACAGCACCACCCAGGAATCGCCTGCCCAGTCGTGGAAACGGATGCGGCCGATGGTGGAATCCTGCTCGAAATCGGGGGCGATGTCGCCCAGACGCAAGGTCATAATCTTCTCCTTAGATGTGGTTCTTTAAAAGAACCGGTTGTACAGCACCACGGCCCAGGTCGCGCCCGCCATCGTGATCGCCAGCGCCACCGCTGCGCTGCCGAGGTCCTTGGCAGCCTTGGACAGCGGATGGCGTTCGAGCGACACGCGGTCGACCACGGCCTCGATCGACGCGTTGATCAATTCCACCAGCAACACCAGACCCAGCACGGCGATCAGGGCCAGTTTCTGGAAGGCAGAGATCGGCAGCACCAGGGCAATCACGGTGGCCGGGACTGCCACCATCAATTCCTGGCGAAACGCATGTTCGTGCCGCAGCGCATAACCGAAACCGTCGATCGAATACCGGAATGCGGACACGATCCGCTTCAGGCCGCCTTTACTCTTGAACTCGCTACTGGATTGATCCATCGATATCGTTGTGCTGTGTGAGATCTGCATTATGCCCACACAGCTTGCCGATGACGCAACACCAATCTAAAGGCTTTACCAATTTTTTTCACATTATGGTATAAACTAGAGCAATATACCGCACTGCACCAACCACATCATGAAAATGGAAACCCCTGAACCGGCGAAAACTTCCATCCAAGTGATCGAGCGCATGGTCGCCCTGCTCGATGCGCTGGCCAGTTATCCCGACCCTGTCAGCCTCAAGGAACTGTCGCGGGTGTCGGGCCTGCACCCGTCGACGGCGCACCGTATCCTCAACGACATGGTGGTGACGCGCTTCGTGGACCGGGTCGAACCCGGCACCTACCGCCTCGGCATGCGCCTGCTGGAACTGGGCAACGTGGTCAAGAGCCGCCTGTCGGTGCGCGAAGCCGCGGTCGACCTCATGCGTGCACTGCACAACAAGACGCGCCAGACCGTGAACCTGTCGGTGCGCCAGGGCGACGAGATCGTCTACATCGACCGCGCCTTCTCCGAACGCTCGGGGATGCAGGTGGTGCGCGCCATCGGCGGCCGCGGCCCGCTCCATCTGACCTCGACCGGCAAGCTGTTCCTGTCGGTCGACGAGCCGAAAGCCACGCGCGCCTACGCCACCCGCACCGGCCTGGCCGGCCACACCAAGAACTCGATCACCGACCTGGCGCGCCTGGAGCGCGAACTGTCGCTGGTGCGCGCCCGCGGCTATGCGCGCGACAACGAGGAACTCGAAGTGGGCGTGCGCTGCATGGCGGCCGGCATCCACGACGATAGCGGCAAGCTGGTGGCGGGATTGTCGATTTCGGCGCCGGCGGACCGGCTGCAGGAAGAGTGGCTGGAAGACCTGGTGAATACGGCGTCGCAGATTTCGACGACGCTGGGGCACCGGGTGGTGCCGGCGGTGTAAAGAACACACAGCCTAAAGTACCGCAGCCCGAAAACGTCATTCCCGCGCAGGCGGGAATCCAAGTTTGTACGCCGATCGTTAGCGCATGCAGAACTTGGATTCCCGCGTTCGCGGGAATGACTTTTTAAAGATAACGATGAAATAAAGCACGCTGAATGCTACTACCGGGACTCACTGCACCGCCGGCACAGCCGCTGAAGCCGACACCGTCACCGGGACGCCGGCCGCAGCAGTCGCCGGAATCGTGCTCGGCTTCAATGCCTCCAGCCAGCGCCGCATGCGCCCGGCATCGGCCGTACGCGACTGCTTGCCCTTCGAATCCAGGAACACCATCACCACGTTGCGGCCCTGGATCATGGCCTGCATCACCAGGCAGCGCCCCGCTTCGTTGATGAAGCCGGTCTTCTGCAAGCCGATGTTCCAGTCCGGCAGGGCCACCAGGTAATTGGTATTCGAATATTGCAGCGAGCGGTTGCCGGCCTGCACCACGTAGTTGGGATCGGTCGTGTACTGGCGCAGCAGCGGTTCCTGGTGCGCGGTCATGACCAGCCGCGCCAGGTCGCGCGCGCTCGACACGTTCTGGCTCGACAGGCCGCTCGAATCCACATAATGCGTATCGTTCATGCCGAGTTCGCGTGCCTTGGCATTCATCGCCGTGACAAAAGCCTCGATGCCGCCCGGGTAATTGCGCCCCAGTGCCGCGGCCGCGCGGTTTTCCGAACTCATCAGGGCGATATGCAGCAGGTTGCCGCGCGTCATGCGGGTGCCGACGGCGAGGCGCGAACTGGTGTACTTGTGGCGGTCGACGTCGGCGTCGGTGACGGTCAGCACTTCGTCCAAGTCCTGGTGCGCCTGCACCACCAGCAGGCCGGTCATCAGCTTGGTGATCGAGGCGATCGGCAGCGCGACGGTGGAATTCTTTTCGAACAGGACTTCCGAACTGGTCTGGTCGAGCACGTAGGCGACGCTGGAACGCAGCTCGAGCGGGTCGGCAGTCCGGTTCAGGCCGGCCAGGTCGCCGGCGCTGAGGATGGCCAGGGCCGGCGCGGCGCGACGCACGTTCTGGTAAACGACCTTGCGCTTGCCATGCACCATGGCGACGCGGCGCACCATGTGGCCACGGTTTTCCTTCGCGATCAGCTTGGCGGGTTCGGCACGCTTGGCCTTGACGCGCTTGACCGTGCCGGCGCGGCCTTTCGATTTCGATTTCGCCTCGGCCACGGCCGGTTCGAACATCAGCATCATGGAAATGGCGGCAGCCAGCGCGAACTTGAACATCGGATTCCTCGGCGCGAAAGGATGAGTCGGAAACGTCGTACGAAAGACGGGTGCGGTGCGATAAACTTTACCACCCGCGCCAAATTTTTACTACAGCGCAAGACCACCTGCGTTGTAGAAATCTCTTGATTTTTCAACAGCTTATTTCGACAACCCTGCTGCCGAGTATAGCGCCCTAGCCGAGAAAACAGGCAAACGCCGAGACCGGTTCCCGCTCCGTGATCAAGGTGTTTTCGATCTTGTCCGGATCGGCGAATCCGAGCGCCATGCCGCACACCACCATTTCGTTGGGCGGCAACTGCAACTGCTCGGCAATGATCCGGTGGAACTGGGTAAAGGCTGCCTGCGGACAAGTGTCGAGACCGCGTCCGCGCGCTGCCACCATGATGTTCTGCAAGAACATGCCATAGTCGAGCCAGGAGCCCTGCTCCATCACGCGGTCGATGGTGAACACCAGCCCGACCGGCGCATCGAAGAAGCCGTAATTGCGGCCGTGCTGGGCGGCCATGCCGGCCTTGTTGTCGCGAGTCAAACCCAGCAGCGCATATAAATCCCAGCCGACCTTGCGCCGGCGGTCGAGGAAGGGCGATTTCCATTCGCGTGGATAGTAATGGTATTCCTCGGTGTGGCGGGCGGCTTCCTGCGGATCCATATAGGCGGCCAGGACCGCATCGCTCAGCTGCGTCTTGCGCTCGCCGGTGAGCACATACACGCGCCAGGGCTGGGTATTGGTGCCGGACGGCGCCCGCGCCGCCACGTCGAGGATGGCTTCGATGTCCTCGCGCGCCACCGGCGTCGGCAAAAAGGCGCGGATCGAGCGGCGCGAGGTGATGGCCGCGTCGACGGCCTGTTGCTGGGGTGTATCGATCATGGTGTCTCCTGGTTATTTCTTGACGACGAATGCGACGCCGGCCACGGCCACCGCCATGCCGGCCAGCCCGGCGCTGCCCAGGGTCTCGCCGAACATCAGCCAGGCCATGACCGCGGTGGTCGGCGGTGTCAGGTACAGCAGGCTCGTGACCCGGGTCGCGTCGTTGCGGCTGATCAGGCGGAACAGCAGGAAGATGGCGCCGATCGACAGCGCCAGGATCGACCACAGCAGCGCGCCGGCGAAGTGGATGTTCCAATGGATATTGGCCAGGGCGGGCGTGAAATCTTCGAACATGATCGCGAGCGGCAGGAGCAGCAGCGCGCTGGCGCTGAACTGGATCACGGTGCCGGTGCGCAAGTCGAATTGGGGACAGTAGCGTTTTTGATAGAGCGTGCCGGCCGTGATCGACAGCAGCGCCAGCACGCACAGGCCGACCGCGGCCGGCGCCAGCCCATCCAGGTTGAGCTTGCTGTAGACGACCAGCCCCACGCCGGACAGCCCCAGCAGCAGCCCCAGCCACTGGCGCGGCGTCACCCGCTCGCCGACCAGGGGCGCGGCGAAGGCAGTCAGGATCGGCTGCATGCCGACGATCAGCGCCGACAGCCCGGCCGGCATCCCGATCTTAATGGCGCTCCAGACGCCACCCAGGTAACCCGCCTGCAGCAGCAGGCCGGCCAGCGCCACGTGCAGGATGCGGCCGCGCGGCCACGGCGCGCGCGTGAGCAGCACCACGGGCAGCAGGATCAGCACTGCGCCGAGGCAGCGCAGGATCAAGAAGGACAGGGGCGGCGCATACGGCAGTCCGTAGCGCGCCGCGATGAAGCCGGTGCTCCACAGCAGCACGAAGAACAGCGGCACCGGGGACAGCCAGCTGGCCTGGTGGGCGGTGGATGGGGCGGATGGGGTGGCAGGACTGTCGGGCATCATCTGGCCAAAAGATCAACCCGGCAAGTCTAGCATGGGGCTTGTACAGCGTGCGGCCGAGCGCCGTGAGCAGGCCTGTTGTTGTATCGGTACAAACAAAAAGCACGCAAACGATTGCAGGTATTGATATAAATCAAAGTATCGTTTTCTTATTGTGCGCCGCATCAAAAGTGCTTGACGCATAATCAGAAACGAGTAAAACTTGCTCATGTTGCGGCGCACAAGCCGTCTCGTTTTTAGAATTCCCCCGCATTACTGGTCCAAAGCAACACGTCCGACGCAACACGTCCAATAAACGTTCCACACTGGAGAACTACATGTTTGCATTCCCTGAGCAGTTTTCGAACGCGACCAAAGCCAATCTCGAATCCCAGTTTGCCCTGATGTCCACCCTGACTTCGAAGACCTTCGAAGGCATGGAAAAGCTGGTCGAGCTGAACATCAACACCGCCAAGGCCGCCCTTGAAAACTCGTCGGCAACCGCACGCCAGCTGCTGGCGGCCAAGGATGCCCAGGAATTCTTCTCGGTGTCGGCTTCGCAAGCCCAGCCGAGCGCAGAAAAAGCCATGACCTATGGCCGTCAAGTTGCATCGATCGCCGCCGACACCGGCGCCGAGTTCTCGAAAGTCGCCGAAAGCCAGTTCGCCGAAGTCAACCGCAAGGTGATCTCGCTGGTCGACGAAGTGACCAAGAACGCCCCGGCCGGTTCGGAAGCCTACGTCTCGGCCCTGAAGACCGCCATCAGCAACGCCAACGCCGGCTACGAGCAGTTCAGCAAGACCACCAAGCAGGCACGCGAAGCCATGGAAACCAACGTGAACGCGGCCGTGTCGCAGTTCACCCAGGCTGCCAACAAGGTTGCTGCTGCCTGAGCGTAAAGCTGTCTGAATAATTAAACGGCCCGGATCGCTTGCGCGGTCCGGGCCGTTTTTATTTACTCACCAAGATACGCCGCCTGCACCCGCGGATCGTGCAGCAGGTCCGCCGCATTCCCGCTCATCGTCAGCGCGCCGGATTCCATCACATAGGCGCGGTCGGCTGCCTGCAGCGCCAGTTTTGCGTTCTGCTCCACCAGCAGGATGGTGATGCCCTGCTTCGATACGTCGCGGATCACCTCGAAGATCTTTTCCACCATGATCGGCGCCAGGCCCATCGACGGCTCGTCCAGCAGCAGCAGGGTCGGATGGCACATCAGCGCACGCGCCATCGCCAGCATCTGCTGTTCGCCGCCGGACAGGGTGCCGGCCAGCTGGCTCGCGCGTTCCTTCAGGCGCGGGAAGACGGCGTACCACTTCTCGATGTCGGCCTCGATCCCGGCCTTGTCGTTGCGCGTATAAGCGCCCATCAACAGGTTTTCGTGGATGCTCATGCGGGTGAACACGCCCCGCCCTTCCGGCACCATCGCCAGTTTTTGCTGCACCAGCTTGAAGGATTTCGCGCTCGCCAGGGGCTGGCCCAGGTAGCTGATCGTGCCTTCCACCTTGCACTGCGGCAGGGTGCCGGTGATTGCCTTCAGGGTCGTGGTCTTGCCGGCGCCGTTGGCACCGATCAGGGTCACCAGTTCGCCGCGGTCGACCCGCAGGTCGATGCCCTTGACCGCCTTGATGCCGCCGTAGGCGACCTTCAGGCCGGCGATATTCAGGATATTTTCACGCATCGTTCAATGTGCTCCACCCAGGTAGGCCTCGATCACCGCCTGGTTCTTCTGGATCTCGGCCGGCACGCCTTCCGCGATCAATTTGCCGTACTCGAGCACCGAAATGCGGTCGCACAGGCCCATCATGAGTTTCACGTCGTGCTCGATCAGCAGGATCGTGATGCCGGCGTCCTTGATCTTGACCAGCAGTTCGCGCAGCGCCAGCTTTTCGGTGGCGTTCATGCCGGCCGCCGGCTCGTCCAATGCCAGCAGGCGCGGCTCGGTCGCCAGCGCGCGGGCGATTTCCAGGCGCCGCTGGTCGCCGTAGGACAGGTAGCGCGCGGTGCGGTTGCCGAACTGCCCGATGCCGACGAAGTCGAGCAATTCCTGGGCGCGGGCACGGATCGCCGCTTCTTCGCGGCGCGCCGCACCGTGGCGGAAGATGGCGCCGAACACGCCCTGGCGGGTACGCACATGGCGCCCGACCATCACGTTTTCCAGCGCCGTCATCTCGCCGAACAGGCGGATGTTCTGGAAGGTGCGGGCGATACCGGCCTGGGCCACCTTGTGCGGCGCCGACGGCGAATACGCCTTGCCGTCCAGCTCGAAGGTGCCGGTGTCCGGTTGGTACAGCCCGGTGATCACGTTGAAGAAGGTCGTTTTACCCGCGCCATTCGGGCCGATCAAGCCATAGATCTGGCCCTTGGCAATCTGGATGCGCACATCGGTCAGCGCCTGCAGGCCGCCGAAGCGTTTATTCACGCCGGCAATATTCAGCATCATTTCACTCATGAAGCCACCGCCTCTTCTTCCTTTTCATCCTTGTCGGTCGCGGCGACCGGGCGGTCTTCCTTGATCGGCGACGGCCACAGGCCGGCCGGGCGGTTCAGCATGATCAGGACCATGGCCAGGCCGTACAGCAGCTGGCGCAGCACTTCCGCTTCGATGATGACCTTGCCGAACAGCGCCTGCTGGGCCGGCTCGACCACGTGGCGCAGCACCTCCGGCAGCGCAGCCAGCAAGACGCCGCCCATCACCACGCCCGGGATGTGGCCGATGCCGCCCAGCACCACCATCGCCAGTACCGCGATCGATTCAGTCAGCGAGAACGATTCCGGCGAAACGAAGCCCTGGAAGGCAGCGAACATCGCGCCGGCGACGCCGCCGAAGGATGCGCCCATGGAAAACGCCAGCAGTTTCACGTTACGGGTGTTGATGCCCATCGCCTTGGCCGCGATCTCGTCTTCGCGGATCGCCACCCAGGCCCGGCCCAGGCGCGAATGCTGCAGACGGCTGGTCATGAAGATGGTCACGATGCACAGCAGCAGGAACAGGAAATAATAGGCGTTCACCGACGGAATCCCGACGCCGCCGATGAAGACCGTGGCCTTCGAGCCGGCCTCGCCCGCCAGCGACACGCCGAAGATGCGGATCGGATCGATCAGGTTGATGCCCTGCGGACCGTTGGTGAAATTGATCGGATCGTTCAGGTTGTTCATGAAGATCCGGATGATCTCGCCGAAGCCGAGGGTCACGATGGCCAGGTAGTCGCCGCGCAGCTTCAGCGTCGGCGCCCCCAGCAGCGCGCCGAACAGCGCCGCCACCAGCGCCGCCAGCGGCACGATCGCCCACACCGACAGGTGGATGCCCTCGGTGCGGATCGATTCGCCGAACAGGGCCACCAGGGCATCGCCCATGGCCGGCGAGTAATTCACGACCGATTCCAGCAGCGCCGCGAATTGCGGCGAGGCCAATAAGCCGGTGAGGTAGGCCCCGACCGCGAAGAAGGCGATGTAGCCGAGATCCAGCAGGCCGGCAAAGCCGACCACGATGTTCAGGCCGAGCGCCAGCATGATGTACAGCAGCGCCATGTCGATGATGCGCACCCACGAGTTGCCGAACTGCGAGGCGACGAAGGGGAAGACCAGCATCACCGCCAGCAGCACCGCCATGCTGGCGTAGGACTGGCGCGGTTTGTGGGCGGTGTCGAAAGTGAGGAGAGCCATGTTTTTAATCTCCCGGGCTCAGGCGCGGTCGGCCACGCGTTCGCCCATGATGCCGGACGGGCGCACGGTCAGCACCAGGATCAGCACCACGAAGGCGAAGATGTCCTGGTACTGGCTGCCGAGGAAGCCGCCGGTGATTTCGCCGATATAGCCGGCACCCAGGCTTTCGATGATGCCAAGCACGATACCGCCGATCATGGCGCCATAAATATTGCCAATGCCGCCCAGCACCGCGGCGCAGAAGGCTTTCATGCCCGGCAGGGTGCCGGTCTCGAACTGGATCGAGGCGTAATTGGCGCCCCACATCACGCCGGCCACCGCCGCCAGGGCAGCGCCGAGGGCGAAGGTGGTCACGATCACGCGGTTCGAATCGACGCCCATCAGGCCGGCCACGCGCGGGTTTTCCGCCACCGCGCGCATGGCACGGCCGATGCGGGTCTTTTCGACCAGCATCGCCAGCGCGAACATGCACACCACCGCCAGCACGATCAGCAGCACCTGGGTCTGGGAAATGACGGCGCCGCCGATCATGATCGGGTCGGACGACAGCAATTGCGGGAACGGCAGCGGGCTGCGGCCCCAGATCATCATCGCAAAGGTCTTGAGCAGGATCGACACGCCGATCGCCGTGATCAGCGGCGCCAGGCGCGGCGCATTGCGCAGGCGGCGGTAGGCGACGCGCTCGATCAGGATGTTGACCAGCATGGTGACGGGAATCGCGCCGACGATGGCCACCGCCAGCTGCACGCCGCCCGGCAAGCCGGGAAACGCGCTTTCCAGCATGTGCAGGATCGACAGGCCGACCATGGCGCCGATCATCAGCACGTCGCCGTGGGCGAAGTTGATCAGGTTCAGGACCCCGTACACCATCGTATAGCCGAGTGCGATCAGCGCATACATGCTGCCCATCACCAGTCCATTCAGGACCTGTTGGATGAAAGTTTCCATTCTGTTGTCTCTATCTAGGCAAAACAAAAACGGCACCCGGGTTCTCCGAAGTGCCGCTCTGGTGCAGGTACATTACTGCAGTGCTGACTGCGCAGGAATTCCGAGCGCCATCATCATAGCGATGTTTTACAAAAACTAATATCGGAAATTCTACGCACGACCAACTATCGCTCTACCAAGGAAACCGCCAGGAACCGGAACGCACCCGCATCATGCAACACAGGCCGGCATGCCTGAAAAGCGTGCCGGCCTGCACTGGAATAACACGAAACTCACACGTCGCGCAGGGTCACGACCGGCATGGTCAAGGCCCGCTTGTCCTTGAAAAAGGCGATATCGAACAGCGCCGCCGCCCCGACCACGTCCTTGCCGATCCGGCGCAGCAGGCTGGCTGCCGCCTCGATCGTGCCGCCGGTGGCCAGCACGTCGTCGACGATCAGGACGCGCCGGCCCTTGATGCGCTCCGGCTGGATCTCGATGGTGGCGCTGCCGTATTCGCGCTGGTAGTCGATGCGGATCGCCTCGCCCGGCAGCTTGCCGGCCTTGCGCGCCATCGCGAAACCGATGCCGCGCCCATACGCCAGCGCGCCGGCCAGCATGAAGCCGCGCGCGTCCATGGCGACGATGAAGTCGAAGTCGAGCTGCGCAGTACGCGCGGCCAGGGTGTCGACGGCGATGCGCCAGTGGACGGGGTTGTCGAAGACGCAGCCGACGTCGATGAAATTGACACCGGGTTCGGGATAGTCCTGGAAAAATTCGAGGGGGATCGAGTCGAAGCCGAGCTCGGCGTCGCTTACGTTCATGTCGCGCATGGGGAGAGTACTCAGGAATAAAAAGATGGCCGGCCGAACGGCCGGCCGGGTCATACAAGTCAGATCAGGCAGCGGCCTTGTTGCCGTCCAGGCCCTTGGGCAGCGGGAAGGTGACGTTCTCTTCGACGCCCTCGAGCGCGCGCACGCTGGCGGCGCCCAGTTCCTTGAGGCGGTCGATGACGGCCTGCACCAGCACTTCCGGGGCCGAGGCGCCGGCGGTCACGCCGATGCGCTTCTTACCCTCGATCCAGGCCGGGTCGATGGCGGCGGCATTGTCGACCATGTAGGCCGGGGTGCCCATCTTGTCGGCCACTTCGCGCAGGCGGTTCGAGTTCGAGCTGTTGGGGCTGCCGACCACGATCACGACTTCCACCTGCGGCGCCAGGAACTTGACGGCTTCCTGGCGGTTGGTGGTGGCGTAGCAGATGTCGCCCTTCTTCGGCTCGATGATGTTCGGGAAACGCGCTTTCAGGGCCTCGATGATCTCGGCGGTGTCGTCGACCGACAGCGTGGTCTGCGACACGTAGGCCAGCAGGTCCGGGTTGGCGACTTGCAGCTTTTGCACGTCGTCGACGGTCTCGACCAGGTGCATGCCCTCTTCCGCCTGGCCCATCGTGCCTTCGACTTCCGGGTGGCCGGCGTGGCCGATCATGATGATCTCGGCGCCCTGCTTGCGCATCTTGGCGACTTCGACGTGGACCT